>Ga0265295_1005407_pt1 | contig 16288 bp, 20 predicted proteins | sample Munlansysbiofilm_FD_192503 | JGI IMG/M metagenome (GOLD analysis project Ga0265295, IMG submission 192503) | Leachate microbial communities from a municipal landfill in Southern Ontario, Canada - Methane capture system biofilm | ecosystem: Engineered > Solid waste > Landfill > Unclassified ... | reverse complement strand
GGCGAGGTCTACACGGGCGCGGTAGCGTGAGGGCACTGGCTCGCGTGGGGCGCTGTCCCTCTTCAATTGTTCCGGCCCCTCTGTTAGTCTCAGGGCTACCGTTCACTTCAACCTTCAAAAGGAGCCGGAAATATGGTCAGCGTCTCTGAATCTGCCGAAAAATTGTGCCCGTTATGTGGATTTGAACTGTGCCGAGGGCCTGGTTGCATGTTCTTTTGGCCTACATTTAATGGCGAATCTGAGTGTATTTTCTTGGCAACCTTTTGGCTCGCCGCATCGACCTACGGCAACACGGCACTCTCCAAGGCCACGGCAGAGTCATTATTCACCGTTGAAGAGCTTCGTCCCGAAGCCGTTGCAAAAAGGATTGACGCCACAGATCAGGCGTTATCATTACTGACTGAGCTGAATAACGATGGCACAATGCCTCAAGGGACAAAGCTTCAAATTTCTGAAACCCTAAAGAAGTTGGAAAAATACAGAGAATCTTTGCACGCTGATCGTGCCTTTGGCGATAAACTCTTCGCCCCAAAAAAGCGGGCCTCAAAGAAGAAATAGGACTCTTCATTACGCCGCCTCCTTCCCGTTCTTACGCGGGTCAAAAAGATATTTTTCAGGAACACCCCGGCCCCTTAGTGCTCCAAGCACTTTGGGGCTGTGCATCTTGCCCCGTATGGTTGCCGACACACTCTCCACACTCACGCCGATCTCTTCGGCCAGGCCAGACAAGGTCAACCTGTGGTACATAAGCAGGTACGCCCGGATTTTTGCGCGGTGCATTCGCCGCAGCTCCCCGCATTCCCTACGCGTCATAAATCATCCTCCAGCATCCTGCGGCGCTTACGCAGATCTTTGGCTTGCCTTTCTATTTCACCAAGATCACGTAATTTCTTGTCTTTCTTGGTCATGACGTCCAACCCCACACTTTGCAGCATGGCCCGCAAGGGCGCATCGCTGCCCGTGGCTAAGTAGAACGCCAGCACTGCGTGGATGGATGGGGGATGGCTCTCGTCAGAAGGCGAAAGCCATTTGTGCAGCGTATCTTCGCTGATGGCGCGGGCGTTGCCGCCTGTAAGCTTGATGCCGCTGGCCCGCGCGATGGCGTTGATCTTTTCGGGCAGGGCTTTGCGTCCCGCTCCCTCAGGGTCGCCGGCAACCGCACGCATGGCCGCCTTGATGGCGGGCAATGCACCGGCAAGCTGGGCAATGTCGTCTATGAGGGAGAGTTGGCGCATGGTGCGGGCCTCTACTTGCCCATTGCGGCTAAAGCGGCGCGAATAGTTGCATGGGACATGCGCACAGCCTCAATCCTGGCTTGGTTTCCCCATCCGGGGCGATATTCATAATTCCCCCCAAAACGTGCAGAGCGAGACACAACCAATTCCCAGCACGGAACAACGCATTCAAGAATGTAAGCGCCAGCAGCATTGCTGAAAGCTGGGTTTTCTTCGGGGAGACTGCTGGCCCCATCCGACAGGTAAGCCAGTTCTCGGGGACATGGGTAATTCATTGGTTGCCTCCGCCTGTCCAAACTCTCTGCGGGCCTGGACGTTGATTTACGATTGCGAGGCGGCTAAAGTGGGCTTGCTACAGCTTGAAAACTTCAACCGCTCGCAAAATAGTTTTTACCCGAAATTCGCTTAAAGTCAAGCTAATTCAGGGTAAAAATAAATGCCACTCATCGCTAGCATAAGTGCTTGGTATTTTTGGCTTTCATTATTTTGCAGCGTAATAATAACCGTAATAATAACGGCAGGATAATATTACGCTATGGAAACTCTTGGTGACAGGCTCAAAATACTCCGAGGGAACATTTCTCAGGCCACACTTGCGGATCGTCTTGGCATTCCGCAAACAACTTGGAGCAATTATGAGAAAAATAAAAATAAACCGGATTTCGCGTTAATCGATCAACTTTGCATTGAGTTTAAGGTCGGTGCAGATTGGCTTCTCTTTGGGCGCGGCCCAGAGCCACAGGAGGTAGGCGGTATTCCTTCATCGCATGAAGAAGGGCGCTTGGCTGCGCTGGAAGATGAACGCCGAGAGTTAAGCGCCGAGAATCGACAGCTTTGGAAGGAAAACGCAGCCCTGCGTGAGCGCGTTGCCCGCCTTGAAGCGCAAGTCACGCTGTCAGAGGTTCTCAAAGGGGGCGCAATGGATACCGCTGTGCCCGCCTCTGCGCCATCTGCCCCTTCAACAAACCCGAACAATGACCGGGCATAGCATGCTATAAAAAAAGCCCCGCCGTGCCACTTCTGGCACATGCGGGGCTTTATGGCTTCATGCAATTTTCTTTATTTCAAGGGCATTCCAAGATATAGACCGAGCGGCTCAAGCACATCGGCGTACTCGCGCAACACGGTCTCGCCAATGCCTTTGACCTTCAGTAGCTCATAGGGTTGACGCCGCACCAGGTCGCCTATGGTGCGTATCCCGGCATGCAAAAGGCCCGTCTGCGCCCTGGTGGTGAGGTCAAGCGTGTCGGCATCCCGTGACAGCACTTCGGCGCTGATCGCGCCCGTAGTGACCGCGCAGCAGCCCGCTGGCACGCGCTCCACGCCCACCACCTCGACATCGTGCAGGCGCGACGTAAAAGCCACTTCGCAATCTTCCCAATCGTAGCCAGTCACCCGGCCAGCAGCATCGTAAACGGCCTTACGCAGCACCAGCCGCACCGTGTACCCCTGCTTGTTGTTTCCATTCATGTGCCGCCCCTTGGTAGTTCGGTAAACGGTATCGGGCGCACAGCCAAAAAACAAGCCTCACCTGTGCCACTTCTGACACCTATGAGGCTTTTACGGTATATCCAAGACTAAGCGGCGTTTTCTGTCTCGTGTTACGATTTAACCGTCACTTGCTATTCTGGCATTGACCTCGCCCAAGCGCTTGCCTATCATCTCCAAACCACCGCCTCACGCCGCTTTCCCGTTCCCCTATGTCCTTCTATATTCCGCTATATTCCGGCTCACCTTTCTCCAAGTCTATCTGACGTCTAACATTGAATGGGAAAGATTAGGAACTAAAAAGGTTAGCGCAAGAGTAAGCGGGCGCGCAAGTTGGCACTGTTTTGCACGCAACTTGGCACACAGGGGCGTACACTTTTGCAGCCTTGGCGGTGCAGGGACGCTCCGCGCCAATTTTGGCTTGGCAGGCGGCCACAACGTCAACGCCGAGCATGCCGTCCTCGCCCACGATCACAATATCAACCATGCCCGGCCCCTGCCGCAGAGGATACACCGTGGCATCTGCAACACCAGGGACAGACCGCGCCCAGCGGCGATAGTCTGCCGCCGTGCCGCCTGCGGGCGGATTGCGCATGTAGTCCAGCAGGGTTGTAAGCATGCTTGCGTTAGTTTCGGCATCCGTGCCGCCTTCAAGGTCAAGCAGCGCCTTGGCCTGCACGCCCGAAGGCGCTGACAACAGTGTGACCTGCACGCCAACAGCGTCAGGCAGCGCCCCGGCCTGCACGGCCTCGCAAGGGACGGAAGCTGTTACGGCCTCGCCAGCCTGCAAGCATTATGGCCGCTGTCGTCTGGTATACAGGAAATGCCGCGCAAGCTGCTTCGACGGTGCGGCGTAGGCCGTCGAGGAATGAAACCATTTCACGGCTAAACTGCTTGCGTGTGAGCTTTTTTGTCGTCGCTTTAGCCATGTGCCGCCCCCAGAGTCTGCGGCAGTTCAGCGGCAAACGGCTCCAACACGTCAAGCAGTGCATTGGCGTGCTGCGGGTATCTCAGTGTTCATACTGCGAATATAACGGCGATTAGCCTGTCCGGGGTTTGGCTGCCGGATATCCTTGATCAGCCGGATGACATGCCACCCTCCGTTTGTGGCATCCCGCTTATGGCAGGCTGCGATCTGCTGGCCGCCGTTATTTGCCATCTGGAACCAGTGCTTGGCACCTTGTGGGTCTGGCTGTTCTGGAACGAGAGTTTCGGTGCTTTCGGCTGGCTGGAATGCGCACTGGCTCTCAGCGCGGCATTTCTGCCGACCACGGACAAAACCAGCGCGTAACGCTGATTGGCGTGGTGATGTTGCGCCAGCGCGCGAAGATGGCTGCTGCTCCATTTAAAAGAAAGCCGTCCTGCAAAACAAAACCCATCAGGTTTTCAGGGCTGCGGCCCGCGCCGCTTTGCCTTGTCCGCCTGATGGGATGCTTTTATTGGGGCAGGCTTTGCCCGAACCACAGAGAAGCTAGCGTTGGCCGATCACATCCAGAAAAACCAGAGGCACGCTGCCGCTGTTTTTAAGGGCATGAGAATCGCCGGGGCGGGCGATGGTGATGTCGCCGCCTTTCACCGGGGTTTCCTTGCCCGCGCTGTCGGTAAATACGCCCTCGCCGGAAACGATGATGTAGGCGTCCTCATTGTTTTCATGCTTGTGCATGCCAATGGAAGCACCCGGCTGCAGGGTCATCCAGCCGATTTCCCTGATGACCATATCCTTGGTTGCGTCGTTGCGGGTAAAGCCGAACTGGCCGAACAGCGTTCCCTGACCGCCAGCCACATTGTCGCGGTTCCAGGTTTTCAGCGCATCCTTGGGGTAGAGCTGCGGCTCGCCCGCAAGGGCTGTTCCGGCAAACATCAGTGAGCACAGCGCTACGGCAAAAAACATCTTTTTCATAATCACACTCCAACTACATGTATACTTTTCGTAAAGTCACATAACACCATTAAATCATATGGAATAAAGCCTGTCGATGCATAGGCGGCAAGCTGATGTCGGCAAGACGACTCTACGTCCGCACAAACCTATCCGCAAGTAAAGGATATCCCAGGTTGCGCATCCAAATACTGTCCTTGCGCGCTAGGCCCCTTGAGGCCTGACCAGTGTAAAAAGCTTACATGGAAAAGATTACAATTATCCTGGTGATCTGTGCATGAGCAAACAGAAAAAACGGACAAAAGCTGTTTTATTTTTACTGATTACATGTTACACAAGTAGCACGAATAAAAAATAGTAATAAATTCAAACTACTGTTGTGTGTGCAGGCAAGCATTTGTGCAGCATTCGCACAACACGGTCGAGGAAGCATGAGCTACAGAAAACGTTGACTCTTTTTTCATGACCCACGGTGTGCGGTTATTGAAGTCTGCAGATACCTCTCACGGCAAGAGACAGTCTTGCCTGTACAGAGTATTGGCGAAAAACTATTTCGGTAAAATTGTACCGAATAGCTTTTGGCAGGCCTTGATCCGCACGGATCAAGGCCATTTTTTATGTTCTCGGTTAGTTCTGACAGGAGGATTTATGATCAAGGCTGATACGCCACAGTGCGGGAAAAACTTACAGGCTTGTACCAGATCTCACCCAGGATTTCATGACATTGTGGCCAGCTTTAAGAGAGTTCTTCTGGCCCAGCGGCAAACCGTCGATAGTCTGTCCCTGCACGAAACCTGTGCCATAACGTGCACAGAGGATGAATTTTTAAGCGGAACATCTTTGGCAACCAAGCTCCACCCCGCAGTTTTTTTGAAACCCTTTAAGCAGTCTGCCGCAAAAGTATGGCCGGAGTTGGCAAAAGCTTTTCCGGCATTGAGCGAAAGCCTTGAAGGGCTGGAGCGGGAACTTCAAAACGATGTCTGGTGTACTGCCTGTCTTGAGGCCCTGGTGCATGGCAATGGCCAATCGTTTGAAGCGGCCTTGCGTGCAGTCCAGGTAGAACCGCAGGTGCTGCTTGCCTGTCTGCGAATCGCGTATGTGCCTTGCATAACGGCTATCAGGCCTGTTCTGGCTGAACACCCTTCAGTGAAGCTCTGGCGCAAGAGATTCTGCCCCATCTGCGGATCGGACCCTGATATGGGTACACTGGAGCTGCACGCAACGGGTGCGGATTTTGTCGTCTCCAAGAGTGGTCAGGCATGGCTGCACTGTCCGCAGTGCGGGCAACACTGGCGTTTTTCGCGTGCGGTATGCCCCGCGTGTGGAACCCAGGAAAACAGTAGCCTCACCCGATATTTTTTGCCTGAAGAACCACGCGAATTTATCTATGCTTGTGATGCCTGTAAGCATTACCTGCCTTACAAAGATCTTACCGAGAACACTGATGATACGGAATGTTTTGATAGAGACGCCACCTCTCTGGAATTCATGCATCTGGATGCGATGGCGCAGGCTAGTGGTTATGAACCTTTGTCGCCAGTATTGTGGGCGAATCTGGGCTTGACGGGAGACGGCGAACTTGCCCCCCGTGATGCCGCAACTCACAACTTTTGCAAGCAGGAAGGATAGATATGCGTCCTACTGTTCGTGTGCATTTGTGGCTTGAAGAGGGCGACACAATGGTCTTTGGCTATGGTCGGGTAATGTTGCTGGACAAAATTGAAGAGTGCGGTTCCCTGAGCAAGGCGGCCAGCAGCCTCGGCATGTCGTATCAGGCAGCTTGGAAAAAACTGCGGGCTACGGAAAAAGCTCTGGGGGTGGATCTTGTGCGACGGCCCCGGTGTAAAAGCGAAGGCATGTCGCTGACCAAGGAAGGCCTCATGCTGCGTGACTCTTTTCGGCACTGGTTTGACGCCGTGGAAAACTGCGCCATGCTACAGGCTGAAAAGATTTTTCCCTGGCATTTGAATAAATTTGCTTCCCGTTCATCCATAACTGGATAACTGGAATTAAAAAGTGATTTTTTTAATCTATATTTTATTTTTTTGATTGTTCTAGTTTTAGAATAAATACTTAATGCTGTTCCAAAATTAGAATATTGACTTTATAATGTTGGCTGACACAATGTTTTGTAGTGGTGTTTTTGCCCTGCATTTTTGGTGCAAAACAGTTCATCACTCCAAACATCGGTGGAGGCGAACATGCGGTTATCCCGACGTGGCTTTATCAAGATTTCAGCAGCAGGAGTTTCCGGGCTTGCTGCCACACACCTGGGAATAGATCTTTCCCCAATCAAGGCATACGCAGCAACAACCAAGCTGGAAGGGGCGAAGGAATCCATTTCTATTTGCCCCTTTTGTTCCTGTGGCTGTAACGTGCTTGTGCATTCCAAGGACGGAAAAATCATCAATGTCGAAGGCGATCCTGATTTTCCCATCAGCGATGGCGGCCTGTGCGCCAAGGGAGCTTCGCTCAAGTCCCTGCATATGAGTCCTGAAAGGCTCACCAAACCCCTGTACCGTGCCCCCTACAGCGACAAATGGGAAGAAAAAGACTGGGACTGGATGATGGAGCGCATCGCCCGGCGCATCAAAGATCAGCGGGACAAAGACTTCAAAGTCAAAAATGCCAATGGGCAAACGGTCAACCGTGTGGAAAGCATGTTTCATCTCGGTTCGTCGCAAGTCTCCAACGAAGAAGCCGCCGTACTGCATCAGATGATACGCGCCTTCGGCATTGTGCATTTTGATCATCAGGCACGGATATGCCACAGCCCATCTGTTCCCGGGCTTGCGGAATGCTTTGGCCGTGGCGCCATGACCAACCATTACAACGACATCATGAATGCCGATGCCGTTCTGATCATGGGCAGCAACTGCGCTGAGCACCACCCTATGACTTTTAAATGGGTTTTACGCGCCAAAGAAAAAAATAATGCCGTGGTCATGCATATTGACCCCAAGTTTTCTCGCACATCTGCCCGCAGCAGTTTCCATGTGCCCATTCGTTCCGGCACGGACATCGCTTTTCTCGGCGGCATGATCAAATATCTCATTGAAAATAAAAAATATTTTGAAGAATATGTGTTGGAGTACACCAACGCTCCTTTCATTGTTGGCGAAAAGTACACCTTTAATGATGGGCTGTTTTCGGGCTTCAACCCGGAAACCAAAACGTATGACAAATCCACTTGGGCATTTGAAAAAGATGCCAGTGGCATGGTCAAGCGCGACAGAACGCTGCAACATCCCCGCTGCGTTTTTAACGTAATGAAGGCTCACTACGATAGGTATACGTTGGACAAGGTTTCCAGTGTGACTGGCGTTTCAAAAGAGGACCTGGTGCGCGTGTACGAAGCCTACGCAGCCACCGGGCGTCCTGATAAGGCTGGCACGGTAATTTACGCACTTGGCTGGACACAACACAGCGTGGGCGTACAGAATATTCGCGCATCCGGTCTCATCCAGCAGCTTCTTGGCAATATCGGCATTGCCGGGGGAGGCATCAACGCCCTGCGCGGCGAGCCCAACGTGCAAGGCACTACAGACCATGCACTGCTTTACGGCTATCTGCCCGGCTATCACACAACGCCCACCACGAAGTGGCCCACCCTGCCCGACTATCTGGCCGCCAACACGCCCAAGAGTGCTGACCCTATGAGCGTCAACTGGTGGCAAAACCGGCCCAAGTATATGGTCAGCCTTCTTAAGGCCTGGTATGGCGACCACGCCTCAAAGGAAAACGACTTCTGCTACGGCTATCTGCCCAAGCTGGACCCGGGCGTAGACTATTCTCACTTATATATTTTCGACCGCATGTACAAGGGGGACATCAAGGGCGGCCTGTGCTTCGGGCATAATCCCTGCCAGAGCATTCCCAATACGCACAAGGTTCGCAAAGCCTGGGACAATCTGGACTGGCTGGTGATGGGCGAAGTTTTTCATAATGAAACCACAGATAACTGGCACAGGCCCGATGTTGACCCCAAAAAGGTCAAGACAGAGGTTTTTCTGCTGCCCTCGGCCTATCGCGCGGAAAAGGACGGCACTATTTCCAACTCCGGCCGATGGATGATGTGGCACTACAAGGCGGTGGAACCCCGTGGCCAGAGCCGGGATATGGGGAGCATTTTTGTGGAAATGATGAACCGCGTCAAAAGCCTGTACGCCAGTGAAGGCGGGGCTTTTCCCGAGGCCATTCTCCACACGGATTATCCCACGGAATTTGTGGCCGAAGAAATCACAAAACGGGTTAATGGACACTTCACGCGCGATGTTACGATCAACGGCAAGCAGTACAGGAAAGGGCAACTTGTGCCTGGTTTTCCCAGCCTTATGGACGACGGTTCAACCACGTCCATGTGTTGGGTATATTGCGGATGCTTTGACGAGAAGGCGGGAAACCTTGCCAAGCGTCGGGATCTTACCCAGACCTCGCGTCAGGCGAAGATTGGCCTCTTCCCTGGTTTCTCGTGGGCATGGCCGTTGAACCGCCGTATTCTTTATAACCGCGCCAGCGTGGACAAGAACGGCAAACCATATAACCCGGACCGCGTTGTCATAGCATGGGAAGATGGAAAGTGGGTCGGCGATGTGGCGGACGGCGGCAACCCGCCCATGGCTCAAAAGGGCGGAGTAAATCCTTTTATCATGACAACCGAAGGGTTCTCGCAGTTCTACGGTCCAGGGCGAGAGGACGGCCCGCTGCCCGAGCATTATGAACCGGCGGAAACGCCGTTGACGCAAAATCCCTTTTCGAACCAGATGCATAATCCCTGCATGAAGGTTATCGAAAGTGATATGGATGCCCTGGCCAAGCATGGTGATCCGAGATTTCCTATTGTTTTGACGACGTACAGTCTTACTGAACACTGGTGCTCTGGTTCTGAAACGCGCAACGCGCCTCCTCTGCTTGAAGCAGAACCACAACAGTATATTGAGATGAGCCACGATCTTGCCAAAGAAAAAGGCATCAACAACGGCGATGTGGTCATTGTGGAAAGTCTGCGAGGTAAAACAGAGGCCGTTGCCATGGTCACAGTGCGCATACGTCCGTTCATGGTCATGGGCAAAAAATTGCATCTGGTTGGCATGCCTTTCTGTTTCGGATGGTCAAAGCCCAAGTGTGGGGACTCAACCAACAGGGTGACTTTGTCCATTGGTGACCCCAATACGACTATCCCCGAGTATAAAGCTTGCTTGGTGAATGTTTACAAGGCTGAAAAGGTAACAGAACTGTAGAAAAGCAGAGGAAAACATGCCAAAAGCCATTCTTGTAGATACCTCCCGTTGCACAGCCTGCCGTGGATGTCAGGTTGGCTGTAAGGAGTGGAAGTCTCTGCCCGCTAACAATACAAAGCAGCGGGGAAGCCATCAGAATCCACCAGACCTCAACGCCTATAATTTTAAACTCGTGCGCTTCAGCGAGCATTTGATTGATGGCAATGTACGATGGTATTTTTTTCCAGACCAATGCCGTCACTGTGACTACCCCCCCTGCATGGCCACTGCCGAACTGGAAGGCTCCATTATTCAGGATGAATCCACAGGAGCAGTCATCTTTACGGAAAAGACAAAGGGGGAGGATTTTGAAGCTATTCGTGAAGCCTGCCCCTACAATATTCCTCGCAAGGATGAAAAGACGGGCCAGATTGTCAAATGTGATATGTGCATAGACCGCATCCAGGCCGGTATGCAGCCTATGTGCGTCAAAAGCTGTGCCATGGGGGCCATGCAGTTTGGCGACCGGGCGAGTATACTGAAAAAGGCTGAGCAGCGTCTTGCGGAAGTGAAAAAAGAATTTCCCAAGGCGCAACTTTTGGACAGCAGCTCTGTAAATGTGGTTTTTCTCGTAATGGATGATCCAGCCTTGTATCACGAGTTTGCCATTGCCAGCGCCCCGGAACCCAAAACTCGTCATCAGTGGTTGGCCCGGCTTGTACAACCTTTTAATGCCGTTAAAGTCAAAAATATATAACACAATGCAGCCGCTCACAGGCGAAAGGCCTCAATGCTGAAAAGCATTGAGGCCTTTAATTTTATGTTTTTTCATGAGGATTACTGCATACGACGTGAAGAGCAGCGGTACGTCCTTGCTTGCCTTCAACACGCTTGACATGGCAATGACCCTCCCCCCTAAAAGTATGCCATTGAAAAGTTGGTGTTCCTGACATAGGAGCACAAGAATGAAACGTAGCAGATTCACCGAAGAGCAGATTATTGGGATCTTGCGCCAAGCCGAGGCTGGAGTTCGCGTTGTCGATCTGTGCCGTCAGTATGGCATCTCGGATGCGACCTTTTACAAATGGCGAAGCAAGTTCGGTGGAATGAACATCTCTGACGCAAAGCGGTTACGCCAGTTAGAGGATGAAAACGCACGGCTGAAAAGGCTTGTAGGCGAGCAGGCACTTGATATTGTCGTCCTGAAGGACGTGCTCTCAAAAAACTTTTGAAGCCCGCAGCTAATAGGGCAGCCGTGCAGCACATTCAGGCGGATCATGGCTACTCAGAGCGGCGGGCTTGCCGAGTGATTCAGTTTAACCGCTGTTCAGCCAGGCGATCACCATCTGAAGACCGTGATCTTCTTTTACGGACGCGGATGCTGGAACTGGCAGAAGATCGGCGGCGTTTCGGTTCTCCGCGCCTACATGCGTTATTGCGCCGGGAAGGGTTGGTGCAGAACCACAAGCGGACAGAAAGGATTTACCAGGAAGAAAACCTTTCGTTGCGTACCCGCAAACGCGTGAAGCGTCCAAGCCATGCCCGCATTGTCCAGGCTGGCCCTGATGGCCCAGATGAGCAATGGGCGATGGATTTTGTAAGCGACTCCCTTATGGGAGGGCGACGCATCCGGATTTTGACAATTGCTGATCTGTGGGATCGCTCAAGCCCGGCGCTCGAAGTGGATATGTCGTTGCCTGGATCTCGAGTTGTGCGCGTCCTTGAAAAACTACGCCTCCAAGGAAGGTTACCGCAACGTATCAAGGTTGATAACGAGAATTTAGCGGTAAGGCCTTGGACGCTTGGGCTTTTGAGCATGGAGTACAGATAGAGTTCACTCGTCCGGGGAAACCCACGGACAATGGGCACATTGAAAGCTTTAACGGAAAATTTCGGAATGCGTGCTTAAATCAGAACGTGTTTCTGTCTCTGCACGATGCCCGCAGAACAGTCGAAGCCTGGCGGCAGGATTACAACCAACGGCGACCGCACAGTTCCTTGGGCTGGCTGACACCGGAAGAATTTCGTGCAAAGAATATAACCTGCAACCCATTGGGAACCATTAACTTACGAGTGGTATACGCAGTGGGGTAAGGTCAAAAAATCTGGATCTGATCGAGCCAAATATCCAGGATATACTGATTGGGATACTCTTTCAGGTATGGGCGCACCTGACTGTACCCGGCAACGTAGTTCCACTCACTCTTTTTATAACTCTTTGTATAATCAGTAACAACATACTTTTTTTGCAAAAATTGACCAGCTTCGTGTAGTCTTCCCGCATCAGGCCAAAATCCAGATCATCATCCCAGGGAATAAACCCTTTATGGCGCACTGCGCCTATCAAATTACCGCCAATAAGAAATGGCTTGATATCGAGTTCTTTGATCTCTTCAAAAAAATTATTACAAACATCAGCCAGTTCCAGCTGTTCCTGCCGCAACTTTCCTGTTGCAGGCTTTAGCCTGGTGATATCGGCATGCTCTTTCAAATAATCAAGCTACGCCTGGGTGCTCTGCCAGAGACGTTTATAGCACTCCGCTTCATACATTTTGCGCTGGAGTTTTTTCAGAATCATGTCAGTTGGAGAAGCCGGCATATACAACCTCCGCTCTTATGCACAACACAATGCACACATAATGTCTTATCCAGATATGTTATTGCATTTTCAGGTGGTCGACGATACGTTTCGCCGCCTTGCCATCACCATAGGGGTTTGCAGCGCTCTGCATTGCAGCAATGTGTGAGGGATTGCCCACTAGACCGAGCACTTCATCAAAAATGCGTTGCGTGTCCGTTCCCACCAGCCTGTTGACTCCGGCCTCCACGCCTTCGGGCCGCTCGGTGGTCTCTCTCATGATGAGAACAGGCTTGCTCAGCGACGGGCCTTCTTCCTGTATTCCACCGGAATCTGTAAGAATCAGCGTGCAGGCATCCATCAGGCGCACAAACGCCGTATAGGGCAGCGGCGCTTCCAGTAAAATATTGGGGACGTCACCCAACATTTCTGTAACCGGGCCATGAACATGCGGATTCAGATGCACGGGAAAGATGATCCGCATATGAGGCAGGGCGAGGGCAATATTTTTCAGGGCCGCGCAAATACGCCGAAAACCTTCACCAAAGCTTTCCCTCCGGTGACCTGTAACCAGAATAACCGGTTTTTTTTGCGCCAGAACAGCCTCAACACGAGGCGGCAGGGCCGGCGGATGACGGCGGGAAGCGGCAAGCGTCATGTGCAGCGCATCAATCACGGTATTGCCCGTAACGATGACGTTTTCCGGGCTGATGCGCTCTGCCAGCAAGTTTTGTCTGGCAAGTTCCGTGGGTGCGTAGTGCCAGCGCGCTGCAAGAGCAACCACGCGGCGGTTCAACTCTTCAGGAAAAGGAGAGTTCAGGTTCCAGGTTCGCAAACCCGCCTCCACATGTCCAACAGGAATATGCCTGTAAAACGCGCTCAGAGCCGAAACCTGAACTGTCGTTGTATCGCCCTGCACAAGCACCACATCAGGAGCGAGCCTGTCAAGCAGGCCGTCCACCTCGGAAAAAAGGCGAGCGCTGAGCCCTGCAAGACTTTGATTGCCTGTCATGACCTGGAGTGAAGAATCCGGCTTGAGATCAAAATCAGCCAGTGTTTGCTCCAGCATGGTCTGATGCTGGCCACTGGAGCACAGGTGAGCCGTAAAATCATCCGGCCTGCGGCGCAGTTCGTGTACCAGCGGAGCCAGCTTGACGGCTTCGGGGCGCGTACCGGCGATAACAAGCACCTTTTTCATAGGCGTAACCACTATGCCTTTGTGCGGACAGCCGACAATCCGAAAAACAGGCCGTCCCGACGGTTTTCATAGGGCAGGTTAGCCGCAATGCTTTCAACAACAAACCCATTGCTGCCCAGCAGGCCAGCCAGAGCCTCCCGATCAAACCACTGCTCCCATGGCGGGATGCCGCCTGGCCAGGCAGCAAGGCGATCAATGTTTTTGTCAATGATGATCAGCTTGCCGCCATCGGCCAGAATGCGGTGCAACTCCCGGACAGCAGCAGGCAGATCAATGCAGTGCTCAAGCACTTCACAAAGCGTCACGGCATCAAAGGAAGCGTCCTCCCAGCCGGAGCGCAGCACCGTACCCACCCCTTTTGCAGCCCCCTTGGGCATGAAGGCGAAAAAGCTGGGATGCACATCCTGCGCTGTCATGTGCGCCGTCAGGCCCATTGCGCGCAGTCTGCGCAAGTAGCGGCCCCTGGCGGTACCGAGATCAAGGATACGCGCCTCAGGGGAGCGCGGCAGAGCAGCATGAACAAAAAGCAGCCGCCCATCATCAGAGGCAATGTCATCCTGAAACTGGGGGAATTCCAGGGCAAACCGGCAGCGCTGCATGGCAGAAAGAGCATTCAGAAAGCCCCTTGCCGTTCCTGCATCAAAAATGTCGGTTTGCAGCGCGCTGTTCGTGCCGCTCGCAAGGGCTGACAGACCTCGGCAAAAAGCTGCCTGCCCAGCCTTACGGGCACTCGGGTCTTCACCGGCGTTGCCGGGCACAGGGCTTGAACCTGAAGACATTGTAGCAACGGTACTATTGTTTACAACGGCTGCCATTTTTTTTCTGCACAAAGCTGGCAATACTTCATAATAATATTTGCTGCGCGCTCGCTGGAGTATCCATCTCTTTGCCCCAAAAAATATTCCAGATCTCCTGCGTCCACAGAAGATTTCTCTGTAAAAATTCTTTCTACAGCTGCAGACAGAAACCCGTTGGCATTGATGATGTGCCCAATTTCAAAAAGTTCCGGATAAAACACATCAACAATATTTCGCTTTCGCGGGGTAAGAAAAATTGCCGGTTTATTATTGAGATAAAGGGATTCCAGCGCAGCGCCACTTTTTGCGTCAGCAATGTAAAAATCAGCGCACCTGCAAACATCCGAAAATGAAGCGTTGCCACCAAGAACCTTATCCGAAATGGCATAGAGCTTATCGAGATCATGTTTTTTTTCCGGCAATCTGGCCGTGCAGTGATGCGGTTTGGTAAGTATGTAAAACCTGTCCCGCAGCGATCCAATTTCATCGCCAAACATTCCTATGGAAGCATCGTCGTCATATGTCGGCAAATAGACAATAACAGGTTTGTCCGTTTTAATGCCAAACTGCTGTAAAAGAGCATTTTTTTGCGGTGTATTCTTAAAATAGCTGTCATGTTTTGGATAGCCGACAGGGTGCAGCGCATCCTGATCCATGTAACGGACAAGACTTTTTTTTGAAAAAAGGCCGTGCACAATCTTGGCGTCAAAGCCGCGACAAGACGCGTCGCTGAGACTGAAGCCGGATTTTACCAGGCTGATTCCATACGGAACATTTATCCTGTAATTTTTATATTTTTTCAAAATGCTCGACATTTGCGTTGTAATGGAAACAAGCGCGTCAGGATTACATTTCACTGAATAAGCAATACCATTTTTTTCAAGTATTTTTACTGCTGTATTGTAGTCAAACCAGTTGCCGCTTGTATTTATAGAGCATGGTTCCGCAACAATGGTCGCCTTGACACCACGCCGCACAAGCTCCTGATAGACTGGCAGATAGTGGAATATCTCAAAGGCATCAATGAGGTAAAATTCTACCTCTGATGTAGCATTCCGGAGTGGGGCCATACTAATTCCTGCCTATGGCTACGGTTAACAGTCAGTAAATCTGAGCCGGGATGCGACCACTCGCCCCAGCAATTCGCTTTCTTCAGGGCCAGGGCATTGCAGCGTCGGACAATTAAACTCATGCTTGCCGGCATTGCGTTGCTGCTTTGCACATGCAGACTGAAGTGCTTCAAAAAGCTCGGGCGCCTGCGCTTTTCCACGGCAAAACAGCTCATTTGCCATATCGTGCCGTCCTTGCCAGAGCAGCGCAACAGCATAGTTGCCCATAACAAGCAGATCGTCAGGGCGCATGCCATACGCAACGCCCAGGTATCTGGCCGCTGCCTGCTTCATAAATGATCCTGGCTGTATCATACGGCTCCCCATGACCAGATGGGCATGAAAGAGCGCAAGCTCCTGATTCTGACAGTCTTCAATCTGGGGAAAAAGCTTGCGAATGCCACCACCCTGCTCCAACCGGCGCAAAGCCTTGAATGCTGTTCTGGTCGAACTTTCCCTAACTTTTTCCGACAGCCTCGCAGTCATGGAATTGTCGTGCAAGCGGTAGTGATAAAGAACATGCGGCACAGACACGGGCAACGTTACATCCAGCATACGCAGCCACATGTCCCAATCCTCAGCGCCTTCAAGCCTGGGGTCGTACTCTCCCACCTGCGTGGCTACATCCCTGCGGTACATAAAAGCAGCTATGCCGGTGTTACTGCAAAGAAGTGTATCCAGCGAAACCGCCCCTGCAAGATGGTCAAAAATCCACCCCTGCTCGGAAATGCGCGCAAAGCCCCCTGAAGCAAACCCGGCCTGGGGAAATGCGCTCAGCGCACCGG
>Ga0265295_1005405_pt1 | contig 16289 bp, 14 predicted proteins | sample Munlansysbiofilm_FD_192503 | JGI IMG/M metagenome (GOLD analysis project Ga0265295, IMG submission 192503) | Leachate microbial communities from a municipal landfill in Southern Ontario, Canada - Methane capture system biofilm | ecosystem: Engineered > Solid waste > Landfill > Unclassified ... | reverse complement strand
CGCCACGACCGCGATTTTGGAAAGACAAACCTCAGCGAACGTTTCGAAAAAGTAAATGCTTATGGAGTAAACTTAGACCTTATGAAGAAACTCTCAGACCGTTCTAAGTTTTTATATGGTGGTGAACTGGTGTTAAATAAAGTGACTTCCAATGGGTTAGACACGGATATTACCGATGGCACTTCCGTTAAAGGTCCAGCCCGCTATCCCAATTCCGATTGGTTTTCGGCTGCCGTTTTTGCTACCTATCAGTATCAGCTCACTGAGAAAACAATGGTGCAGGCCGGAGCACGTTATAATTACGTGTCGCTCAATGCTGATTTTGATACCACTTTTTATAAGTTTCCGTTCCAGACTACCAGCACAAATAATGGTGCACTCACCGGAAGTTTAGGGCTTAATTACACACCCGATGAACGCTGGATTTTGCGTGCCGGCCTTTCAACTGGCTTTCGCGCACCCAATGTTGATGATATCGGAAAGGTTTTCGACTCTGAACCGGGTTCCGTTGTCGTTCCTAATCCTAACTTAAAACCTGAATATGCGTACAATGCTGAAATTGATGTAGCCCATATATTTGCTGATCGCCTAAAACTCGATGTATCAGCTTTTTATACTTTGCTGGATCAGGCGATGGTACGCCGAGATTATACTTTCAACGGTCAGGATAGCATTATGTATGACGGCGAAATGAGCAAGGTTCAAGCTATTCAAAATGCTTCACAAGCTACTGTTTACGGCCTTCAGCTTGCCGCTGAATGGAAAATGGACAATGGCTTTAGCATTATGAGTCATCTCACCTGGCAACAAGGTGAAGAGGAACTTGACAATGGCTCGAAAGGCCCACTGCGCCACTCGGCTCCCTTGTTTGGTATCACGCGTCTGAGCTATATGTCCAAAGGCCTGCGCCTGGATTTGTATGCACAATATGCCAGTGAAGTGCCTTTCGGTGATATGCCAGACTCTGAGTTGGGCAAAACATACCTTTATCCTGCCGATGCGGATGGAAATGTCTATTCTCCAGGGTGGTACACGCTGAATTTCAAGGTGATGAAGCAGATTTCGGAAACGTTTTCACTTACCGGTGGTGTCGAGAATATCACCGATCAGCGTTATTTGCCGTATAGTTCAGGAATTGTATCACCGGGAAGAAACTTTATTTTCTCGCTAAACATGAAGTTTTAAACGCATTCGTGTAAAAAGTTTATAAAAACCGAAATGTGAAAAGTGCAGAAATGACAAATAGTTAGCGGTTTATACATGCTGAATTTGGCTTTGCTTGGCTAGATGCATGTCTTAAACAAGTTTATTTTGTAGCTGTTCAGCTGAACATCTTGGCTGCTATCTTGTTGAATACTTAAACTAAAAAATTGATATTATGGCAACAATTACATTAAAAGGAAACAAGATTCACACGTCGGGTGAACTTCCAAAAGTTTCAAGTCAGGCACCTGATTTTAAATTAGTTAAATCTGACCTGAGCGAACTCGATAAAGCATCCCTGAAAGGCAAAAAAGTAGTTCTTAACATTTTCCCAAGTTTGGATACCGATGTTTGCGCGGCTTCCGTGCGTCGTTTTAACAAAGAAGCTTCCAGTCTGGGCAATACCGTTGTGGTTTGTGTTTCAAAAGACCTGCCGTTTGCACACGGTCGTTTTTGCAGCACAGAAGGCCTGAACAATGTGATTACCGCCTCAGATTTCAGAACCGGAAAATTTGGTGAAGACTACGGACTCACTATTTCCGATGGCCCGCTCGCCGGATTACATTCGCGTGCCGTTGTGGTTTTCGATGAAAAAGGTGAGGTAATTTATACCGAGCAAGTTCCTGAAATTGTAGAAGAGCCAAATTATGAAGCTGCTTTGAAAGCCGCCAAATAGCACATCTTCAATTAAATAACAAAAGGTGAAACTGGAAATAAATACTGGTTTCACTTTTTTTTGTTTTGGGTTTTTTGGTGTAAGCGAACGACTATTTGAACCCGATTCATTTTTAAAGGCATCAAATTCGATGGGTTTAGGATTTATTTAACTTCTGTATTTCAAAAGTTTAGTTTCTTATTTTGCAATTAGTTCATGTGTTTTTAAAACCTTTTCAGGCATACATTATTCGTTGTTATTATTCGATTCTGCATTATTCCTTATCTCACTTATTAGTGTATCAATTTGTTGTTTTGTTGGTGTATCTTTTGGTATTTCACTTATTATTTGTTCAATTTGTTGTTTTGATAGCTGAGAATTATTTACAGGTTTAAATATGCCCCAAAGTCCTAATAAAAAGGAGATGAATATTGCAATTCCTGAAATCAACACGATTTGTCTATGTCTAATATCTTCACCTGTTTTAAATTTCCTTTTCTGAAAATGTATTAGCTGATGTGTGGGGAAAATTGTTTTATTGTAATAGTCGAAAAAAACTTGTTTAATTCTCTCATCTGTAAAATCGCATTTTATAGTTTCCGAGATTTCTTCCTCAAAGAATTCTATGTTCTCTTGGATGCCAATTTTGCCTTGAAGTGTTCTTGAATGCGAAAAAAATCCTGAAACCACGTAGCCTTCATATTCAAGATATTCTAAGAACTTTATGATATATACGATATTCTTGAATTGTAAAGAGGCCATTTCATTAACGCTTTTCTTTAATCTTTTTTTATGAAAAATTAGAAATGCATGATTTTTCTCTCGATCTATTTCAATAACAAGGTTTTCAATGTGGTCAGTTAATAAAGTGCCGATGTGAGAATATCCTTCACAAATTCTGTTTATTATCTCTTTTTCTAATTTCGATATTACTCTCATGATTTTATCTTGCTAGTTTGAGTAGTTTCTTTTAGTACATGCATACTAATAAAAAGTTTAATATTTAGAATATACCTTGAGCACATCTGCTTGTTGATAATTGTTGGTTGAAAACATTTACAATATTCTTGACTAATATACTTACCTGATTTATAGTGCTTCATGCAGGATAATTTACACAAAGATAAAAAGTTGTGATTTATTGTGTACTGTTATTTTATTTTTTTGTTTTACAAGTAGTCCTTAGAGTCTTTTTGTCAATTAGGCTGTTAAGTTGTTTTTCAACGTCAGTAAATGAGGTTCGAGTGCCACAGTCACAAAGTTCTATTAGTGGGTCTTTATCTATAATATAATTGTAAAGTTCTGTCAAAGTAGGTGGTTTTTCAAGGTTTGCATATTCTTGATAAGTAAGTTTTAGAAAAGCTACATTCCTTCCAATTCCCCTGTTGTCAAGTAAATAGCCATTATTCAAAAAGGTAGGAAGAGTGTAGTCACTTCCTGCCTTTAAATCTGTTGGATGAGGATATGAAATAATTTTCGTTTTATCTTCTGAAAGTAAAACAGGAACGAGATTGTAATAATTCCCTTTGGTTTTATAAACCAATGTTTGAGGACCTGTAGTGTATTGCGGAATAAATTCAGCAGCTTTCTGATTGTTTGTCTGATTCACATTATTTCCTGATTTACACCCGTAAAGTCCTATAATTAAGAAGAAAAAAATTAATCTCATTTTTTAATAATAATTTTCTTAGTTAATATGCTTTGTGAGGTATGTACTTGAATAAAATAAATTCCTTCTGAAAAGTTCTGCAACGGTAATTGTAAAATGTTTTCAGAATTAGATATATTCACAGAGCTAACTAGCTGTCCTTGAATGTTGAATAGAGTAATAAGATTTGCTTTTTCAGTAACTTGGTTTAAGTCAATTGTTACAAATTCTTTTGCGGGATTTGGATATACTTTTAATAAATCTGAAAATTCAGTTTCTTCAATTCCAACCGAGTTCTGTGTTCTGGTAATTGTCATAGTAAGTAGGTATGTTCCTGTTCCCCCCTCAAAGTAAGGAGCTACATGAAAATAAATTGTGCCACCGTTCTGAATATTTATATTATTTGGCATTATATCATCGTAGGTGTCCGACCAAGTAGACCCATTTGTTGAATAGGTAAACAACCCATCAGCGGAGTATGTGTTTCCGTTGCCACTATTGTAAGAATCATGAAGCCTTGCTGATATCGTGTAATCATAACCGGATGATAAATTGATTTTGTAAAAATCATAGTCTGTTCCTATATGAAAATTCGAGCCAACTGTATTTTTCGTAGTTGTGTTACCGGAAAATGAAATTGATAAAGCAAAAGCTTGATTCAGTGTGTTATTATTTTCATAAATATCAGGTGAATAAGAAGGTGCTTGTATAGTAACTCTGACAGGATTTTGATAATAACTTGAACCAGTTAATTGCCAATTTGAACTACCGTTAGGCTTGTGAATAGCTGCTAAAAGGTAAGTTCCTGGGGCGGCTGATATTAAATTTGTTGGAAAAGTTAGATAGGGTGACTGATACGTGTAATTATGGGGTAAGCCCTCGTTTTCATATATAGTGTTAATTGTTTCAACAAATGTTCCATCTAAATTATACAGATTAACTTGATATTGTCCATAAAAAGTAGCTGCTCCATCATTTATAATATTCAAATTTACAGAGGCAGGTTGACCTTGTACTAGTGTTGTACTTGGCGAAACTACAATTGGAGAGTTTAATTCAATATCATTTGGATTTATTACGTTCATCTGTATCATATTGGTGTAATTACCGCTATTTGAAACCTGAATCCAATTATGACCCGTTGGTTTATAAAAAACGCCAATATAGTATGTTCCAGGTAGCATACTAAACAATCCGGTATTCTGAAAAATTAAATTATTTGTATATACATATCCGGCTTCTAAGCTATATCCTGTTTTTATTTCTACATAATCAATAAAATTATACTCATTATCAAACACGGCAGCACAGTAATCTCCATAAAAATTGGTTGCTCCATTGTTGAAAATATTGGTCGAAATGTTAAATGCTTGTCCAAAGTAAATAGTGCTTTGGGATGGTGTAACATAGTCGTATAATTCCATATTATAGGTTTGAGAGCCTGAGGGAGGCTCAATTCCAATTAATGCTTGGTGGCCGCTGTTGAAGCCATAGCCGCCTGGATTTAAAGAGTTGACGGAGAAATAACCATCATAGGAACCACCCCAACCCCAGTTAAAATGAAAAAAATCACTATTGTCGAATCCATCACATACAAATGCATGACCACCAACTGAACCTAAACCTGCATACAAAATCGGTCTGCCAGCGTTAAGTTCGATTTTTAATAAATTTATCCATTGGGTTTGATTGTAGTTTATTCTTTCCACACCCTGTAAAGTGCTTTTATAACCAAAGTAGGTTTTAAGAGCATATTCTGAACAGTGCTGAATAGGGCTTTTTGCAGAAATAACGTAAGCGCCACTAGCTTGTGGGCCATAATCCATATCTACGCTAACTCCTGCTTGATACATTAAGGTGGCTACTGCACTATTTGAACTATTTACAGTATTTGGCATTGAACCCCATTGATAAGTTGTGCTTCCGAAATTTGCAGAAAGAGTACCGTAAGTTTGATGATTGTATGAGTGAAATCCTGAGCCAGTAGCAGGATAGTTCCAAAACTTCATAATTTGAGCCATTGCCGTAGCTACACATCCTGTAGGAGTGCCACTAGGACAAAGTGCATTATAATAAGGTGATTGACTCCACTTTGTCATCACCAGAGGGTTTACACTTGTAATAGCTTTAGTGAAAGATGGTGTTGAGCCATAAATATAATTTTTCCATTCTTTCCTTATTTCTGTTGTTGCTGAAATATTATTGGTAATCACATTACGAATTTGGTTTTTGTATTCTTCAAGCCATTTTCGGGTGTTAGGTGGTATATTATTTGGGTCAAATATACCTTCGTCGGAGTAGGCCAAAATTGGAATCACATTATCTTCTCCTGATACGATTACAAACCCTTGATTATCTACATTAAAAACATAAAAATAGGTGGTTTGGTCGATTAGCAGGTTAGATATACTGCTGTTTGAGTAGGCTTGATAAACTAATTCAAGATTCACTGAGTTTTTTAGCAGCTGCGAATTTGATGTATTTGTCAGAAAAGTAAGTCCAACTTTTTTTGCTGTTCTTTCATCAACACGTTTTGCAAAAGTTACTGCATTTAGAAGAGTCAGAAGGCTAAAGAGTAAAATCAGTTTCTTCATGTTTTTTATTTTTAAAGTGGTTAGTTGTTCATTTGAGTACAAATATATTAAAATTAATTAGATGTCTGGATGTTAACTTTATAATATCTTGCAATAATATATTAGCCTGATTTATAGTATCTCAAGTAGAATACGTCACACAAAGATAAGGTTATTTAAGAATTATCAAAGTATCTTAAATAAGACTGTGCTCTATTTTATTTTTTTAAGTGAGAGTGTTTTTTTGTGTTGCAGACGTTATGCTTTAGTCGCTTTTATCGACTATTGTTAGCTGCATAAACCGTATTACGGTTTAATCGAAAAACTATTTGAACCCGAATTTTAAACCCATCGAATTCGATGTGCTTAAAGTTCAGCTTGTTCAATCGTTAAAAAAGTAAGGTGTTTTTTTGTTGAAAATAGTTTTTTAGATTGTCCTATTCCTTTGTTTTTTCACAACACTACTCATTTTCGTCAGTATATCTACTTGCTATTCGCCTAAACAAGTGGTCAAAATCTTTTAAAATATTCGGGACAGTATAATCTGCTGCTCCTGAAAGTAGTAAATCGAGTTTTCCTTTGGATGTTTCTATGATGTACCAGTATGATTCACCACCTGAATGCATAGCCACCACGCCATTGGTTATATCAGGTTTTGTGTAGTTTAAATCAATATTTAACAAGCCTGAAGTCAATATATAGTTTACAATCGAATCATAATCTGAAGTTGTAACAGGCTGACAATTAATTGCTGTGTCAATGGAATTACGTTTTTCAAGCTGTTCAGGAATTGTTTTATGATTTTCGGATAGCACAATTCTATGACAAATTTGATTGTTTGATATTTCAATTTCTTCTGTTTCAAATGGAGGCCTCAGAAACGATTGAACGCTATAAACTTTGATAAAGTCAAGCTGCTTATCGATTGCTTTTTGACCATAACAAAACTGAGTCAGGGAAAATTGAAGTAGAAAAGCCGTTAGAAATATTAGGTTAAATTGTTTAAGCATTTTATTGAATTTTTATTTACCCCATACTAACTTCAATACGGTATTTGTCTAAAAGCCCGGGAAGTCCCGCTATAGAGAATTTTGCTTTTTTGATCCGGTTATTTTCGGGGTCAACAGAATAGTTGTAGGCAGTTTGCAAGTCGGCTTTTTCAAGTATTGTGTTGTAGAATGTTGCCCTGGTCAGGTCGCAATTATCTAATACAGCACTTGTTAAGTCACAGTCCGTAAGGTCTATTTCCTGCAGCTGTGAGTTCTTAAAAACTGTCTTTTTAATTTTCATTTTATAAAACGAAGCGTGATTTAGAATGCAGTTCTCAAAGCAGAACGAGAGTCCAAAACTGTTGCAATCCTCAAATCGCAGCCCCAGCATTTTACAGTCTTTGAATTTGATATCGCGCAAGAAAGTATTGATCAGTTTTACCAAGCTTAAGTTGCAACCGAAAAATTTGCAGTCGGAAAATTTTATGTCAGAAAAGTCAGCATTTGAGAAGTCGCAATTTTCAAAAGTGCAATTTTCGTATTCAGCTATTGCTAATGGGTTTTCCCTGAAATCAATTTTAGTAAAAACTTTATCTTCTATGTATGTCTGTTTCATTTAGTTTGTTTGATTTATGCTGGTTTTTCAATGCCTGTTTTTTAGCAATTGCATCGCAGTCAGCAGCAAGTTTATATCCGTTTAACCGGCTATAAAATTAGCGAGAATTACTGAGAGATACAACTGACTTGTTGGGCTTTTGGTGGAGGGATTGCGAGCTTGGTATAATAAAGAGTTGTTTTGATAACTAATCAGTGTCAAAATGTATTTTAAACATCAACCATACGCTGTGAAACTCAGTATCTTCTTTGTGGCTCTTTGAGAAACAGCTATCACACAGAGTTACAAAAAGAAGCACAAAGTAACACAGAGTCTAAACAAGATTGACTGTGCCTCTTATTTTGTCTTTCTACTATCATTTCTTTCTAAAAATACCAAAAAAAAAGGTAGTTTATTTAGCTCATACAGCTATGGTTTAAAGCTCAATTTATCAACTATTTGAGCTGTATGACATCTTTAAATGAGCTACAACGGTGGTGTAACAATCAAACGCTGGTTTTTCTTAACTACCAGAAATACCTGCTTTTCGGCAAGCCGCCGGAAATCCTTTTCCTTTTAAAGCTATTTTATCCGGCTCATTACATTTTCAGTAATTCTGTCGCATCTTTTAAACCCAAATTCAAAGACGTTTCTATCATTTGCGGTTTCATAGAGCTTCTCTTTTAGCATTTCTTTTGAGCGATGCAAGCGCACTTTCACGTTGGCGACCGTCAAATCCAAAGCAAATGAGATTTCTTTTAAGCTCATATCTTCCACTTCCTTCATCATATATACCATTTTATATTTCGTGTCCAGCTGGTCAATGGCGTTTTCCACCAGCTGTTTCGTTTCATTTCGTATCATCTTATCCTGCGGATTTAATTGTTTGTTGTCAGGAACTTCAAAAAACATACTGCTCTTAAAGTCAGCCGATTGCCCGTCGAAAAAGTACAGTTTTTCTTTTGCTTTTAGTCGGGCCAGCGATTCGTTTATCCCAATGCGGATAAGCCAGGTGGAAAATGAAGATTCTAATTTGAACTGATATAATTTGGTAAAAGCCTTTACGTAACTGTCCTGCATTATGTCTTCAATCTCGGCCTCATCTTTTATATAACCTCTGACAACCCGATACAATTTTTGATTGTTCCTTCTGACCAAAATTTCATAAAGCTCTTTTTCTCCAGCTAAGATGCGGTTTATGACATCACTTTCTTCAATTTTTTGATTGTTAAAATCACTGACACTGATTGCTTCCATGTTAATAGTTTTTGCATTTAGATAGTAGATAGAAAAAGCGCGGAAAAGTTACAAAATTTTGTAACTTTTTTTAAGATTCCAGATCAAAGGTACGTTAACAAATTTATAAATAATTAAAAATGAAGACTATGCATTCAAATGTAAAATTAGTAAAAAAAATCTTAAAATACACTTTTGGCCTGGTGCCGATAGTGGCTGGCTTGGATAAGTTCACCAATATTCTAACAAACTGGAGTCAATATATTTCTGAAGGTTTTGCAGGAATGCTCCCTTTTGAGCCTGCTGTATTTATGATGATAGTTGGTGTTGTCGAGATTGTAGCAGGCGTTTTGGTATTGACAAAAACAAAATTCGGTGCTTACCTGGTTTCTGCCTGGCTTACAGCTATTGCTCTATCCTTACTTTTCAGCTTGACCTATTTAGATGTTGCAGTAAGGGATTTGGTGATGGCAATTGCAGCCTTTTGTTTGGCAAAACTCTCCGAGAACGATTTAAGTGAGGCCAAAAAATAGAAGTAGGATAATTTGTATCCTTTCTCAGCTTTCTATATCCAATGGACATTAATAATTTTAAATTCAAAAAAAATGAAACAGCTAAATTTTAAAAAGATTGCAGTACTCTCGATTTGCGTTATCGCTTTATCGCTACAAAGCTGCAAAAAAGACGATTCGCCGGAACCGGCTACTACACCTGACAATACTGAGTTCAAAGCAGAAATGCGTTATTTATGGGCTGACCATGCCACATGGACGCGTCTTGTAATTATTGCATTATTAGACCAATCGGCTGATGCAAATGATGCTTTAACAAGGTTGTTGGCTAATCAAGTTGACATAGGAGATGCCATTAAACCTTATTATGGAGATGCTGGCGGTCAGGCCTTAACGGATTTGCTCAAAGAACATATCGTTGTAGCAGGCGATTTGCTAATTGCTGCCAGAGATGGAGATACGCCGGGTTTCAATGAAGCTTATGCCAAATGGTATAAGAATGGAGATGATATATCTATATTCTTAAATAGTGCGAACCCCGAAAATTGGAAGCTTGATCCCATGAAAGCACATATGAAACATCACCTGGATTTGACATTGGGCGAGGCAGTTGCCCACCTGGAAGGCAGGCATGATGACGAAGTGCAGGTCTATGACGATGTTTTTGAACAATTGATGGGCTTGTCTGATATACTCGCCGATGGAATCTCGAAACAATTCCCTGAAAAATTCTGATAAAACCTTGAATTAAATTCAGTGATATTTCTCGAAGTAATGAAAAAGGCAAGTTTTAAGGCTTGCCTTTTTCATTTGTTATAATTTCCTGATACCATTCATTAACAGCTGATTACCTTGAATCAATAAACGTATTTCATCTTTTTTGACGGCAGTTATTTCCGCTTTCTAAGCCTTTCTAAATTGACGCTTGCCAACACATTCTTTTGTCAGAATTCTTTAGTGACCATAGTTTTAGGAAACAAGGTAGAATCAATTACAATTTCAAAATCAACAATACCTATAACCAATTCTTCTTCAGTGATTACATCAACCTTCCACAGTCCTGGTTTTACGTTTTGTTTGAATGTATAACCACGAAAACCGGCATCTCTGCCTCCGGTGATACGGTAACCGATATCGTCAATAATTTCCCATTCATTGGTAGTGTCGTTATACCATTTCCAGCGATGAAATACATTTTTCCCTATATCCGTTGGCGCAAATATTGACGCGAAAACATACACTTTTTCGTCGGGTCTGTAGATGAATTTCAACCGGTGTTCTCTCCAAAATATGTTCCACTTATCCGATTCGTATGTGACAATATAATTGTTGTTTTCTACCTTAATATTGTGTGCTACAATACCACTTTCCAGCGCAAGAGGAACGGGCGGTATGAGTTCAAAAAAATAAAATATATTAATGATTGCATACAATGTAAATATAATCCCCGAAATTTTTCCAAAACGTATTTCTGCACGTGTGCTTGGGCTTATAGTATAGATGACCGTTATCAATGACAGCGTAAAAATAAAACTGGCTAAACCCGAAATAATAAAAACGGTTGTGCTCATTACTTTCAGGATAACAGGGATGATGAAAGTAAAAAACGTGAAATTTATAAAGAAATAGACGCTAAACTGTAAATATTTATTGGATATGCGTCTTTTCAGAAACTCGTTGGCGATAAGTAATGCAACAAGGATGACAAAGAATGATATTGTTCTGGACAGAGAAACGCTTCTCGAGAAATAGATAACATAAGCACTGGAAAGCCCGCCAAAGAAAAACTGAATAGCTAACGGAAAATATTCTTGAAATCGTTCGAGAATAGTGTTTTTCCATTTGCCATCGTCAGCTAAATTGTAAAGGATAATGGTGACAGTTAATAAGGTCATGTGCGAGCATAAGATGGTTAAATCATATAGTCGGTCGATGCGCCCAAGCGTAAATGAATCGAAGATAAACCCGCCAATAAAAAACATAAGAGGAGCATATTTTTCATGCTTCCGTATGTATTTTCGAAACGCGCTGTTTCTGTATTTGGCTAATGTTCTTCTCATACGCTATTTAATTTCAATTTTTAACTGTTCAATAGTTAATCCTTTATGCGGATTGCTTCTGTCTTTCAAAGAAAGTTCAATCTCATTGATTTTATCCGGATATAAATTCACGCCGGAAATCGTCTGACCGGAAGATTCATTTTGTAATCGATTCTCTGCTGTAGAACCTGAGATTGTGTATTCCTTGCCGTTGATAGTTAACGCCAAAGCTTCTATTGTATTGCTTGAATAACTGAGATTTACAGTGTTATTTTCCTGCTCATTACCAGCTAAATACCATTTATATTTTACAACAGTTGGCCTCGTGGAATAATAATCGTGTCCACTGAAACTATGAAGTTTTGTTGCATTATCCTCGGTTAAAATAAATATGCTTTCCGAGCTTGGAAAGATGGCGTTTTCAGGTGTATATCGTAATTCGTTTTCATATTCCAGAACGACAACAGTCGCATACTTGTCTCTGTTTATCAAGTTTGTTAAATCAAGCTCAAATCCGGAATCACGCGTTGAACTTTGCAGAGAAATGCTTGAATCAGCAATGGGATATGCGTTTTTAATATTGGAGTTTAAACCTTCAATAGTAAGTATATTGTTTTCCGGGAAATTAATAATATGAAGGTAAAGCTTTCCTTCTTTTGCAGTTGTAAAACCCCAGCTTTGGCTGTCTATCGGGCTTATTGTTGTTCCATAAATAGCTTCTCCATTTTCTGATAACCATTTGCCAATGCCTTCCAGCACCTGTTGTTCAAAAGGAATAATAGCTCCATTGCCTTTAGGACCAATATTTAGCAAATAGTTGCCGCCCATACTTACAATATTGATCAAATCGTGTATCTTCTCTTTAATTTTTTCTTCTACGCTTGGCCTTTCCTGCCAGGAACGGTAGCTCCAGGTTTCCGGGAACATAGAAGCCGGCGTTTGCCAGGGAACTCCCATTTTGAAATCAGGCTTGAGATTATCACCCATCACCACAAAATCGCCCTGGTCATTCCAAATCCTTCCGCTGATCAGGCAGTTGGGTTGTAATTGCTTTACAAGGGTCGCAATTTCCTTGCTTTGGTTGTAGGTCGGAGCGCCCATATCAAACCAAATTTCAGAAATCTCACCGTAATTGGTCAGTAATTCTTCCACCTGATTCAAATTATACTGATGGTGCAATGGCGGTATTGAATCTGAATTACGCACTGATTCAAAGGGCATTGCCTGCTTGTAATCCCAGTCAATCAGCGAAAAATAAACACCAAACTTTAGCTTATGCCGTTTGCAGGCATCTGCCAAATCTTTGAGAACATCCTTTTTATAAGGTGTTGCGTCAACGACATCAAAAGTTGTGTATTTAGAATCGAACAGGCAGAAACCATCATGGTGTTTTGCTGTTGTGACAATAGATTTCATGCCTGCTTTTTTGGCTAATAAAGCAACTGAGTCTGCATTCCAGTTGGCCGGATTAAACTGAGGAGCAAGTTTTCTATATTCCTCTCTTGAAATTTTTGCATGACCCTTAATTTGCTCACTGTAACCCTTGATTTTTTCGCCCTGCCAAACACCTGCCGGCAGGGAGTAGAGTCCCCAATGTATAAACATCGAAAATTTCTGGTTCTCCCATTCAGTCAGTGCTTCGCGTGTATCGACTTGCGCGTTTTGCTCATGTTTTGAGTTGTCTGTATTACAGGATGTTAAGATCAAAAGAATGCATCCCAGGATTAAAAATTTTGAAAGCGATTCCGTTTTCATTAAAGCTGATTTCTTTTTAATTATTACTTGTGGTAGTGTGAACTTTGAGCTATTTCAAAACCGAGTTTTTCATATCAAAAGCCAGTCCGATATAGGTCTTGTTGTTGAATTCAAATTCGTCAATGATTTCCCAGTTCAGCTTTCTAGTATGCGCTGCCGTAGAAATTGCATTGACTTTATTGATAAAGGTAACAGAGATGGGATATTTTTTGAGAAATTCAATTCTCATTTCTTCAAAGAGTTGGTTTAACAGGCCGCTTCCCCTGTAGTTTTTATCAATACAAATGGGGCCATATTGAAAACTATTCACAGTTGTAATTTCATTTCCATTAAAAGCCAAATCAGGGAAACGAGCTACCATAAAATTGAAGATTTCCCATTGCTCAAAATATTTCCAGCTTCCTGCAAAAGCGTAGGCAATAAGCTTATTCTTCTCATTTTCAGCTATAAAGATTCCGTTTTGCTTGATTATTTCTTCAATTTGACTTGCCGTAAATGGCGTAGTCACGAAACCGCTCTTCCGCTCTGTTTCAGTTAATTTGCTGTATAAATATTTATCCTGAAGGGCTAAAACCCCCTCAATATCCTGATTATTTCCAATTCGTGTTTTTATCATCACCACACAATTTATTTTTGAAAGTTATTTAGCTGTCCCTGGCTTTTTGGTTTTTGAAAACTCATTAATCCGGCCAGCAAAATCTTCGATAAAAGTACGAACTTTCTTATGAATGGCTTGAGTTTCTAGCATTCAGTATATACGGAATGGAATCTGGTTTTTTGTTGGATAAATGGTTGGAATGGTCATTTGGTAGGAGCGGTTGACAAGTCTTTCTGCGAGTTTATTGTTTTTATTCATCTGTATTCAAATGGATTTACCGGTCATAGTGTTGTTTGTGAAATATTACTGCCCATATTTTTGTTTTGAAAATCTGTCTGAAATATTCAGCATATCTCGGACATATTTATGGTTTTTATTGTTACCTCAGAAATATTAAATATTTGCGATGAGAATTGTATGCTTGCTTGTGTTGCCATTGCATGCACTAACAGGCAATCTGTAAACCATTATTCATGCAACCAAATACTTTTTAGAGCTTGTCTTTTCAGATAGGGCGAAAGCAGCCATTTATAGTTTTATCATTTCTAAAAACCCCATCTAAAGCCTTAAATTAGCTGCTTCCCAACCGATAAGGGCAGTTTTTCGCGCTGTTCCCCACATATAGCCACCGATAACACCGGAGGATTGAATAACTCGGTGGCAAGGAATTAAGAAGGCGACTGGATTGCTTCCGATAGCAGTTCCGACAGCTCTTGCAGCTTTTGGTTTTTGAATGAGTGCTGCAATAGTTCCATAAGTTGTTAAATTTCCCATTGGAATTTTCAACAGTGCTTCCCAGACTTTTAACTGAAAATCTGTTCCTTTCAGGTGTAGTTTAACGGTATTAATCTTGCTCCGCTCAGCTGTAAAAACCTGTAAAGCATTTTGTTGAATGCCGTCTGTTTGTTGAATAAAACCGGCTTTTGGAAAACGTTTTTCTAATTCCGAAAACGCAAGCTGTTCATCGTCTGCAAAGCATAAATAACAGATTCCTTTGTGAGTAGAAGCCACCAAAACTCCACCAAACAGGCTTTCGCTAAAACTGTAATTTATCGAAAGCTTTTCTCCATTATTCTTGTACTCTTCGGGCGTCATTACCTCAATTTTCACGAATAAATCGTGCAATCTTTCTGTATCTGAAAGCCCTGATTTAAAGGTGGTTTCAGTTAATTGGAGTTGTGAATTGTCCAGAATTTGTTTCGCGTGCTGAACGCTTATATTTTGCAAAAATTCTTTAGGACTAACACCAGCCCAATCAGAAAAGAGTTGCTGAAAGTGCGCAAGACTTAGGTTCATCTTTTTTGCAATTTCTTCGAAATCCGCTTGCTCCTTGAAATTTTGCTGGATGTATTCGATGGCCTCTGCAATCCGTTTATAATTAATGGTTTCCTGCTTTTTCATCTATTTAAAATTTGTTAGCTATCAGTGTCAAAATGTAGTATAAGCTCTAATTCACTCGGCGAAACTCGTTGCACATCGGAGCACAAAGCTACACAAAGGCTAAACAATATTGATTGTAAGCCTTGTCATTATTGCTATTCAAAATCTTTTCAATTTTGAATAGCATAAAATTGCTTATTCTTTTAGCTTGAAATAAGGATTGTAAATCAGTCCGATAACGTTTCCAAACGGGTCTTTTAGCGTTGCTGTCATCATTTCTCCACCGGTATTATAGGGTTTTTCGTTTTCGGTAGCTCCCAACGATAAAAGCCGGTCATAAACCTCCTGTATTTTCTCAACGCCCCAATAAGCAACAACGCTTTCTATTTTTTCGCCCGTTGGCCCTTCTTCCGGCTGAAGCCCTAATTCGTATCCGCCAATATTAAAGCCAACATAATAAGGCTCATCAAAATAAGCTTTCGTTTCAAATGCTTTGGCGTACCAATCTTTTGCTTTTTCGATGTCGCTAACTTTGTAAATGGTGGTTCTTAAACCTAAAATTGATGATTTTTCCATATTTTTTTCTGTTTGATATGATTCGATTTTTTCTTGAGAATAACCAAATTTAACACATAAGGTTAAAATTCCGATGAGTATTATTTTTTGCATTGAGGTTTATTTTAAGGTGTTGTTAAATCAAAAAGTTGCAGTAGTGACTTGAATTCGCCATTTTAATGAAGGAACTATTTTACGCAATTGTTACGCAATTCATTACGCAATTATTTTAGAACATAAAAAGCCCCAGCACCTCTTTTTATGCTTAATTGTTGATTTTGGTGCATTGTGTTATCGTCAAGAATAGCTAGAAAAAGTCTGACATCTTTAAAAGTCTGCCTACTTTTTCCTCTATTTGGCGTTTCAGCTAAGCAATGACGACTTTTGGAGATAATTGGGATCGGGATAATAGATAAATAAGCAAGAGCCATTTTCAATGGTTTCAACAACCGGCTTTATAAGATCGGGTGGGAGCGAGGGGCAACCAAAGCTTCTGCCAAGCCTTCCGTTTTTCTTGATGAAATCTTCGGTCGCATAGCTGGCGCCGTGCA
>Ga0265295_1005404_pt1 | contig 16290 bp, 12 predicted proteins | sample Munlansysbiofilm_FD_192503 | JGI IMG/M metagenome (GOLD analysis project Ga0265295, IMG submission 192503) | Leachate microbial communities from a municipal landfill in Southern Ontario, Canada - Methane capture system biofilm | ecosystem: Engineered > Solid waste > Landfill > Unclassified ... | reverse complement strand
GGACAATATCACTTCCCAATGAGGCGAAATTGATTGGTAATAGAAAAAACACTTGACAGAAGGCAAAGAAAGGTTGTATAAACTATCCAGAAGTTAGATACAGCTAACAATGGAGGATATCTATGCCACTTCCCTATGCCCAAGTCGGTGAAACACGAAGGATTGTGAGCCTTCACGCCGATGAAGAACTCAAACGCCATCTTATGGATCTTGGTTTTGTGATCGGTGAGCGTGTTCAGATCGTGGGTACTACCAAAGAAGGGCTCATCCTCTCTCTCAAAGGTGTTCGTCTTGCCCTGAATCGAGGGCTTGCACACCAAATAAATGTAGCATAAAAGCGTAGTAATACGAGGAGATAGTAACGATGACACTAGGAGAATTGCGTCCTGGAGAGAGGGCGCGGGTGCTTTCCATTGGCACCCAGGGAGCGATGCGTCAACGCATCTTGGATATGGGTATCACATCAAAGGTGGAGATACAGTTGATCAAAGTGGCCCCACTTGGAGATCCGTTGGATCTCTCTCTTCGCGGGTATAATCTCAGTTTGAGACGGCACGACGCTGCGCTCATTGAGGTAGAAAAGCTGTAAGTTTTTTTGCTTTAAAAGTTAGAAATAGCTAACATATTGAAGGAGACACCCATGTCCAGCACCATCGCGCTTGCCGGTAATCCAAATTCCGGCAAGACCACCGTATTCAATGCCCTGACAGGATCGCGCCAGCATGTAGGAAACTGGCCGGGAGTGACTGTAGACAAGAAGGAAGGAACCTATACCAAGGATCCTTCCCTTTCCATCCTCGACTTGCCGGGAACCTACTCCCTCAATCCGTACAGTGCTGAAGAGATCATTACCCGCACCTATATTGTCGAAGAGAAGCCAGACTGTGTCATTGATGTCTTGGATGGATCAAGCATAGAGCGCAATCTCTATCTCGCCCTCCAGATTCTCGAAACAGGTGTTCCAACCGTCCTAGCCATCAATATGATGGATGAAGTGCGTGAGAAAGGGGAGACCATAGACTGCAAACGGCTTGAGGCTGAGCTTGGGGTTGCCGTCATCCCCATCGAAGCGAGGAATGGCAAAGGCCTTGATGAACTTATGAAGGCAGTCAAGCTTACCATCAGTACAAACAGACGCCCCAAGCCTCTTGCTCTGTATGCTCTTTCAAAGAGCGTGGATGAGGATACCCTTGCCGACCGTAGGTACTCTTTCATCTCCACCTTGGTGGAGAAGGCGGTTACGAGGAAGGCAAGCGTTGACGGCATTTCGATTGAAAGTCGTAGTGACAAGCTGGATAAATTGCTTACCCATCGCTTTTTTGCCCTTCCTGTCTTTGCGCTGGTCATGTATCTGTTGTTTGCTGCCACCTTCAGCGAAAACTTCCTCTTTATCCCCGGCTTGAGCAGCCCCGGAGTTGCCTTGGCAGCCTTGGTGGAATTCCTCTGGGGATCGCTCGCCGATTTCATTGCCAATCTCTTACTCTCCTTGGGTGCTGCAGATTGGGCGTATAGCCTCGTAGTGGATGGGGTGCTTGAGGGTTTGGGTGCAATTTTTGGCTTCCTTCCCCTGATCTTGGTGCTCTACCTGCTGATGAGCTTTCTCGAGGACAGCGGTTATATGGCCCGTGTTGCCTTTGTCATGGACCGGATCTTCCGACGGTTTGGCCTTTCAGGTCGTTCCTTCATTCCCTTGCTTATGGGCTTCGGGTGTTCGGTTCCTGCCATTATGGCAACCAGGACACTGGACAGTGAAAAGGACAGACGGATCACCACCCTGCTTTGTGGGTTTATGCCCTGTGGAGCGAAATTACCGATTTTCATCATGTTTGTTTCTCTCTTTTTTGCTGATGGGAACAAAACGATGGTGCTCTTCTTTCTCTATCTGCTCAGTCTTGCAGTATCCATTCTCGTCTCGCTGGTGATAAACCGCATTGCATACAGAGGCCAGGTCTCCAACTTTCTGATGGAGCTCCCTCAGTATCGGCTTCCCACCCTCCGATCGGTCTGGATCCATGGGTATGAGAAGGTGAAGGGGTTTGTCCAGAAGGCAGGGACGGTCATCCTTGCCGCCACCATCCTCATCTGGGCTCTCTCAAACTTCAGTCTCTCATCCTTTACAGCAGAACACCGGGCAGAAGAAGGGACAGTTCTTTCGGCCATGGATGACTCCCTGCTTGCCTCGGTAGGAAAGGCTGTTGCTCCGGTCTTCAAGCCCCTTGGGTTTGGAGCGTGGAGACCGACGGTAGGCATTGCCACCGGATGGGTTGCCAAGGAGATGGTGGTTGTCACCTTGGCTCAACTCTATAGTGAGGATGTGAGCGAGGAGTATCTGCAAGAGTACTTCAGAGAGATGGAAGCTGAAGAGCTGAGTGAGCTGGGTTTTGAGGGAGGCGTATATGATAGCGATGCAGCCTTTGACATCTATACAGAGTCAGTGTTGATGGAGGGTTCGGATACGAACGCACTGAGCAGTATCCACGCTGATATACCCAACAAGGGAGCTGCCCTTGCCTACATGGCTTTCAACCTGCTTTGCATGCCCTGTTTTGCGGCCGTTGGGGCTATGAAACGGGAGCTGAAAAGCTGGAAGCGGACAACCGGGGCTATCGCTATCCAGATGGGGACGGCCTATGTGATTGCCCTTTTGATAAACCTGCTTGGATCGTTGGTTTGGTAGGAGGACGTATGATCAACTATGTGATAGGAGTTTCTGCCCTGGTGTTTCTCATCTACAGGGCAGTGAAGAGCTTGAAAAGAAGACAGCGCATCAAGGCAGGCAGGGCCTATTTCTCAGCCTGCAGCGGTTGCTGTAGTGACTGCACCAGCCACTGTTCAGGCTAGGGACATATCTTCGGAGTGAATGGCCACCAGAACTGAGTCATGGCAACGGAGAAGCGCCCTTCTCAAGGTGGAGAACAGTTCTCTCACGTTTCCTGGCCAGTGATGAGTTTCCAAGAGTTTCAAAGCCTGATCTGTGATGGTTTTCCCTGGTGCATGAAGATCGATATAGTGAGAGCAAAGAAGGGGAATATCCTCAAGATGCTCCCTCAGTGGGGGGAGGGTGAGCGCAACATCGGTTATTCTGTAGTAGAAATCCTTGCGCATTGACCGCTTATCGATCAGGGTTTGGAGCTTCTCATTCGATGCAGTAACCAAGCGAAAACGTGAGGTATGGAGTTGGGTATCTCCATAGTGTCGGTAGTGCCCTGTTTCAAGCAACCTGAGAAGGTCGGCCTGGAACTGGAGGGAGAGGTTCTCCACTTCATCAAGAAAGAGTGTTGATTGGTCCGCTTCGTAAGCGAACCCTTTCAGCTCAGTTTTCCCATCGGTGAACGCACCCTTTGTGTGGCCGAAGAACATTGAGTTTCCCAGTGCTCCGGAGAGCAGTGAGCAGTTGACAGCGACCATGTTGCGATGAGGATACTTGAGGCTGTGCAGGTAGTTTGCTGCAAGTTCCTTGCCTGTTCCTGTCTCTCCGAAGAGGTGTACTGAACAGGAGTGGTTTGCATACTGCATCAGCTGTTTCCTGACGCTCTTGATACTCTCACTATTTCCGATGAGCCCGCTGGGATGGTACAGACTCTTCTTCTCTTCCGCCAACTCTGCACTTGCCATCCTATCGAGATGTTCAAACAAGTTTTCCCAATCAAGGGTGGCTCGATGGACGGTATGAAGAGAGAGTGCTTGCTGTACCCGCTCGGGTAGGTGCAATGTTGCATCCATACAGAGAAGAATCGGGCAAACAGGGCTTTGGTGGGCAAGTTCTTCGACGAATGCTTCTTGGGTGTTTTTCCCGAGCTTGCTGTCAACAATCAGCAAACTTGGGTTTTCCGTTCTCAAGGCATTCACAACTTTTTCAGTCATGGTGAAGAGCGAAAGAAATGACGATTTGTAGCGCAGTTTGAACTTCTCTTTGAACCTCCAGTCCGAAGAGACGACGAACAGTGACATGGCAGACTCCTGACACAATAAGTTTGGGAAGCAAGCAGGATCGTCAGGGTTCAACAAATATTCCCGATATGAGTTTCAAGCGGTTATAAGGAGACCCTCTACTCTATATTCAAGAGGTGTACCGGTTTAGTGATGAGATTCTGTCATGAGCACTTGCAAAGCAGAAAGCGCATAGATTCCCGCTGTCTCACTTCTGAGAATATTCGTTTTCAGAAGCACTGCAGTGAAGCCATGATCTTCCAAGAACAAGCACTCCTCATCGCTGAAGCCCCCCTCGGGTCCGATGAGTACGGCAATGGGAGTTTGAAACGGAAGAGTGCGTACCAGCGAAGCAAGGGTCTCCTGCTGGTGTGGACGGCTGCTCTGATGAAAGAACAACCCAAGTCCACGGCCATTCCACCACGTGGGAAGTTCTGAAAGAGGGATGACCTTTCGTTCGAGCTGGGTCGGAACCGGCGACCCGCTTTGCTGGATTGCCTCCTTGATCTGAGCTTCCAGCCGGTCGAAACGGGAGGAGAGGGCACTTTCTTTCTTGTCCGAGAGATCGGTAACACAGTATCTGCTGGAAACCAAGGCGATGGTATGCACCCCAATCTCGGTTGCCTGGCGTACGATCTGTTCTTCTTTCTTTCCCTTGCACAGACACTGCAGGAGGATAAGATTTGGATAGGGGCCTTGATACGAGGGAAGCTCGTCGGTTGACTGTACCGGATCCTGATCTTCTGCAACTGTGCATGAGAGGGTGCAGCTGTGTCGCGCAATATCGGTGAGTTTCAGCACATATCGTTTGCCCTTTGCATCACGACCAAGGATCTGCTGCCCGACTTTCAGGCGCAGAACCTTGGTCAGATACTGGCTCTCCTTCCCCTCGAGTACCAAGGAGCTCTCTCCTTGGTAGCCGGGGGGCAATAGGTACTGTCTCATCGACCGGTCCTGATGAACTGGACAGCCCGATTGAGCGTGGTGTCGAACAAAGGATCGGCGATCGGCCGTTTGTCATACGGCATCTTGGAAAGATACTCGTTTCTCACCAGTAGGGTAAGGATGTTCTCATCGATGCCTTTATCCTTGTTGAGGGAAGCAAAACGACGGATGTTCTCCTCACTGGGTTCTGGATTATCCTTCACATAGGTGCTGATGATATTGTCGGTCATCAACTGTTCGAAGGCAGGTATCTGCTCATCGGAAAGTTTGACTTCCTCAACGGCGATATCCGGCTCGATTCCAAGCTCGTGGATGTTCTCCCCGTTGGGGGTGTAGTAATGGGCAGTTGTCACTTGGGCAAACCCTTCACCAAAGCGGAATACATCCTGGACGATACCCTTGCCGAAGGTCTTGCTTCCGATCAGGGTGGCACGACCGTTGTCCTTCATAGCCGCAGCAAAGATTTCCGCAGAAGAGGCTGAGCCTCCATTGGTGAGGATGACAATCGGTAGCGATGTGGGGACTTCAGCCCTCCCTGTGGAGATGTAGCGTTGGTCGCGCATCGTACCTTTCTTTCCTTGGATGGTGACCAGTGTCTTTCCCTCGTCAAGGAAGATGTTTGCCGACTGCATTGCTCCGTCCACGGCTCCGCCGCTGTTGTTGCGTTCATCGATTACCAAGCCAACGATACCCTGTTTCTGGAGTTTCTGCACATGTTCGAGCAGTTGTTTTCCAGTTTGGGGAGTGAATTCGGAGAGTTGGATGTATCCGATGTTGCCATCGATGATTCCGCTGTCAACCGTTGGGGTGGTGATTCGCTCACGTACCAAGGTCAGATCGAAGGAGGTCCCATTGCGGTACACCGTTATTGTCACCGCAGTGTTTGGTTCCCCTCTGAGTTTCATGCTCGCTTCGTAGCTGGTAAGATCGTCTACTTTTTCCCCACCGATATGGCTGATCAGATCTCCAGCCATCAACCCAGCACGCTGGGCCGGGGATCCTGGGAAGGGAGAGACAATGGTGATCATGAAGGTGGTTGGATCGGAAAGGTCCTTGTTCTCCGGAGCGGGTTTGTTCAGGTAGGTCCCGATACCCCCGTATACTCCGCTGGTCTCTTCCTGGTACTCCTTCGCCATCGTGGGGGGCACGTAGAAGGAGTAGGGGTCGTCGAGGCTTGCTATCAAGGCAGAAGCGAGGTCGTTGAACATCTTCTGCTTGTCCACCTCGTCGATGTAAATGGAATCCACATACCGATACAGTCGCTCCAGGGATGCGACATCGATAGAGATCTGGTCTACCTCTGCTGCCCGTGTATAGCTCGTGGTGACCGGGGAAGCAAGTATTTGCTCCATGGAACCACCGCCAAAAACGGGAAGGAGGATCATCAATGTTATAATACTGAGGCTGAGCCTGCGTTGTAGTGTTCTTTTCATACCCACAAATATACTGTATCAAGAGAAAAACGGCTACCTTTTGCCATATTGACCACACCACTCTTGCACATTACACTTGCCGCATGACGTTTTTTATTACCTTTCCCAGTTGGATTTCCCCCGAGATCATCCCCGGTTTGCCACTGAGGTGGTATGGCCTTATGTATGTGATAGCGTTTTCCTTTGCCTATCTCATGATCCGAGTGCAGGCCAGGAAGGGTGAAATTGACCTTGATGCCGATCAGAGCCTCAATCTGGTACTCTACTGCGTCATCGGCCTGATTGTGGGGGCACGACTTTTCTCCGTCCTCTTCTATGACGGATCCTTCTATTACTGGACACACCCTTGGATGATCTTCTGGCCATTCCAGGGCGGTCGGTTTGTCGGGCTTCCGGGTATGAGCTATCATGGGGGACTTGTGGGGGCCATCGTAGGGGGATGGACCTACAGCAGACGCTATAAAGTCAACTTTCTCACTATTGCCGATACAGTCAGTTATGCAGCACCCTTGGGGTATACCTTCGGAAGGCTGGGCAATTTCATCAATGGGGAACTGTTCGGCAGGGTCTCTACCCAGCGTTGGGCAATGATTTTTCCTGATGCTCCCTTATTCTCCACCAACTATGCTTGGGTGCGGGAAATTGCAGAAGCAGTCGGTCTCTCATACCAAACGGGAGCGATGGTAAATCTTCCCAGGCACCCAAGCCAGCTCTATGAAGCTCTCTTTGAGGGTGTATTGCTGTTCTGCTTCCTCTGGTTTGTCATTCGAAGGAGACGGAAGAAGCTGCCACAAGGTTTCGGCCTTGCCTGGTATGTGATCGGGTATGGCCTGGTTCGATTCATCATTGAGTACTTCCGCTCTCCGGATGAGAACCTTGGATATATCATTGCCTTGGGCAAGGAGTCTGATAATATCGCCTTGTTCCAATCATTCTTCAATTTTTCCATGGGACAGTTGTTCTGCCTTGCCATGATCGCGGGCGGCCTGCTGTTCATGTTCTTTCTCTCACGTCACAAAGGAGTGAAACATGCATCACATCGATGAACGGGTTGCACTTTTGCGCTCGTTGCTTGCACAACACCACCTTGATGGGTGGATCATCAATGGTACCGATCCCCATCAAAGCGAGTATGTCTGTCCGCGGTGGAGAACCCGGGCTTATATAAGTGGGTTCACCGGGAGTGCGGGAACTGTCGTCATCACCAAGGATGAAGCTCTGCTTTGGGTCGATTCGCGCTACTTTATCCAAGCCCAGCAGCAGATTGAGGGAACCTGCTTTACCATGATGAAGGTGGACACTCCTTCTTATCCCGACCCCTATAGCTTTCTCAAGGAGCATTTGGACAAGGGGAGCCGCATCGGCATCGACAAAGCTACCCTTACCGTTTCAGGCAAGAAGAGCTTGGAAGAGGTGTTTGGGGATGAGCTGGTCTTGGTGGATTCTGAAGATTTGCTTGACCAGGTTTGGACCGACCGTCCTGCTGTTCCCTCCGAGCCTGTCGTTTCCTTGCATGACGATATTGCCGGTTTCTCAAGAATCCAGAAGTTGACGATGGTTCGTGTTGCGATGGTGCAGAAGGGTGCCAATTATACCCTCATCTCCTCGCTCGACGACATCGCCTGGCTTACCAACCTGCGCGGCAGTGATGTTTCGTACAACCCCGTTTTTCTCTCCTACCTGCTGGTGGGAACCGAGAAAACATGGCTTTTTACCGATCTTGCTCGGTTCAGCGATGAGGTGCGTGCGCTTTTGGAAGAGGAGTATGAGATACTTGGGTATGAAGAGGTGGTTTCCCATCTGAAGCAGACCCTCAAGGCCGAAGATGTGGTCTATTACAACCCAGAGAAGACAAATCTGCTGCTCTATTCAGCACTCTCGGAAAACAAAGCGGTGGTCGGACGGGATTTTTCCACCGACCTGAAAGCAAGCAAGAACGAGACTGAGCTTGAGGGCATGCGCAGGGCACACCTGCTTGATGGAGTTGCCTTGGTGAACTTCCTTGCCCGTTTGGACAGAAAGCATCCCAAGTATACGGAAATTGAGCTCTCCGACCTGCTGCGTGAGCAACGGCTTCGCAATCCCGACTGCCTGGGCGAGTCCTTTGCCCCCATCTCCGGCTGGGCCGAACATGGGGCGATGTGCCACTACAGCGCGGATAAGGAGAGCAATCTCACCTTGAAAGGCAATGGTCTTTTGGTGCTCGATACCGGTGGAATGTACCGCTTCGGCTTGACGGATGTGACAAGGACCATTCTCTTCGGTACTCCTACCGAGGAACAGATCCGTGACTATACCCTGGTGCTGAAAGGTAACTTGGCTCTGGCTTCCCAACGGTTCCCTGAAGGAACCTGCGGCTATCAGCTGGATGTGCTTGCAAGACAGTTCCTTTGGCAGGAGGGCCTAAGCTATTTCCATGGTACTGGCCATGGGCTTGGCTTCCGACTTGGCGTCCATGAAGGTCCGCAGTCCATCAGTCCCAAGCCACTTGCGGTTCCCCTGAAGAAGGGTATGATCGTCAGTGATGAGCCTGGTCTGTATAAAGAAGGCAGGCATGGCATCCGCATTGAGAACATCCTTGCTGTGCGAGAGGATGTGAAAACAGAATTTGGCCAGTTCCTCAGCTTTGAAGTATTGACCATCTGTCCGTTTGAACGCACATTGATAGATAAGAATCTGCTTTCACCCCAAGAGATAGCCATGGTTGATACCTACCATCGGTGGGTTTTTGAGGAGTTGAAGGATTTGGTTGATGATGAGGCATTGCCTTACCTCAAGGAAGCTACCAGAAGTCTCTAGGCAGCAGAACCTGATTACTGATAAGGAGTACATACCAATGGTTGAAGCATTGAAGAAGATGGGAAAGATTTCCCGCAAGGGTCCAGTTGTCCTGGTTATCATGGATGGCGTTGGATTTGGAAAATACAAGGATGGCGATGCTGTTGCATCTGCACTCACCGGGAACCTGAACAAGTTGTACAAGTCCAATCCTTGGACGAAGCTCAAGGCTCATGGTCTTGCCGTCGGCCTTCCCAGTGATGACGATATGGGCAACAGCGAAGTTGGCCACAATGCCATGGGATGCGGAAGGGTTTTCTCCCAGGGTGCAAAGCTGGTGGTGAACTCAATTGAGTCGAAGGCTATGTTTGCCGGTGAGACTTGGAAGAAGCTCATCAACAACGCGAAAACGAACAAATCCACCCTTCATTTCATCGGCTTGCTCAGCGATGGCAATGTTCACTCCCACGTTGACAACCTCAAGGCAATGATCTTGCAGGCAAAAGCGGAAGGGGTTTCCTCTGTCCGTGTGCATGCATTGCTTGACGGTCGTGATGTCGGTGAGGTGAGTGCCCTTGAGTATTTCGATCCGTTTGAGGAGTTCCTCGCTTCTCTCAACGATGCAACCTTTGACGCAAAGATTGCAAGCGGCGGCGGAAGAATGGTCATTACCATGGACCGTTACAATGCAAACTGGAATATGGTGCGCAAGGGTTGGGAAACCCATGTACTTGGTGAGGGCAGGCAGTTCGATTCGGCCCATCAGGCCATTGAGCAACTGCGCAAGGAGACCAAGGCGATTGACCAGGATCTGCCTCCCTTCATCATTGCCAAGGATGGCAAGCCGGTGGGTACCATCGAGGACGGGGACAGTGTCATCCTGTTCAACTTCCGTGGAGACCGTGCCCTTGAGATCACCAAGGCCTTTGAAGCAGAAGAACTGACCGAGTTCGACCGCAAGCGCAGACCTAAGGTCGAGTACGCCGGGATGATGGAGTATGATGGGGACCTTCATGTGCCTGCCCAGTACCTGGTTACCCCTCCTGCCATCGACAAGACGATTGCCGAGTATTTGTGTGCGTCGAAGGTGAAGCAGTTCTCCATCAGTGAGACACAGAAGTTCGGCCATGTAACCTACTTCTTCAATGGCAACAAGAGCGGGAAATTCGATGACAAGCTGGAAGAGTATGTTGAGATTCCCAGCGATATCGTCCCCTTTGAGGAAAGACCCTGGATGAAGTGTGCTGAGATTGCAGACCGCGTCATCAAGGAAGTGGAGAGCGGAAAATGGGACTTCATCAAGCTTAACTTCCCCAACGGTGATATGGTTGGCCATACCGGCATCTTCCAGGCGGTTGTCTGCTCCATGGAGGGCCTCGACCTGCAGATCGGCAGGATCCACAAGGCTGTGATGGAAGCAGGAGGCGTGATGGTGATCACCGCCGACCACGGCAATGCCGACGATATGTTCGAGCATGGCAAGGACGGCAGTGTGCAGTACAAGGAGAACGGGGACCCGAAGGCTAAGACCAGCCACTCGCTCAATCCGGTTCCTTGCATCATCTGTGACAGCAACTATCAGGGTGAGTATTCGACTGAGCTCAAGACGGGATTGGGAATCAGCAGCATTGCAGCAACCTGCATGAATCTGCTCGACTTCGAAGCTCCCGCTGAATACGATCCGAGCATCATCACCCTGCAGTAAGCAGAAATTCGTGGTATTATGGACAGGGCCTTCGGGCCCTGTTCGTGCTTTCAAGGAGGCAAGCTATGCAGTACATGGAGTTCGGAAGGACTGGTCATCGTTCAAGCAGGGTGCTTTTCGGTGCAGCAGCGCTGTGGGATGTAAGCCAGAAAGAAGCTGACAGAGCTCTTGGTCTGTTGCTCGACCATGGTATCAACCACATTGACACCGCACGAAGCTATGGGGATGCGGAACTGCGAATTGGGCCTTGGATGAAACAGCATCGATCAGATTTTTTCCTGGCTTCCAAGACCGGGGCACGTACCAAGTCTGAAGCCTTGGAAGAGCTCAAACAAAGCCTTTCCCGACTGAAAACCGATCACCTGGACCTGTGGCAGTTGCACTTTCTTGTCGATTCGGCCGAATGGGAGACTGCGATGAGTGAGGGAGGTGCTCTTGAGGCAATACAAGAAGCAAAACAACAGGGCTTGATTCGTTTCGCAGGGGTTACCGGCCATGGAATCGATGCTCCCAAAGCCCATATGAATAGCCTCAATGTCTATGATTTTGATTCGGTGCTCTTCCCCTACAACTATCCGATGCTCCAGCAGCCTTCCTACAAGAAGGATGTTCAGGCTTTGCTTGATCTATGCAAGCAGCGAAATGTAGCAGTACAGACCATCAAGAGTCTTGCACGTGGGGAATGGGGTACGAAAGAGAAGGTGTATACCACCTGGTATGATGCCCTGGGCGAAGAGAAGTCCATACAGATGGCAGTACACTATGTGCTCTCCCAGAAACAGCTGTTTCTCAACAGCACAGGGGACCTTGGTTTGCTTCCCTCTGTACTCAAGGCAGCGGATATGGATATCCAAGAGCCGGACGAGCAAGCAATGCTTGCATTGGTGGAGCAGGAAGGGATGAAACCGCTGTTTGTTTGAACTTAGGTCCAGATATGGTAGGTCCTGGTAACCAGGATCAGGGTTGTTGTACCTGCAACATAGAACACCAAGCCGAGGCTGTTGAACAGGGTGTCTTGGCTGACCGTAACCATCATGGTTCCTGTGATCATGAGGATGAAGGAGAGACAGCGGGCAAGTGTCTGTCTGCTGAAGTGCTCTTCAAAGATGGCGATAAGAAAGGTCAGCACCGCAAGGGCGTTGATCAGGATGCAGACTCCCAGAAAGAGACGATTCGTGACGCTTACTTCCCATAGGAAGGAAGCTGAGCTTGCTGACACAGGAACCAAGATGGAAAGCAAAAGGGCACTCGCTGCCCCTACAAAAGAGTACTGGCCAAGCTTGGTTGGGTTGATGGTTTGTTGGAAGAGGCCTGAGGAGAGAAAGAGAAACGATCCGAAAAGCAGGGAGAAGTGGTAGAGAACCGAAACGTTCAACGGATTGAGAAGAAACAGGCCGGTGAGGGTGTGATGAAGGGGCAGTATTTTCACATTACCCAAACTGATCATGAGAAAGAGCAAGGGAAGCACCCGCGCTTCAGCCCCGATATTGGCACGGTAGAAAAAACAGAGCAATAGGGCCGCAATAAGGGCAACCCACAGGTGGATGAGAGAAGGCAGCAAGTGGGATCGGGTAGTGACCCACATCCCATTCTGTACGGATGCAATGATACTGTGCACAATCACTGCACTCAATATGAGGGTTACAAGGGCTTGGATTCCCAATAGGACGAAGCGTAGGTTCTTTCCCATAATCTCTTACAGGACATCCGAATAGGAGCTTTCGACGAGCACACCCATCCTGTGGCAGGTGTAGGTTGCTCCGAAGGCAGCTATGTAGGAGTCGATGAGAATGCCCATTCCGTTGAGGATCGGCATCATGGCAACGAGTGTCATCTCTGCTCCATACAGGTCGATCTTGAGGAACTGGAGGGCGATGATGGAGATGAAAAAGACTTCATATCCAAGGTAGAGCGGGCTTGCAAAGGAGAACAGTGCACTGGCGAGGGCCACAAAGAGAATCACCTTATCGGCAGGCATACTGCCCGTGGCAGCATACAGAAGGCTGAGGATGCTCAGGGTGGCGATCATGGCAGAACCGCCTCGCCCAATGAGGGTATAGAGCGGAACTGCAGTGGCACTTACCCGTTTCTGGCACCCAAGGTTGTGACGGGAGAGGGAGATGGTCATCGGACTTGAGAAGAAGATGCTTCCGGTAAACAAGGCAGCACTTGCTGGAGCTATCATGCGATAGAGCACCTTGTATGGATTCACCTTGAAAGCGGTGACCAGGGCGAAAAGCAGGGGAAGCAGGCCCAATAGGACAATAAGTGTTGAACCGAGGAGCATAAGCAGGAACCGTTCGGCAACAAAAATGGTGCCCTCAGACTGCAAATGGCTGAAGAAATAGGAAGAGGCGAAGAAGACGAACAAATGGCCGGTGGTGCTGAATACCCTGGCCAGGCGGAACATCGTCTCACTGAGGGAGTTCATGGTTACATAGGCAGGTCTGATGACCTCCACGTTGGGCTTGAGAAAGTATCCGAAGACCAAGGCGATGATCAGAACAGGAAGCAAGAAACTCTCAGCATTTGCCAAGGTGTAGAAAGGATTGACCGGCAACATCGACTCAAAGAGGGTGGAAAGCGACTGAGGAGCTACCATGGAGAGGACAGAAGCATCAGTACCGGCGGTGGTGCTGGCCGGGAAGTTGGAAGGGAAGAAGCGGAAGACCAGTGCAGAGGCGGCCACCAGAAAGACGGTGGTGAGCAGGCTCCAGAGGATGGTTGTCCTGGCAAATACGCCTCCCTTGCTGTCCTTTCGCAAGGAAGCAATCCCTGAAGAAAAGCCGAAGAAGACCAGCGGAATCAATACGAATCCACCAAGCTGGACCAGCAGGGCGGTAATCGTATACATCAGTTGCTGAAATATACCCGATTCTCCAAACAGCAGGGTTGCAGCCAAGCCGAGGGCAGTTGCAGCCAGATAGCTTATCCACGTCTTCATAGTTTCCAAGAGTATCTTATCAGCACAGGCAAGTCAATCAAACATCTACCCTTAGCTCAGGAGACGCTCGAGCTTATAGGCTGCATCCAACTCAGCCTCAAGCAGAACCTGTACGTAGCGCTCCACGCTGGACATCCCCTTGATTACCCCAAGTGAAAGTGCTGAGAGATAGATGATCTCCTGCATTGCCTCCTTCGTGTACCAGGTGGTTCCCTGATACTCATTCACCTGTGCGTACAAGCGAAGGCTTTTGTCCTCCAACAGAAGGGCCAGAATCTTCTTCGGATCTTCCATGGAGTCGTCAACCTGATAGGCGGCACTCGCAAGAATTGCAGCACTGTGGCAAGCCTTTCTGGAAAGGTCTTGGACAAAGCCCACCTCGCACAACTCCTTGCTGAAGAAACGGGAGAGCAGCAACTTGTCGCTGATGATCATTGCGTTTTCGATGGTGCAATCTTCACTGATGAAAGGCTTGAGGAAGAGAGATGCAGCCACTACTGCATCAAGCTCATCCATGATGGCTGAACCGTGGAGGAAGAATCGGGTTTTCGGATTACTGAAGAGGTTACCCCATCGCTTCACCTCATTGAGCATGAGGGCTGGGTTGATTTCCCTTGGCACGGCAGGCAAGGATTTCCGTGCGGCGGGATGGAGGTTTTCCACCACTGCTCCAAGGTGGGTGTATGCTTCTGCAAGGGTGAGGATGAGCTTGCGTTCGGTCCTGCTGGTAGCTTCCCCCTTGAGAATCTGACGAATCTGTTTGAAGAACTGCTCAGAGTGGAAGTTCTCCATCGCCTTGTACACCGGCTTGAGCCTGAGAGCGAGAATCTCTTGCTCAAAGTTCTGTACACCCTGCTCTCCCATCTGCTCATAGAGGGCCAGATAGGTACCATCGACATCCTCTACTTCACGGATATTGAGATAGACCTTGGTTTCAAACCCCCTCAGATGCAGGCTGAACCCTTCGTCATAGACCCTAAGGGAGGGTTTCATGTAGGTCAGGCCTTCAGAGAAGGAGTCATATATTACATAGCGCCTTCCCCCCAGGGTAAGACCCAGGGTTTCTGCAAGGCTGGTGGTTACTGTTCGCTTCTCTTCCCCATTCTTCTGCAATTTTGGTGCAGATGTTTTGATCCAGCCGCTCACTTCCTCATACTGGTTGTTGTAGAGGATGAGGGCTCGCTCGGTTTCGGTGCCGTTTACATAACAGAACGCAGACTGCTGAACCACACCATCCCGGTAGAGGTCGAAGAGGTTGAAAAAGTCGACTCCGCTGAACAGGTATCGCTTTTTCAGAAGTGGGAAAATTCGCTTGTAATGTTGATCGACAAGACCTTGGTTGGGTCTCTCATCCCAATACGCCCTGCGGTACTCCATGCCGTACTTTTCCCGATACCCTTCGATCTGCCCATGGCCGAACATCGGAAGGCCGGGCATGGTTGCCAAGAGGGTACAGATGCCGAAGTACTTATCCCCATCACCAAACTGGGCGATGGCTGTCTCTTCATCGGGATTGTTCATGAAGTTTACAAAGCGCTTGAGAATCTCAGGCTCGAAACTGATGGTGTTCTTGATTGTTTCGCGGTACTTCTGGTTTTCCTGGTTCTTGAGCATGTTCATGAAGGCACTGTTGTAGACACGGTGCATACCCAATGTCCTTACAAAGTAGCCCTCCATCATCCAGAAGGCCTCGGCGAGCAGGAGGGTGTCAGGAAGCTCCTCGTTGATTCTGTCCACCACCTCTCTCCAGAACTCTTGGGGGATTTTCTGGTTGAATTCAAGTTCATCCATCCCATACTGGGCGCGCCCGGCAATATCTCCACCGTGGCCCGGCTTCGGGTACCAAAGACGTTGGATATGCTTCTTTGCCAAGGTCATTGCCGCATCGAATCGGATGATCGGGAAGTTGGAAGCAACATGCTTAATCTGCTGATACACAGCCTCTCTCGTAGCTGGGTTGAGGAAATCAAGCTGTGCAGTATCATTCCAGGGCATCGAAGTCCCATCATTGCCATGGAAGATATAGGTGGTATTCCCGTTTCTCAAGTCCCTGCGTCGGAAGGTAACAGCCGCATCACTACGGTCGTAGTAATGGTCTTCGAGCTTGATTTCGATATCAGGGTTTGGTGAGAGATTCGGCCCATCATAGGTATAGGAGGGGAAGGGGGGGTAGCTTTGCTGGACAAAGTACTCACTGTGATCAAAGACCCAGTCCCCATCAATTCCGCAGTGGTTGGGCACCATGTCGCTGGCAAGCCTGATCCCATAACGGGCACAGCGTTGGCGTAGGTTGTCCAACGCAGCCCAGCCACCAATTGCCTGGGCGATCTCATAGTTCTTCAATGAGTAGGCCGAAGCCTCGGCATCGGGGTTCCCGCACAGATTCTTAATCTTCTTGCTTGCGCTGCTTCGTTCCCACAGCCCTATCAGCCACAAGGCGGTGAAGCCTCGCCCTGAAAGATTCTCCAACTCCTTGTCAGGAACCTTGTCCAAGGTGTCGATCGGATAGCCATACTCCTTGGAAAGCTGGTCAAGCCAGACCAAGGTTGACTTGG
>Ga0265295_1005403_pt1 | contig 16294 bp, 14 predicted proteins | sample Munlansysbiofilm_FD_192503 | JGI IMG/M metagenome (GOLD analysis project Ga0265295, IMG submission 192503) | Leachate microbial communities from a municipal landfill in Southern Ontario, Canada - Methane capture system biofilm | ecosystem: Engineered > Solid waste > Landfill > Unclassified ... | reverse complement strand
CTGAAAAATGAGTAACTATTTTTTTGTATAATTGCAAGATCTTTCAAAGTGGCACGGTTTGACCGAAAAGGGTGGCACCATTAGACCGAAATAGCCAATCTTTACTAAATTTGATGAGTAATGCGGGTTAACTTATGGTTAAATCAATATTATAGGTTGAATATTTAAACTCATTTTTCAATTCTTCTTCTGAATACTTATACTTATCCACAAATTCAACAGTTTGATTTATGTCAAAATAGTAATAAAAACCACCTTTTTTATATAAAATCCATGTAGTAGAAATAACACCATTCCTTTTAGACACTTGCAACCCACAAATATTTTTATATTTTAAAATATTTATAATTTCACTAATATTCATTGAGTGCATTTTTAATATTTAAACATTGGCGTCCAGCTAATATTTATAGATTCCTCCCTACGGTCGGAATGGCAGGGCGTTGAGTTATATTCGGGAAAGGGGGGGCTTGGTTAGCGGCTTCGCCGCTAACCAAGCCCTCCTAAAAACTAAACATTTGTCATTGACAAAGCCATTTCTATTCTCAACGGTTTTGTCGAACATACGTTTCAGAGCGAAACGTAGTGAAGCGAAGAATCTAAAATACAGAATTATGTTTTTACCGGACAATAGTGATTTTTAATATTTAAATAAGAAACAAGTTAAGTATCCCCCTAAAGTCAATAAAACACCCCAAGATTCAACCATCCATAAACAAATAAGGTAGTTTCTATTTTATATCAGAAATAGATAAAATGTAGCAATACTACAAGTTCTTACTATCAAGCCGTATATAGCGAACAATTATTTTACCCACAAGCAGAATTAGGATAATAATAGCTGCCCACAGGTTCTGGGCGGTGTGCTGCTGCGATGCCATGAGCTTGGGAACTATATTTTTCTCGAAAAATTTGGGTTCGGGAGTTTTTTTATAGTGCCACTTGCCAACTATCGTTCCATGGTTAAGCAGCATTAGTCCAGGGTTTGCCCTAACGGTTGTTTTAAGCATAATTTCGTCGCCCTGCACAAATGGAAAAGCAACACCGGTTGAACTAATAAAGCGGTCGATATCATCGGCTGGCGAGGATGTGGCGCAGGCAAAGTTTATCCCCACCTCCTGCGCCTTAAAGTATAACTCGTTGAAACGCGAAAGGGCCTCCTTATTGGCTTCGTTAAGCCTGTAGGCTACCACAAGCATTGTGTACCCTGGGTAGCTTAAAATGCTATCGGTTACATCGAGACCATACAAATCGGTTAGCACAAAATCGGAAATTGGTGGATGGTACCCCTCCTTTACAAGAACCGATTTACTCTCAACAAAAGTCCAGGTGGTATCTTGCCAGGGAAAGTTTTCCTGTGTAAACTCTTTAACCACATCATCTTTCTGATAGTAAAGCAAAGTTTTGTACTCGTCGAGGGGTGCCCCTTCGGGAATTTCCATTGCGGTTGGAATATGCGTTCCCACTTTATAGGAACGGAAATCGATTAGCGGCAGGTTATTGTAGCCATGCGCCGGAGGGATAAACGAAATAGCTATCAGCATCAATGTGATAACCAGCTCGGGTAACAGCGGAAGTTTAGGTCGGATATACTTGCGATTACGAAATAGAATTATTGCAGCAATAAGCAGGGGTACGTTCTTGAAAAACGTTTCCCAATTCGAAAGAATAATTGCATCGCCAAAGCAACCACAATCCGAAACGGGGTTATAAATTGCCAAAACGAGTGTAAGCGGTGTAAAAACCGACATAAATAGGAATGCCCCCCATGTTGCCAACACGGTTCGAATATCGAAAAGTAAGAGAAGCCCAATTAGCAGCTCGAGTGCACACAGCACAAACGATAAGCCTAAGGCAAAAGGCATTAAAAAATCGAGGCCAAAGGCCATAAAGTAATCGCCAAATTTATAGGCTGAACCCAATGGGTCGACACCCTTAACAAAACCCGAAAAAATAAATGTAAACGCCAGAACATAACGCGATAACCACATCAGAAACCTCAACATATTCTTCTTTTTTTACTTGTTACTGTTCAATTAAGCTAACTATTCTTTTAAATATATCGTTTTTATTGGCCATGTAACCGTTGCTGTCGGTACAGGACACAACGCTAAATAGCGGGTCAAAATTTGGCTGCTGAATGTAAACATCCCTTACCCTGCGCTGAAAGTTCAAATCCTCTTCGTGTATATCAACGCTTCCTTTTAGGTACTCCCTATCGTTGCCTTTCCGCTGGCTTTTCAAGCGAGATTCGGTAAAGGTAAACGGAACATCTAGAAAAATGCTGGTTGTTGGCTTCGGGATTTTAAAGTAGTTGAATTCCAAATCGTATATCCAATCGCGTAGCTGTTTTTGCCCCTTGATATCGGCTATTTTAGCACACTGAAAAGCGATATTTGAGTACACATACCTATCGAGCAAAATGGTTTTTCGCTCGCTAAGCCATCGGTTCAATATATCCGAAGCATCGCGCCTATCGCCCGCGTAAAGCATGGCCACAACGTATGGGTCAACCTCGTTAAGGTTTCCGAGCTCACCACGTAGGAATCGAGCAATTAGCTCACCAAAAAACGGAGAATCGGTTCGGGGGAAGTGGAGGGTTTCGCAAGCTACGCCCTTTTTCCTGTACCACTCGGCCAACAGTTTAAGCTGGGTCGATTTCCCTGCCCCATCGAGCCCTTCAATCACTATAAAACTCATACTTCTATCCTATAACTTACTGAATTTACAAAGTTATACTTTTTGGTAAAATTTAGGGTGATAATTGGCACACAAAATACGTTGAATACGAGCATGTAGCGTTAGTTGCTGATTATCAATACAATTAAACTTAAAATAGGTGAAAACTATCTGGGTGTAGATGTTTTAACCCCAACTATTCATTCGAATAATTGCTGTCTCTGACAGCGACTAGATCTCGCAACCAATCTAGTTGACCAAAATTGGGCTCCACTAGGTCGGGGTAACCCGCATTTGTATTCATCTTTTAGAAATTTGATGAATAATACGGGTTAACATCAACCTGAAAAGCTGTACTAAAAACCATTAAGGTCCATTGTAACCGTTGGGATAAGAAGCAGGAAACCTAGCACTATTAGGCTTAAAATAAGCGGCCACACCCATTTTACCCATTTATGATAGGGCACACGGGCCACACCCAGCACAGCAATCAGCACGCCCGATGTTGGGGTAATCATATTGGTAAAACCATCGCCAAACTGAAAAGCCACAACGGTTGCCTGGCGCGAAATGCCTATCAGGTCGCTAAAGGGTGCCATTATGGGCATGGTAATAGCCGCCTTGGCCGATCCCGATGGGATAACAACGTTTATTACGGTTTGTATTAAATACATCACCCCCACCGATGCCACATTCCCAAAATTACCCATCGCCTTGGAAAGACCATAGAGGATTGAATCGATAATTCCGCCATCCTCGAGCACAACAATAATACCACCAGCTAGCCCAACAATAATAGCTGCCGAAAGGATATCCTTAACCCCCTCGAGAAATAGCTTGGCAATACTATCGGCAGATTTATTGATAGCAACGCCGCTTGCAATACCCATCGCCATGAAAAGGGTTGCAATTTCCATTACGTACCAACCGTAACCCATAACCCCAATTATTAAAAAGATGATGGTGTAGGCAAGCAACAATAAGATGAAAAAATGCACCGACTTACGTAACGATAAAAAGCCGAACAGGGCAAACAGCGCAGTGAAAATGGGTATTACAAAAAGCGTGTAGCTAGAGGTACCAATAGTTAGGGTTGTGTATGGGTATAAAAACGAGAATATAACTAGCGCTGCTAGCACCGCAGCATAAACAAACCAAGCAATTTTAGGCGTATAATATTTAATGGCATCGCCTTTATTTCGCTCACGCTTACGCCAGTATTCGTCCTCGGTGTAAACAGGCGACAGCTTTGGTTTTCGCCTGATTTTGCGGGCATAAAAAAGAACAAAACCAATACCAAACACATTGAGTACAAGCCAGCAAAACATACGATATTCAATACCCGAGAAAAGCGGAATATCGGCCAGCCCCTGCGCAATACCAATGGTAAACGGATTAAGTATGGCTCCGGCAAAACCAATATGGGCAGCAACGTAAACCATGCAAACCCCTAGTATTGAGTCGTACCCCATTGAAATGGCCAGAGGGACAATAATAATGGCAAACGCAATGGTCTCCTCGCTCATGCCGAACACTGCCCCAAAAATACTGAACATCAGCATTACAAGTACAATAATAATATTATCAACCCCAACCGCTTTCAGTACCCTATTGCCCCCAAGCCTACTGGTCATCCTTAAAAAAGCCATTATCCCAATGTCAATGGCCTTGCTCTCGTTCATAATCCAGAAAGCACCGCCAATCATCAATATAAATATTATGATATCACTCTGCTTAACAAACCCCTTAAAAAGTGCCGAAAACACCTGCCATGTTTGGGGCTTGGGCTGTACCTCATCCTGAAACCCATGCGGAATATCCTTTTGATAATAAAAAACCATCTCCTTTTTACTAGCACCATCAACCGCCTTTTCAACCTCAACGTACTTGCCCGCTGGGATAAACCATGTCATAACTGCAGCAATAATAATGATGGCAAAAACGATTACGTAGGTATGGGGTACTTTTTTTAGCATGGCTTTAAGTTGTTGGGGTAACAGTTTTTAATTATCCACAAAAATGTTAAAAAAAATCGACTGATAATAATGAAATGTGTATGCTATGCATCATTGTTTTACATAACGCTGTAAATCTGCAATTTACAAAAATTAATTACGGGTAAACTCATTGAGAAATTATGCTGACAATAAACTTGGGCTAGCTAAAAAATCAAGATTAGCTAGAATAAAATCATTGGTGTCCGGTTAATATTTATAGATTCCTCCCTACGGTCGGAATGACAGGGCGTTGAGTTGTATTTGGGAGGGGAGGGCTTGGCTAGCGGCTTCACCGCTAGCCAAGCCCTCCCCTAAAAGCTAAACATTTGTCATTGACAAAGCCATTTCTATTTTCAACGGTTTTGTCGAACATACGTTTCAGAGCGAAACGCAGTGAAGCGAAGAATCTATAATGTTTAACTTTGTTTTTACCGGACAATAGTGGAATAAAATTAAACAATTAAAATTTAAGGGTTGGTGCATACCGTTTCTTTTAATACTTTCGCAAAAAAACTACTGATATGGTTATAGCTGCTCTGGTTTTATTCTACATCCTTACCCCAATGCTAATCATGCATTTATGCCATAGATATCCATTACTAAATAAGGTGGGTGCAGTAATAATAGCATATATTATTGGAATAATAGTGGGCAACATTGGACTAATCCCGAACCTAAGCCCATTTCTGAATAACTACATACTAACAAATCCTTCGGCAACCGACAGCGATATTGAAACGCTGGCTCTAAATGGGATTATTAATAGCCGCGATTTGCTTGCCTACAATATATATAAGCTGCGCGATTTACTTTCTAGCGTAACCATACTGCTGGCTATTCCGCTGCTCCTTTTCTCGGCCAATATTAAGCAATGGAAAAAACTTGCAGGCAAAACCTTAACGGCCCTTTTAATTGCTTTTGTTTCGATAATCTCGGTGGTTGTTATTGGTTTCTTTATTTTTAGAGAGAATGGCCCGAACGACCTGTGGAAAATTTCGGGAATGCTGATTGGAGTATACACTGGCGGTACACCCAATTTAGCCTCACTAAAAATGATGCTAAATATTGATGCCAACACCTATATCCTAACGCACACCTACGACCTAGTTATTGGGATCCTATACCTTGCCTTTGTTATTACCATTGGACAAAAAGTTTTCAATAAGATACTTCCGAAATTCCCTAATTTATCGAGTAGCCCAGTCGACGACGTGAGCTTTAACTACAATTCGTTTGAGGGTGTTTTTAAACGCAACAAGCTAATTCCTTTGCTTAAAACTTTCGGCTTGGCAGTAGCTATTTTTGCTGTTGGTGGTATACTTAGCATGGTTCTACCGCCAGATAAAATGATGATAGGTGTTATTTTAACCGTAACCACACTTAGCATATTGGCCTCGCTAATTCCTTCGATTAACAAAGTTGAGAAAACCTTTGAAACGGGTATGTTTCTAATTCTTATTTTCAGCTTGGTGGTATCCTCAATGGCCAGCATCGACTCGTTTGTTGGAATTGCCCCTAAACTTTTGTCGTACATCACACTCGCGGTGTTCGGCTCGCTATTTCTTCAGGTTGTGCTGGGTAAAATTTTTAAAGTAGATGCCGATACAACCATAATTACCTCGGTTGCATTTATTTGCTCACCCCCATTTGTGCCGGTTGTTGCCGGGGCGCTGAAAAATAAAAACATCATTATAACAGGCATTACCATTGGCATAATTGGCTATGCCGTTGGCAACTACCTTGGCTTTATAGTTGCTGAAGTGCTTAGTAAATTGGGGTAATATTGAAAAGGCAGCTGGTCCCAATTACTCATATGTCTATTTATTTATTTTCAAAGGAACACATGGAACATTCATGGAGTAGTCATTCTCCTGTGCGTTAACGTTGTTAACATGAATGTTTCATTCGAATAATTGCTGTCTTCGACAGCGACTAAGCCCCACAACCAATTTTGTTACCAAAAATTGGGCTCGACTAGACCGGTGTAACCCGCATTTGCACTCATCTTAAACAAATTTGATGAATAATGCGGGTTAAAAAGCTAAGGATGCTCTTCGGTATTCAACCAAAATGAATACATTTATTCTTTACGAAAAACTTTACAAACTACCTCAAACAGCTGGGCAGCACCGCCAAAAACTCTATGCACCTATCGTAATGAAGCTCATAAAAATTCACACCCAAATTAATTGATTCGTAATATTTCGATTGGTTCTCCTTATAAAATCTTTCGGACGGTATTCTCCAAAATTCACGCCCCATCTTTTCTGCAACGAACCATTTTTCGAGTAGTCTGGCTGCCCTTCCGTTTCCATCTCTAAAAGGGTGTATGTGGGCAAATCGCAAATGGATTAGGGATGCAAAATAAAAAACCTCGATTTCATTAAGGTCGGATAAGATTAGCTCTTTTAAATCATCGAAAAACATCCTCATCTCTTTCTCTACAAACGGAGGTTCAACAGCCATATAAGTAAGTGCTGCACTGCCAAAAACACCAACCTGTTCAGTACGGTACTTCCCCCTTTTACTTTTTATCAATAGGGTTTCTGAAAGCATTTTATGGCAGGTTAATACGTTTTGCTGATTAAGCGGGTTACTCTGCGCTAGCTCATAGGCTTCAATCAAATTTTCTATCTCTTGAATCTCTTTTCCTGCTTTGAATTTTTTGTTGCTCAACTCGTAATTCATGTATGAATTTAAATTGATACTATTGCCCTCAATATTTGATGAGTAAACAGCCGAAGATTTTGTGAGATAGTTAAATGCTCCATTACTTTCGGTAAAATCAAGATCCTTTAATAACCTCGGTATTTCATTGCCGATTAATGCTTTCTGTGAGCTATTCTCATTTTATCCAGCCTTTTGGGCAATTACACCTCAACCGAAACCGACACCACCTTTATAACCTCACCATTTACACCAATAACCGGCGAATAGCTTTCTTTTAACACCACCTTTTGGGTTGCAAGCTTACCGCTGAAAGTTCTCTCGAAAACCTTACCGTTTTTAACGGTACCCCATAGCTCTTTATCAGATTTATCAGAATCGATATTAGCCGTAAATAGCTCGGAGTGGTGCATACCCTCAACCTCGGCTGTGGATTTTTCAATTAGTTCCTCAAAAGATTTACTTATGCTAATTACTCGACCATCAGTGCTATACTCAGCAATATATGCCGCTTTACCCATAGCATCTATCATGGAATCGAAACCATGCTGTTGCCGCTCCAGCTCTTCCCTTACCTTTTCAATTTCAACCGTCATCTCTAGCTGCATTTGCTCCTGCTCCTTCCCTTTACGCTCCATCTCCTCCTGCGTTGCCTGCAGCTCCTCCATATTCTGTCGCATCTCCTCCTCTTGGGCCAACATCTCTTCGGCTTGCTGTTGCGATTGCTCTAGCAGCTGCTTGGTTTTTTCGTTAATCTTAACCGATTGAATTGTAGAGGCTATGCTTTGGGCAACACGCTCCAAAAACTCAACCTCAAAATCTTCAAAAATCTTAAATGACGCAATCTCAATCACTCCCTGTACAATATCCTCGTGCTTTAGCGGAATCAACACGATATACTTTGGGTTGGCCTTACCCAGCCCCGATGTGATTTCGATGTAATCTTCAGGAATTTCGGTAAGCTGAATCGTTTCCTTTTCCATTGCACAAGCACCCACCAGGCCCTCGCTAATATCAATGCGTTTATTAAGATATTTCCTTCTATCCCATGCATACGCCGAAGCTAGCTCGAAATAGGAGTCGTTAGGATCGTTATCGTTAAGCAAAAACATTATCGCCTGATTGGCCCCCATGTACTTCACAAGGCTTTTTACAATCTCGTTGGTTAAGCGATTGATATTGTCGTTATTTCTACGTAAAATATCGGCAAATTTTGCAACGCCCTCGTTGTCCCACGACCTTTTGCGCTCCTCCTCCTTTCTCTTTACCTCTTCATTTCTAGCAACCCGTAAGCTATTACGCATATCCAGTAACGACCTGCCCAACATATCGCCCTCACCTAGCATTTCGAGCTCGCTATCGAGTTCGCCCTTACCTATATCAAGCGCAAAGTCGGTTTTACTATTCAGCCCCTCAATTGAACGGTTAAAAGCTTCCGCCATCTCCTCAATTTCGTCGTTTGAATCGATTGCAAGAACTAAATCTTCCGAAATATGCCCTAACGCCATTTTATTTAACGATCGCGTAATTACAGCTATGGGCCGAGTAATGTTATTCGAAACGATTATGAGCAGGACAATAATAACTAGCAGAGCGATTAAACCCACAGCCAACGATATGTAGGCCGACTGGTTGGCCGATTCCATTACTTTTTTATAGGGTATAGAAATTGCCAATGACCAGTTTTTATTAACACCATCAACCGTGATGGGTGTAAAAAACATGTAGTGCGAATGGCCATTTGCATCGCCCCGTACAAAGGAAAACTTATCGCCCTTTTGCATTCGCTCAAGAAGGTGTTCTTGTTGCGTTTCATGGGGGTACAAATCCGATATATTCTTATTAATTTTATCGCTATCGGGATGTCCGGCAATTATTCCAGTATGCGATGTAATAAAAGCAAATCCCCCCTCAACCACATCAACATGGCTTACTAAATCTTGTAAAAATGTAAGCTCCAAATCAACCCCAACCATGCCCACATACTTTTTGTCAATTTGTACGGGCGAAGCTAGTGTTGTAAGTAGTCTGGCTTCCCGCACATTATCCTCTACCTCATCTAGATAAGGTTCCCAAATATCATCGGTGTTACGTTGCTTAAACTCTCCATAAATCTCTGCATCCCCATCAATACTTCTCTCTTCAATGGCGCTATCAAAACTCCCACCATCTTCTCGAAGCACGTACATCAGGATTCGGCCGTGATCTTTTGTGTAATTGGGCTTAAATCCATAGTACTCCCAGCTATCCCAAATTATGTAAATATCAGGATTTGCCTTAATAACAGGATAGTACATATCCATAAATAGGGAGGTCCACTGCTCCTCGGGCATTTGCCTGTATGTAGTAAAAGCTTGCGACAGGGTACGTGTAATGGTAATATTTTTCTCAAAAAGCTGGCTAATCTCTGCGGCATAGTTGGCTGCAAGTAGCTCTGTTTTTTCTCTAGTCTCGGCAAGTATTGTTTTTCGGGCATTTATAGTAATGTAGCCAATGCTAACCAAGTAGAATACTATGAAAACCGAAAGAATATAGAGTAAGATTTTTTTACGGATTGAACTTTTACGTTTCATCTGCCTATTTTTTTGTTTAAAGAACTTTTTGGAACAACCGTAAGATGGCCATTCGCAAGTAAATGAAAATATTACCTGAATATTTCGTTGGTGCTACTATTTTTCAGATTTAGGTAAATTTAGAAATAAATATTTAATACAGCACAAAATTATGCGATGAGTTGAAAAAAGGGATAAAAAATATAATAAAACACCTTATTCAAAATGTTTCTTCGAAATCGTTCGTATAGAATTCCTTAGCAAAATTTACCAAAAATACTTTTTCGGTGGCTCGGGTAAAGGCTGTATAAAGCCAGCGTAAGTACTCCTTGGTTAGCATATCATCCCTAAAGAAACCCTGATCGATGTATACATGTTTCCATTGCCCGCCCTGCGCCTTATGGCATGTTACCGCATAGGCATACTTTACCTGCAGCGCATTAAAGTATGGATCCGACTTAACCTTTTTAAATCTATTACGCTTATTAATAATATCAGCATAATCTAAGTTTACACTCTCGTACAAATCATTTACTCTATCCTTAGGAAGAGAAGGGCCATCGACCGCAAGAGTGTCGAGCATTATTACAACGTCAACCTCCTGTTCTTGGTAATCGAGCAACCTAACGGTTACATCGGCAAACCTAAAGCCATGTAAATTTTTGGTTCCCCTAATACGAACCACCTCAACAATATCGCCATTGGCAATAAAGTTAATATCGGAATGCTGCTCAACCCAAAAGTAATTATTCCGAACAACCATTAACAGATCGCCTATGGAGAGCTCCTCCTCTCGCCACAAAATTTGGTTTCGAATACCCTGGTTGTACTTATTTGCCCTTTTGTTTGAGTAGCTAATCACTATGGTATCGTTTAGGCCAACCTTAGAGTAGCTAGTCTCGAGCATTTCAACCAACTCCATACCCGAAAGCCTAACAACATCGTCAAATCCTATTACATTAAACTTTGGAATAACACACTGATTATTGGCAATCATGGTTCTAAGCTCGGTGGCATTAGTTAGAATACCCGAATCGGCCGCCTGCCTTACCACCTCCATAAGGGTAATATCAGTAACCTGGTAGCCATAGCTTTCAATTACCCCTTTGTCCAGAGCAGGGCTTCTATCTAGCCTAACCGGCGGAAGTTGAGCCTCGTCGCCAACCAGCATAAGCCTACAGTTATCGCCATTATCAACAAACTCAATCAGATCTTCTAGTACATTTCCTGAACCGAAAACCGAGCTCTCAGCAGAGGTTGCGCTAATCATTGAGGCTTCGTCGACTATATATATGGTATTACTGCTATTATTCCTATTTAGCACAAACTTCCCCAATGCGTCCTTTTGCGATTGTTTTCTATATATCCACTTATGAATTGTGTAAGCAGAATAACCTGAATACTGGGCAATTACTTTGGCCGCCCGTCCAGTAGGTGCTAACAGCACAACCTTAACCCCAAACGAGAGCAGCGTTTTTACGCAGGCCGCAATTAACGTGGTTTTACCCGTTCCAGCATACCCTTTAAGTAAAAATACCTGATGGTCTTTTTTACTTACAAAGAAATTGGACAGTAAATAAGATGCAACTTCCTGACTCTTCGTCAGTTCGTGACCCACATGGTGCACTAGAGCAGATAAAATTTTATTGCTTTTCATTTTATGTAAAAAATAAACCCGTTTGGATATGTAATTTTAGAGATATGTTTTTAAATTTGCAGACAAACTTAAATTAAATTGAGCAAAATGAAAACCGTTTATCAAATTCTGCTTCTTATTGCTATAGTAGTACTATCCTATTTTGTCTACGAAAGCATTATGAATCCTATTCGCTTTAAAAATGAAAAGGATAAAAGGTACGAAAAAACCATTGAACGTTTAAAGGATATTAGAACTGCACAGCTAGCGTACCGTTCAGAGAATAAAAAGTTTACTGGAAGTTTTGATACTCTAATAAACTTTGTCCGATTCGATTCATTTAAAATCGTAAGGCAAATTGGGTCATATGATGACTCTGCTGCTGTTGCAAAAGGATTAGTAAGTCGTGATACCCTTAGGGTTTGTGTACTAGACAGTATTTTCAACATCAATTATCCTCTTGATTCACTTCGTTATGTACCGTATACAGGTGGCGCCAAGTTTGAAATGGCTGCTGGTGAGCTTAAAACAGGTTCAGGGCTTATTATTCAAGTATTCGAAGCAAAAGTGCATAACGACATACTACTAAAAGGATTAGACCGTCAGCTTGTAGTAAACGAGAACGACCTAAGGAAAAAGTTGGAGCGTTACCCTGGCCTAAAAGTAGGATCGTTAACTGAAGCTACAAATAACGCAGGAAACTGGGAATAGGAATGGGGTAAACATGCACAAGTTTGATTTATTTGACGAAACTTTCGATCCTTTCCGAACCGAATCATACGAATTATCCATTCAGGTTAGCCTGAGTGGATTTTCTTTTTGTGTGAAGGATAGCAATCGAAATATGTTTGTTGCCTTAGGAAGTGTTCCATTTGAAAAAAACGTAGTTTTTACCGACGACTGGATACAGCAAGTATCGTGGATAATTAACCAATACGATTGGCTCAAAAACCAGTTCCGAAAAGTATTTATAACCTACGAATCGCCAGAATTTATAGTTATTCCAACTAAATACTTTGAGCCCACAAAGGCAAAGCTACTGCTAAAGCTATCGTTCCCCATGCACGAGCTAAACGAAATAAGATTTAACCACATAAACAACGAAAAGGTTTGTGTCTACAGCATCCCCTCGACCCTTACAAATGCATTTTCAGAACAATACAAAAACACTAAATATGTATGCAGCGGATACGCTTCGCTAAAAAACCTACTTTCTGAAGGGGTAAAAAAAGAAACTCCTCAGATGCAAATTATATTTTTTAGCTCGTTTGCCATTGTGAATGTTCTGAATAAAGGAGAGCTTTACCACTCGGGGTCAATACAAACCATCAACAGCGAGGATACAACCTACCACTTAGCCAATATAGCGAAACAGCTAGACCTAAACCCTGCCGATACTGATATTACCATACTGGGGAAAGCAAATTACCACGATGAATTACTTACACTGCTAACCCGATTTTTTGGTAATGTAAATTCCAATAGTACTATTCATGGTGCGCACCTAAGCTATATACTAAACCCACAAAAGGAGAACTATTCCACCCTTTTCAACTTATCGCAATGCGAATAATTAGCGGAAAGCATAAAGGTCTTACTTTAAAGCCACCTAAAACCTTAAAAGCACGTCCAACAACCGACATTGCCAAAGAGGGACTATTTAATATCTTGGCAAACAGGTTCGATTTTGAAAATGTTACCATACTCGACCTTTTTGCTGGAACGGGAAGTATTAGCTATGAATTTGCGTCGCGAGGGTGTAAAAGCATTCACCTTGTTGAGATGGATTTTAAACATTTCGCTTTTATTCGTAAAACAATTACCGAATTAAAATTAAACGCAATTACCCCCATAAGGTACGATGCCTATAAATTTTTAAAAAATTGCACATTACAATTCGATATTATTTTTGCCGACCCACCCTATGATATAAAAGGCATTGAGAATATTCCAGATATAGTTTTCACTAATAATTTGCTAAAAAACAATGGGTTGCTTATTATTGAGCATTCAAAAAAAACCAACATCTCAGAAAATAGCCATTACGTAGAAACTCGCAGCTACGGAAATGTGCATTTTAGCTTATTTAAATCGTAATCTTTTATGAGAAAGGTATTGTATATATGAAAGAATAATATATCTTTGCACCGTCAAAAACAGAAACAAGTTCATATAAAATATTGGTCCGGTAGTTCAGTTTGGTTAGAATGCCTGCCTGTCACGCAGGAGGTCGCGAGTTCGAGTCTCGTCCGGACCGCATAAAGCCCCTTAACACATTAAGTGTTAAGGGGTTTTGTTTTTTGTGTTGCATTTTACTCTTTACACCCTTTCAGATTACAAACACATCTACCCAAACAGCAGTATAGTAGAACTAAAAAGCGGCTCAACCCTAAAAAACAATGAACAACAAGAATAACGATAGCAACAAGCAAGCGAATAATCCATTACATGGTGTAAAGCTTGCGGATATACTAGAAAAATTGGTTACCGAATATGGAATGGAAGAGCTCGGAATGAGAATCAGTATCCGATGCTTTAACTACGACCCATCGGTAGGGTTGAGCTATAAGTTTTTGCGAAAAACACCCTGGGCAAGAGGCAGGGTTGAAGAGCTGTATATTAACCCGCACTATTCATCAAATCTATTAAACATGAATGCAAATGCGGGCTACCCCCAACCTAGTTGAGCCCAATTTTGGGCAACTAGATCGGTTGTGAAACTTAGTCGTTGTCGGCCGTCCCAATTATTCCAATGAATAATTGGGGCTAAGGGCGATGCTACCGAGCCCCTTTAATGCTTGAGAAGAAGTGAAAAAGAGGAATTTCATTTACACCGTAATACAAGCACAAAAGCCCTAACTAGGTTCAAGTTTTTTACTTATGCAAGAAAACATTGAAAATAAAAGTAATAAAATGAGTAAACCATACTATATTTACACTATTGATAATGGCTTAACATATAGCAGTTTATACATCTATCATTAGCCTACAGGCTTATATTGCTATAATATTAGGTTGTTTCCTTATATTTGAAGTAGTAATACTGCCTGCTTCTAATAACAATTTTGGAAGTAAGGCTCCGTTAAAATATTAGGCTGCAGACTAATAGCGTGTTGACATAAGCCTACAGCCTTATAGTGTTAGTAAATAAAAAGATAATTTAAGTATGAAAGCTGTAGTTAGTGCTGATATAATTGATTATACAAAACTTACATCAGATGACGCCAATAAGGTGATTGATGTAATAAGTAATGTATTCAACAACCCCAACGCTTTAAGTCGTGTAAGAACTAATCTAAACGTAAACTTCTCTATAAAACGTGGCGATAGTATTCAAATAGAGCTAGGTGATCCTTCTAATGCATTAAAAGTAGCCTTACTTTTAAAAACAGCCTTAAATGCTATCAATCTGACTCCTGAAAGAAAACGGAGTAAACCAATGGTTGACATCCGAATTGCCATAGGATTAGGGGATATTGATGCACAAAGGAGTAATGTGAATACATCATCGGGAGAGGCATATGAGAACTCGGGGCGTATGCTCGATTCAATGAAAAAAAACAAAAGGAAAATAATTATAAAAACAAATAATAAACACTGGGATAACGAGATAAATACTGAGTTTAAACTGCTAGAGGAGATAATGAGGGGATGGAAAATAACTTCAGCAGAGGTTTTATACTTAACACTCTTAGGTTTAAAAGAAAATGAAATTAAAGGGAAACTTGGTATAACACAATCGGCTGTAAACCAACGAAAGAGTAATGCAGGTTGGAACGGTATTGAAGCACTAATTAATAGATTTGAAGAACTAATAAGAGGAGATTGTTAAAATGGAGATAACAATACTATTGCAGCTACTTTTAGCTCATATCCTTACAGATTTTGTTCTTCAAACCGATGGCTATGTTAAAAAGAAGCGAGAGCGAGGCATTAAATCTCTGTATTTTTGGTTCCACGGCTTATTGTCGGGTATACTTACTTACCTGTTTCTTCAGCAATGGAGCAATTGGTGGGTACCTCTCATAATTACAACTACCCATATTTCAATTGATTATTGGAAGTTAAGGTACGAAGCAGGAATAGATAAAAAAAAGAAAGTTTGTGTAAATGCTTTTGTTGTTGATCAGTTTTTACATATTCTAGTCATTGTGGTGTTATGGTTAGCGCTTATTGATGGTTTTGGAAAAGTGATACCATCCCTAGCATTACTGCTGACAGAAAGACAATATTTAGTAATAATTTTCTCTGTTATTGTATTGATATGGCCAGCAGGTATAATAATTGGAAAGACAACGGAGCAGTTCCGAAAACAAATTGAAAAGGACGATAGCCTTAATAAGGCGGGTTTATACATTGGCATTTTAGAAAGAATACTGGTATTTGTATTTATCTTTATTTGTCAATATGCCGCTATTGGATTCCTAATTGCAGCGAAATCGGTTTTAAGGATAACTAAAGATGTTGACACTAATAGTAGAAAAAAGACCGAGTATGTACTAATTGGGACAATGCTCAGTTTTTCAGTAGCAATTCTAGTAGGATTACTTGCTAAAGCTATGCTATAGAAAAAACATAAGCAATTGAAAGTATTGGACAGAGTTCAGGCTACACTCCCAAAAGAAAAGGGAAACACTTTTCTGAGCGACACTATCCCGTAAAGTGTGTAAGTATACATCAGAGGGTTTGACTTTATAGTTGAACCCTTTCCGCAAAAATAGTCAAAAATTGATTCAGAATCAATCCCCAGTTTCTGATCGGCC
>Ga0265295_1005402_pt1 | contig 16294 bp, 15 predicted proteins | sample Munlansysbiofilm_FD_192503 | JGI IMG/M metagenome (GOLD analysis project Ga0265295, IMG submission 192503) | Leachate microbial communities from a municipal landfill in Southern Ontario, Canada - Methane capture system biofilm | ecosystem: Engineered > Solid waste > Landfill > Unclassified ... | reverse complement strand
ATTATGATTTCAGCGTACTCGAGCAGCCAGGGGGCAACTGACTGCATTCTTTGTTTTACTGATAAACGGCTTGAAGTAGCATTATTGCCTGTTTCTATTTTTTCTTTACCCTTATCGGGTTGTTTTTCTTTGAATGCTTTCACAACTCCAACTACTCCAAACGCCAGCAAAATTAATCCACCCCAAGCTTGCCCCACAAAAAGGGCGGCAATTCCAATGGGGATCAAGGCAATATTCAGCCACTTTCTTATTTTTTTACTTTTAATTTTAGCGCCAAAAAACCAATGGGCTAGTGTGGGCATAATAAGTAATGAAACGATAAGCGCAGCAATCAGTGCGAACGTTTTGGTAAACGCCAGTGGACCGAAAAGTTTGCCTTCGGCGGCCTGCATGGTAAACACCGGAATAAAACTGACAATGGTGGTTGAAACCGCAGTAAGAATTGCAGAGCTAACCTCAGACGCTCCGTTATAAATGGTGGTTATGAGTTTCTGTTCTGGAGGAGCCTCGTCGGTGTGTTTAATAATGTTCTCGGACAGGATTATCCCCAAATCGACCATAGTTCCAATGGCAATAGCAATACCCGATAACGCCACGATATTGGCATCCACATGAAAATAGCGCATGGCTATGAAAACCATGAGCACGGCAATGGGAAGCAAACTGGAGATTAAAAAAGAAGCCCTGAGGTTTAGCACCATTATAATTACCACCAGAATAACAATCAGAATTTGAAGCGAAATGGCTTCTTCTAACGTTCCAAGGGTTTCGTGAATAAGGCCAGAGCGGTCGTAAAACGGTACAATGGTGAGCTGGCTTTCTACCCCGTTGGCCAAAGTTTTTTTTGGCAGTCCAGGAGAAATTTCTTTGATTTTATCTTTAACATTGTTAATTACTTGCAAGGGGTTTGCCCCGTAGCGAGCAACAACCACGCCGCCAACCACTTCGGCACCGTCTTTATCTAGTGCGCCTCTGCGGGTGGCAGGTCCCAACGAAACCACGGCAATATCCTGAATGCGTATGGGAATATTTTCCTGTACGGCAACGACGGCTTTTTCAATGTCCTCTACCTTTTTAATATAACCCAACCCGCGCACTAGGTACTCGGCCTGGTTAATTTCAATGGTTTTGGCTCCAACATCACGGTTGGATTTTTGAACCGCCTGCATTACTTTGCTAAGTGGAATATTGTATGCTTTTAGTGCATCGGGATTTACATCAATTTGGTATTCCTGCACAAAGCCACCAATTGATGCTACTTCCGAAACGCCTTCGGTGGCGTTTAGTCCATATTTCACGTAAAAATCCTGCACGGTACGAATTTCGTGCAAATCCCATTCTCCAGTAGGATTCCCATCCTTGTCGCGCCCTTCAATGGTGTACCAGTAAACTTGCCCAAGTGCTGTAGCATCGGGGCCCAACGTGGGATGAGCATCGGCTGGTAGTAGGCTTGGTGGGAGTGAATTTAACTTTTCGAGAATCCTAGATCGCGACCAGTAGAATTCAATATCCTCTTCAAAAATTATATATATGCTAGAAAACCCGAAAATTGAAGTGCTCCTAACCGATTTCACCCCCGGTATTCCAAGCATATATGTGGTTAGGGGGTACGAGATCTGGTCATCGATATCTTGTGGTGATCGTCCATTCCATTCGGTAAATACTATTTGTTGGTTTTCTCCAATATCAGGTATGGCATCCACCGGAACGGGATCTGAGGGTAGCGAACCAACCTGCCACCCAAAAGGAGCAGTTATTACTCCCCATACTATAAATAAAGTCAGCATGAGGATGGTAACCAGCTTGTTTTCTAGAAAATATTTTATAATTCTATTTAACATTAGAGGCTTTTTCTTGAGTTTGTAAAAAATCACTTCCCTGGATGTCTTTTGCAGGGAAGTGTGTTTTTATTCTTTAACCTGCATTATTCATCAAATTTGTAAAAGATGAATGTAAATGCGGGTTACCCCGAGTTAGTCGAGCCCAATTTTGGGCAACAAAATTGGTTGTGAGACTTAGTCGCTGTCGGAGATAGCAATTATTCCAATGAATAATTGGGGTTATGGTCTCTTATATTTACAACAAGCGGGTAGTTTTTTGTATACTTCATCCTCAGCTTTTTCTTTGTCGGTATCATGGCCAACCTTGGCAAGGTTTTTATGTATGTTGGTTAGTTTTACTTGTGTGGGATTAAAATCAATTTTTAGCATCTTGCTCTCCTTGTCCCATGACGCTGATTTAACTCCCTCAATTTTTGCAGCATTTTCAATACGGGTTTTACACATTCCGCATTCTCCGTATACCTTAAATTCTGTTGATTTACTTTGCTCTTGAGCAATTTGAACTGAAAAACCTTGAGCAAACCAGAACATTAATACAGTAAGTGATAATGATATTTTAGTTAGCATAGTCGTATGATTTTAAAATTATTTAGAAAAAAATCTATGTATTGTATTACCCTGTTGCACATGAGAATGGCATGGGTAGATTGAAATCCTGTCAATGGATTAGACAACTTCTTACTTTTAGTGAGCACTAATTTTTAGATGGAAAACTAAACGGTTTTTTTAAAACCTATTTATGTAGGATGTTAGCAGTACTGAAAATATAGAGACTCGCTAAAGTAAGCAGGATAAATTCTTAAGCTCTGAAGGGAATTTTAAGGCATTGGTATAAAATAGCAATTGACCTACCGGATCGTGGAGGGGGTAAGTCTTTATTATAAATTATTGATTTTGAGGTGATGTTGGAGTAGTTAACCTCCTGATCAATATCATAAATAGTGAAAAGAAATTGAACGGGGACACTTAGCCTGCTACTCTCAACCGTTAAGGTTTCGTTAAGGGCTAGCAGCTCAACCTCTGTTGGACAATTACAACTATCGCAGTCTTCATCTGCAAAAGTGTGTTGGTTAGTATCGTTATGGCAAACAATTGGCTCAGGTATGGTGGACGAGCAACAGCTTTGTTCTAAAAAAAACGAGGTGTTATTTTTTTCTTCTATACTGCAATTACATAAGTGATGAAAAATGCTAAGCCCTCCCATTGCGAATATAAGGTATACGCCAAATAAAATGGGTAATATGGATTTAGTCCTTTTCATACTTAAAGTATGCTGTTAGCTGTATTCGTTACTTTTTTGCTTAACTGTTTTTACTGAACAACCTGCCGCATAGCAACCATTGCACATAGAGTTTTGCTGGTTTTTATTGGGTGCAACAGTCTTGTACACACCCCATACCATATAAACTATTGCGCCAGCAACTGTAAGTAAAGCTAATATATCTTGAAACATATTTCTTGTGTTTTATAAATGCATAACGTTATTCTGTTCCAAATGTTTAGTTGCATTACCTAAAAAAGCATTGTTTTTCTCTTGCGGGGTTGCAGTATATGCCTTTCAAATGTTTTGATAATACCCTTATTTTCAAAGTGAAATGTAAGAGTCCAAAACATAATTCAACTCCGAAGGTATGTTGTATAAAACATTCATCTGTTAATTGAATAACAAAAAAGTTTTTATCTTTGTCTTTGAATTTAGTAATGATTTTTCTATAGATAGTAGTTTAAAATTTGCCGATAAAACAGATGACCATGACGTTAAAGGAGGTTGCGAATATTCTTGATGCAAAGGTTTTGTGTGGACACGATAGTTTAGACTCCGAGGTTGATTTTGCATTTTCTTCGGATTTAATGAGCGATGTTCTCACAACACAAATCGATAGGATGGTCCTTTTGACTGGGCTAGCCAATGTACAGGCAATACGAACAGCCGAAATGTCGGATGTGGAGTGTATTGTATTTGTTCGCAATAAAAAGGCTACACAAGAAATGATTGACCTAGCTTGTGAAAACAGTATTGTGTTACTCGAGTGCAAGAGTTCTATGTTTAAAGCTTCGGGCCTTTTATATGGAAAAGGATTAAAAGCAGTTTTTTAATGGGGAAAAATGCTTTTATTTGTAAAAAAACCCTTTTATTGCAAATATGAAGTTCGAGTACACAATTGACGGGGGCGATTTTACCAATGCAGGATATGCTTCGAGCCAGGTTAAAAAGGTTCTTAAGCAGCTAAATGTTGACCCTAAACTCATTAAGCGAGTTGTGGTTTGCCTATACGAGGCTGAGGTAAACGTTGTGGCTCATGCATATAGCGGCATTATTTATACAGATATTAGTACAGATAAAATAGTTGTAAAACTTGTGGATAAGGGTCCTGGTATTCCCGATATTGACTTGGCAATGCAAAAGGGGTTTTCAACCGCATCTACCGAGGTTCGAGAAATGGGGTTTGGTGCCGGAATGGGGTTACCAAATATTAAGAATAATGCCGACGAGTTTAAACTTGAAAGTACAGTTAATCAGGGAACTACCCTAGAGATAGCAGTTTTCTTAAATCAGTAATAATTAGATGCTCAGATGGAAAGCAAGAAATTTCATCATGCGTTAAAAATTTTACCGGATGTGTGCATCGGGTGTTCAAACTGTATGCGAGTTTGTCCCACCGAAGCGTTAAGGGTGCGTAACGGGAAAGCCGTTTTGTACGAAAATCGGTGTATCGATTGTGGCGAATGTTTCAAAGTATGCCCCGTTAACGCAATTATTATTGAGCAAGACGACTTTAACGATATTTTCAACTATAAACGCCGCGTTGCCCTTGTGCCAGCAGTTCTGCTTGGTCAGTTTCCCACCGATGTTTCTCCGCAAGAAGTATATAATACCCTAATTGAACTTGGGTTTACCGACGTTTTTGAGGTAGAAAGTTCGGCTGAAATTCTGAAGCAATTTGTAAATAGATATGTTGCTGACGCTAACAAAACGAAACCGGTCATATCGTCGTATTGTCCAGCTGTTGTAAGGCTTATTCAGGTAAAATTCCCTGCATTGGTCGATAATATAATGCTGCTAAAACCTCCGCTCGATTTATCGGCCATATGTTATAAGCAAATGCTTATAGATCAGGGTGTAAACGAAGCGGATATTGGAATATTTTACATAACTCCATGTGCTGCAAAAATAGCGGCAATTAAAAGCCCTGTTGGCGATGATTACTCCGAGTTGAATGGAGTAATTAATATGGATGTTATTTATAATAAGGTGTTAAGGGTTATAAAGCAAAAAACGCCCGATGAGGTAAAGCCTAAAAAAACCTGCACTATTAACCCTCAGAATATTTTATGGAGTTTAACAAACGGAGAGGCAAGCCAGATTGAAGGCCGATGCCTTGCCGTTGATAGTCTGCATAATGTAATCGATTTTCTCGAAAGAATTGAGAACGATGAAATTTCATACGTCGATTTTCTTGAGATTAGAACGTGTGACGAGGGTTGTGCTGGCGGAGTTCTTAACTCCGGAAATAGGTTCTTAACCGTTGAGAGGGTTAAAAATAGGGTTAAGAATCTTAAAACAGTTGAATCAGACTCTCCAGCCTCGGATAATAGATGCTTTGATAAGTATATGCACATTTTCGAACAGAAAATTTCGGTTGAACCTGTGAAACCTCGAAATATGCTCAAGCTTGATGAGGATATGGGGAAGGCCATGAAAAAAATGGAGCGTGTACAGCGTATAATGAAGTACCTGCCAGGCATCGACTGTGGTTCATGCGGAGCACCATCATGCCAAGCCCTTGCCGAGGATATTGTTCAAGGAGATGCTGCAATCTCTCACTGTATTTTTGTACAACGAATGATGGAGCAGACCCGAAAATTACACCCCGACCATTCATTCCGAATTATGGAGGGAATTTGGGGAAAGGACAGGTTTGTTAAGGATAGTAAAAAAGCTAAAGGACGAAAAAAACGGTGATATTTATTTAGCACTTTCTGATAAAATATTATTTTTACCAAAATAACTTATTATTATGCAGGTTTCTGATGTTGTAAAAGCGTTAAACCTAAAGGTATTTAGCGGCAAGTCTGGACTAAACCGAGAGGTAGATGGTGGATATGTATCCGATTTATTAAGCGATGTAATGGGGCATTCCGATACAGGAAATTTATGGGTAACCCTCCAAAATCATAAAAACGTTATGGCCATTGCTTCGCTAAAAGAGCTTGCTGCCATAATTTTGGTAAAAGGAATTGAGCCCGAAGCCGATACCCTTGAACAGAGCAACCAGGAACAAATACCAATTCTAGGAACCGATATGGAAACATTTGAGGTGGTTGGCAAAATTTATCAATTAATTAATTCCTAAGTATCTCTCTGTGGCTGTCTCAGTTTTCTGCAATATTCTTATGTAATGCAAACCTATCGAGCCGATTTGCACATACATACCGTTTTGTCGCCATGTGGTGATTTAGAAATGAGTCCGCGCAATATTGTTGAGCAGGCTAAGGCTCGAAATATTGATATTATTGCAATAACCGACCACAATAGTACCCTTCACGGTCCTGTAATAAGAAAATTGGCAGAGCCTTTAGGTATTACCGTAATTTTTGGCGCAGAGGTTACTACTCGTGAGGAGGCTCATTGCTTGTGTCTTTTTGATACGGAAGCACAACGCCAAAAATTTCAGGATTACATCAATTTAAATTTACCAAATATTCCAAACGATCCCAAAAACTTTGGTTATCAGGTAGTAGTTGATGAGAACGATGAAATTCTTGAAGAAATTGAACCGCTACTCATTAATGCGTTAAAGGTTGGTATTTCTGATATTGAGCAAACTGTTCATATGCTTGGAGGCCTTTTTATTCCGGCTCATATCGATAGACCGAGGTTTAGCATAATTAGTCAGCTGGGGTTTGTTCCTCCCGATTTAAAGTTTGATGCCCTCGAAATATTTTGGAAAACTAACCCTTCCGATATACTATCGCAGCATTCATACCTTAAAAATCCAACGCTGATAAAAAATTCTGATGCTCATTTTATTGAACAGGTTGGCGAAATATTTACCAGCTATCAAATGGCTGAGCCCACATTTAACGAGCTTACAAAAGCCCTTAAAGGGGAGGACGGAAGGCGGGTTGTTGGCTTTTAAAAAGATCTTTGTGTACTTTTTAATAATTTTATAAGAATATGGTAGAACTATCGCTGCATATACTTGATATAGCTCAAAATTCTATTGTTGCGGGCGCAAAAATGATGGGTATTACCATAGTTGAGGATATTGAATCAGATCTACTATCCATTGAAATAAGTGATGATGGAAGAGGGATGAAGCCAGAGGTATTGGCAGGTGTAATCGATCCTTATACAACATCCAGAATCACGCGCAAGGTGGGGTTGGGATTGCCTCTACTTAACGACGCATGCAAGAGTACCGGGGGGAGGTTAACCATTGAATCTGAGTTAGGGAAAGGTACAACGGTATTGGCTACCCTTGGGTTAAGCCATATCGATAGGCAACCCCTGGGCGATATAGCTGGAGTTTTGGTATTGCTAATTACAGCTAATCCGCTGATACGTTTTATTTATACCCATAAAAGAAATGGGAATGCTTACGAAATTGACACCTTGGATGTAATTGAAATTTTGGATGGAATTCCAATTAACTCGCCACAAGTGGGTAAAATGCTGAAAGAAATGATAAACTCGAATTTAGACGAATTATAAATAAACAACCTAGGTTGTATAACATAAACCTTTTACTTAAAAAGGGTTACAAATTAGATATTTTTGCACTTCAATTGTTAATTGAATAACAAATTAAAGAAAACCATAGTTATGACAAAAGTTAAATCATTGGCCGACCTTAAGAAAATGAAGGACCAGCTTCAGTCTAAGGTTTCTCTCAGAGAAAAGGGTGATAACCCGGATAGCCTCGTGCAGATTAAAGTTGCCATGGCAACTTGCGGCATCGCCTCTGGAGCAAAAACTGTAATGGAATTTTTTATCGATGAACTTGAAAAACGAAGCATCGATGCGGTGGTTACCCAAACTGGTTGCATGGGTTACTGCTATGCTGAACCCACCATTGAGGTAAAACTACCAAATCAAGAACCTGTCGTATTTGGTTACGTTAATAACCAAAAAGCCGATGAGATTATTGAGAAGTACATCAAAAACGGCGAGTTGGTTGATGGAATTATTCCAGTTAACTATAACACAATAGATAATAAATAACCGTTAAAGGAGAATAGATAATGGCAAAATATAAATCGCACCTACTCGTTTGCGGGGGAACTGGATGTATGGCGTCACAAAGTGATACCATTGTTGGCACCCTAAAGAGCGAATTGGCTAAAAATGGTCTCGAAAACGAGGTGCAGGTGATTATGACGGGTTGCTTTGGATTCTGTGAAAAGGGTCCAATTGTTAAAGTATTACCCGATAATACTTTTTATACCGAAGTTAAACCTTCCGATGCTGCTGAAATAATTGCAGAACATATAGTTAAGGGTCGTAAAGTAAATCGCTTACTTTATACCGATCCAACTAATGAAGAGCATGTGAGCGACTCGAAGCACATGGGTTTCTACCAAAAACAAATTCGTATTGCCCTTCGAAATTGCGGTGTTGTTGACCCCGAAAATATCGATGAGTATATCGGACGCGAAGGGTATCAAGCACTAGGTATGGTATTCGAGATGGGAGCTAAGGCAGCCATCGAGGAGTTGAAGAAATCTGGTTTACGTGGTCGTGGAGGTGGAGGTTTTCCTACTGGATTAAAGTGGGAGTTTGCTTCTAAAAACCAGGCCGATCAGAAATATGTTATCTGTAATGCCGATGAGGGAGACCCAGGCGCATTTATGGATAGGTCTATCCTAGAGGGAGACCCTCACACAGTGATTGAGGCAATGACAATTAATGGTTTCTGTATTGGTGCAACCAAGGGGTTGGTTTATATCCGTGCAGAGTACCCTCTTGCTATTAAAAGATTACTCACAGCACTTAAACAAGCTCGTGAGTTTGGTTTACTAGGAAAAGATATTCTTGGTAGTGGTTTCGATTTTGATATTGAAATTCGCTACGGTGCAGGTGCTTTCGTTTGTGGCGAGGAAACTGCCCTAATCCAATCGATGGAAGGTGATAGGGGTGAGCCTACAGTAAAACCACCATTCCCAGCCGAGAGCGGATATCTAGGAAAACCTTCAAACGTGAATAACGTTGAAACATATGCTAACGTACCCGTTATTTTTCTTAAAGGGCACAAGTGGTTCTCATCAATTGGAACTGAAAAATCAAAAGGAACTAAAGTTTTTGCCCTTGCAGGTAATGTTAACAACGTAGGTCTTATTGAGGTGCCAATGGGTATTACTCTCCGCGAAATTATTTACGAGATTGGCGGTGGTATTAAGGGTGGCAAGAAGTTTAAAGCAGTTCAAACTGGTGGTCCATCAGGAGGTTGCTTAACCGAAAAACATCTTGATACAAAAATCGATTACGACAACCTTCTCGCATCGGGTTCGATGATGGGGTCTGGTGGTATGATCGTTTTAGATGAGGATAGTTGTATGGTTTCTGTAGCTAAATTTTACCTCGAATTTACTGTTGAGGAAAGTTGCGGAAAATGTTCGCCTTGCCGTATTGGTAACAAGCGTCTTCATGAGCTACTCGACCGTATTACACAGGGTAATGGAACCATGGAAGATCTTGACAGGCTTCGTAACCTGAGCGAAGTGATTAAAGACACATCGCTTTGTGGTCTTGGTCAAACTTCTCCAAACCCAGTGCTTTCAACCATCGAGAACTTTTACGATGAGTACGTAGAGCATATTAAGGATCATAAGTGTCGTGCAGGTCAGTGTAAATCACTTATGCAGCATGTAATCGATCAGGAAGCTTGTGTTGGCTGTACTGCTTGTGTAAGAGTTTGCCCAGTGAATGCAATTAGTGGCGAACGTAAGCAGCCCCACTTTATCGATTCTAGTATCTGTATTAATTGTGGTGCTTGTGTGGAGAAGTGTAAATTTAGTGCCATTAACGTTATATAAATAGGGAGTAAGATAAATGGAAACAGTAAAACTTACCATAGATAATAAAGTAATTGAAGTTCCTAAGCGAACTACAATTTACAAAGCTGCTAAGCAGCTAGGGATTAACATCCCTGTGCTATGCTACATGGAGCTTAAGGATCTAAATATTGAGAACAAACCTGCAGGTTGCCGTATTTGTGTTGTTGAAGTAGAAGGACGTAGAAACTTAGCTCCTTCATGTTCAACCGACTGTACAGAGGGTATGGTGGTGAAAACACACACAATGCGTGTAATTAACGCTCGTAGAACAATTTTGGAACTCATTTTGAGTGATCACCCAAAAGATTGTTTGACTTGTGCCAAAAGCGGTCATTGCGAACTTCAAGACATGGCCATTAAGTTGGGCGTACGTCATATTCCTGGTCAGGAGTTTGCCGAGATGAGTACTTATAGAGTGGATACATCACCTTCAATTATTCGCGACCTCGACAAGTGCATTATGTGCCGTAGGTGTGAAATGATGTGTAACGATGTACAAACTGTGGGTGCGCTTAATGCATTTAACCGTGGATTCCAAGCGGCAGTGGCTCCTGCTTTCGAGCAAGATCTTGATAAGTCGCCATGTACATACTGCGGACAGTGTGTTGCAGTTTGCCCAACGGGTGCATTAACCGAGGTTGATCACACTCCAAAAGTGATCCGTGCTCTTGCCGATCCAACCAAAACGGTAATAGTTCAAACTGCACCAGCAGTTCGCGTTGCTTTAGGTGAGGAGTTTGGAATGAAGCCAGGTACTATTGTTACTGGAAAAATGGTGAATGCTCTTCGTCAGATTGGTTTCGACCATGTTTTCGACACCGATTTTGCAGCCGACCTAACCATTATGGAAGAGGGTACAGAACTTCTCGACCGCTTAACTCGCCACTTAGGTGGTGATAAGAATGTGAAGTTGCCCATTCTTACCAGCTGCTGTCCAGCATGGGTGAATTTCTTTGAGCACAACTTTAGCGATATGCTTGATGTTCCATCAACAGCTAAATCGCCTCAGCAAATGTTTGGCGCTATTGCCAAAACCTACTTCGCCGATATGATGAAAGTTAAGCGCGAAGATTTGGTTGTGGTTTCGGTGATGCCTTGTCTTGCTAAGAAATACGAAGCTCAGCGTGACGAGTTTAAGGTAGATGGAAACCCAGATGTTGACTTCTCAATCTCAACTCGTGAGTTAGCACATCTTATAAAAGAGTTTAATATTGATTTTGCCAACCTTGAGGATGAGGATTTTGACCGTCCATTGGGAGAGTCAACTGGTGCAGCCGTAATTTTTGGTGCAACGGGTGGTGTTATTGAAGCCGCTACACGTACAGCATACGAGCTACAGACAGGTAAGAAACTAGAGAAAATTGATTTCAAACAGCTACGCGGAATGGAAGGAATTCGTTCAGCAACTGTTGATTTCAACGGCCTACCTATCAATATTGGTATTGCTCACGGCCTAGCTAATGCACGCCAATTGCTAGAGGAAGTACGCAGTGGAAAAGCTAATTACCATGCAATTGAGGTAATGGCGTGCCCAGGTGGATGTATAGGTGGAGGTGGTCAGCCACTACACCATGGTGATAGCGACATTATTAAAGCCCGTTTTGATGCTATTTACCGTGAGGACGCTGGTAAGCCAATCAGAAAATCGCATGAAAATCCATATATCATAAAACTTTATGAGGATTTCCTTGGCAAGCCAATGAGCGAAAAGGCACACCACTTGCTACACACCCATTATTTTGATAAAGGAACTAAGGACGTTTACATTAAATTGGAGGATTAGTCATGTCACATGTTAAAGTTGAGCTAAAAAAGGAGGATGTTGCCAAGCTCAAGGAGATTTGCAAATCCTTCAACAATCAAGGTGGAGAACTTATAAACGTGCTACACCAAGCACAAACTCACTTTGGTTATTTGCCTGCAGAGGTTCAAGAAATTATAGCGTACGAGCTAAATATTGCCACAGCAAAAGTTTATGGAGTAGTAACGTTTTACTCTTACTTTTCCATGATACCTAAGGGGAAACATCCCATTAGTATATGTACTGGTACTGCTTGCTACGTGCGTGGAGCCGAAAAAGTAGTTGATGAGTTTAAGAAAGTTCTTAAACTTAATGTTGGCGAAACAACTGCCGATGGTAAGTTCTCATTAGGCTGTCTTCGTTGCGTTGGCGCCTGCGGTTTAGCACCTGTTGTGCTAATTGGCGAGAAAGTTTACGGTCGTGTTTCACCCGATGGTGTTAAGGCTATTCTTAAAGAATACGAATAACTAGCCGATAGCTAATAGTAATACAAAAAAGGGGATGTGCAAAATGCACATCCCCTTTTTGTTTAATCATTGTTTCAGTTTCTTTCACACATAAAAATTTGATTTATATAGGATAAAAGCATACATTTATTTTCTCTAATTAAAAAAAAAAGGAACTATGGTTAAACCAATAGTTAGAAAAGTAATTTTATGCTCGGCCATGTTTTGTGTTTTGCCCTTCGTTGGGTTATCACAAAATTTAAGTTCAATAAGGGGTGTAGTTATTGATAGTAAAAATTCTGACCCCATCCCTTTTGCTACAGTTGCACTTAAGAGTAGATATTTTGGTGTGATTACCAATGAGGACGGTAGCTTTACCTTGCCAATTTCCATTAGCGATACCGTAAGGCAATTCGAAATCAGCTGTCTAGGCTACGAATCGAGAGTTGTTAATATACAGGGTATTGAAACTGATAAATTACTTACCTATAGGTTAAAACCTATTTTGTATGATATTGAAGAGGTTAGAGTGATAGCCGAAAAGCAAAGGGCTAAAAGTGCGGCAGAGATTGTATCCAAAGCAGTGAAAAGTATTAACTCTAATTACCCAAACTTCCCCTTCCTTTTAGATGGGTACTATCGTGATTACCTTAAAGTTGATAAAGGTTTTTATCGCGAATACCTTAAAATTGATGATGGGTATGTAAATATGTATGAGGCTTTAGTTCAACTTCAGGATAATGGATTTAATACTGTGGAGAAGGAAGAAACTAGTATAGGGCTTTTGTATGGTACTTACAATAAATTATTTCCGGTTGACACTAATTTAATTACAAATTACAATGAGAATAAGATAGTTCCCTATGGTGAAACAGGGTACAATGGAGGTAACGAATTGTACTTTTTGCTAATTCATAACCCTATTCGAAATTACCTTGACAGTTCATTCGCGTTTATAAAACGAATTCAGTATGAGTTTCTTACTGACCACCAGTTTACATTGCTTGGAAAAGAATTCATTGATAGCGTTCTCTGCTATAAAATAGGTATAAGCTACCCCGAATCTGAAAATTTGAAATCAGAAAACCCCCAATATTCTACTGGTAGCGCTAGTAGCGTTGGTGGGGCTGCAGGGTCTAGGAGTAACTACAAGGCTACTGGTTATATTTTTATTCAGGCCGATAACTTTCGAATTCATAATCTATCGTACCAAGTTTACTATCAAAAATTAAGATTGTGGGGGTTAAATGTAAGTTACAAGGATGTGGCTGGTGTGTTTTATCTAAATTACCTTTCCTTCAACAATTTAATTGAAGAAGCAACATATCTTGACGAGCACTATTTCTATCTTAAGAAAAGTTTGGTTGATAAAGTAAATAAACGACTAACCTTATTTTTCAATAACCCTATTGATGTTAAATCGGTTAAGAATCAAAGGAGTTTCAGGCTAAAGTTTGATGGAAACAGGCTTCGGGTTTCGCAGGTAGCGGCTGGCGGTAAATATGTTCAACTAAGCATTGGAAATTTCAATGAAACCCTTGATTATATGGAGTCACAAGATTCCGACAGGTTAGATATTGTTATCAAAAAAATTCGAGATATTTATGGAAATAAGATTGATGATATAAAAACTGTAAGATCATATCAGTATCGCGAATTTTTTGTGAGTAATGCCTCTACCCACTTTGATTCTATTCCTAAAAATCAACTTTTAGATCGAAATAAATCAATTTTTCTCGACCTAAACACGAAACAGGTTTTACCCGATAGCCTTAAGTTTAACTCGCCCCTTATTGGCAAGGATTAAACGCATAGGCTCTAAAAGCATATCTCCAGTTGAAATAAAACCATTCAAATAACTAAAAAAAAGAATTATGATCAAGTCAATAGTTAGAAAAGCAATTTTATGCTCGGTAGTGTTTTACGTTTTATCTTCAGTTGGCTTATCACAAAATAATAGTTCAATAAGGGGAGTAGTTCTTGATAGTAAAAATTCTGACCCCATTCCATTTGCTACTGTAGCTTTTAAGGATAGGTCGTTTGGAGTAATTACCAACGAGGATGGTAGTTTTACCTTGCCAATTTCCATTAGCGATACCGTAAGACAACTCGAAATAAGCTGTTTGAGTTATGAGTCGAGTGTTGTTAATATACAGGATATTGAAATAGGTAAACTGCAGACCTTTAGGTTAGTACCTGTTTTGTATGATATTGAAGAGGTTAAAGTAACGGCCAAAAAGCAAAAAGTAAAAAATGCGACTGAAATTGTATCCCAAGCAGTGAAAAGTATTAGTGCTAATTACCCAAACATTCCCTTTCTTTTAGATGGGTACTATCGAGATTACCTTAAAATTGATGATGGGTATTTAAATCTGTATGAGGCTGTAGTTCAACTTCAGGATAATGGATTTAATTCTGTAGAGGAAGAAGAAACTAGTATTGGCCTTTCATATGGTGCTATCAATAAGTCTTTCCCGGTTGATTATAATATGATTACAAATTACGGTAATCATAAAATAGTCCCCTATGGTGAAACAAAATATACTGGGGGAAACGAATTTTATTTTTTGCTGAAGCATAACCCAATTCGAAACTACCTAGACGACTCATTTGATTTTATAAAACGAATCCAGTTTGAGTTCCTCGACAACCATCGGTTTACATTGCTTGGAACTGAATATATTGATGGAGTTTTATGTTATAAAATAGCCATAAGTTACGCAAAATCTGAAATCCCTAAATTTGCTACAGGTAACGTCAGGTACGTAGGTGATGGCCTTAAACAGTTTAGAAATAACTACAATGCTACTGGTCATATTTTTATTCAGGCCGACAATTTTAGAATTCATAACCTATCTTACCTAGTTTTCTTTAAAAAATTAAGATTGTGGGAGCTAAATGTAAGTTACAAGGATGTGGCTGGTGTGTTTTATCTAAATTATCTTTCCTTCAATAATTTAATCGAAACACATAACTATCTTGATGAGCACTATTTTTACTTTAAGAGCTTGTTGGTTGATAAAGAAACAAAGCAGGTTAACCTGTTTTTTAACAATCCACTTAATTCAGAATCAGCAAAGAAACAGAGGAATTTCAGGCTCAAATATGATGGAAATAGGATTAAGGTTTCCGATGTAGAGGTTACAGATACCTGTGTTATATTAAGTATTGAAGATTTTGAAGGTTCTCTTGGCTCCTTCGGACTAGAGCATTCCGATAGGTTAGATTATGAGTTTAGGAATATAAAGGATATTTACGGTAATAAGTTCAATAAGTTAAAAGACGCAAGAGCATATCAGTATCGCGAATTTTTTGTGAATAATGCTTCTGCCGATTTTGAACCTATTTCTGGAAAACAGCTGTTAGATCCAAATAAATCAGTTATTCTTAATCGTAACTCCAAACAGATTTTACCCGATAGCCTTAAGTTTAACTCGCCCCTTATTGGTAAAGATTAATTAAAGACAATATTTCCAAACCTTAAAATATAATCCAACAATGAAAGCAATCCATCTAATTTCCATACTCTTTCTTTTGATATATAGCGGTGTATTTGCACAGGATGAGATCCTACTCGAGAATTTTGAGGAGGAAATTGTTGATTCGTACGAAGAGTTTTACTCGGTATCCCGTGAGCGGGTGTATACCCACTTCAATAAGTCGTCCTACCTACCAGGCGATGCCATCTGGTTCACTTCCTACGTGTTTAACCCGAAGAACCAGCGAACCAGTATTGTGACGAGGAATTTGCATGTGGAGTTGTATGGGCCAGAAGGAGAGCTAATTGAGCGAAAGGTGCTGCCCGTAATAGCGGGTGTAGCCAGCAACGTATTCACGCTGGGGCAAGACCGGAAGCCTGGCACTTACACTTTCCGAGCTTACACCCACTGGATACAGAACTTTGGCGAGGAGTACCAGGAGCGCAGACCCATTCGGGTTTTGGGAAATGTTGAAAGCAATACCCCTAGCGAGGTGAATGAGTTCGATATCCAGTTTCTACCGGAGAGCGGCACGTTGCTGGCGGGAGTTGATAATAAATTGGGTGTTAAGGCAATGAGTTCTGATGGTCGAGGTGCGCCTCTTACAGGAAAAGTTTTGAATGGGGCTGGTGTTACCATGCAAACCTTTGAGCTTAACCACCTGGGCAT
>Ga0265295_1005400_pt1 | contig 16297 bp, 9 predicted proteins | sample Munlansysbiofilm_FD_192503 | JGI IMG/M metagenome (GOLD analysis project Ga0265295, IMG submission 192503) | Leachate microbial communities from a municipal landfill in Southern Ontario, Canada - Methane capture system biofilm | ecosystem: Engineered > Solid waste > Landfill > Unclassified ... | reverse complement strand
ATTAGGAATATTGCAGGCCTGCGGGAGCAATTTTTTTGCTTGTCGCAATGTTTGCGTCTAAATTTTGTGAATTTTGCGAATATGCGAATATGAGAATTGCGCGAATATGCGAATAAGAAAATATAACTGTGTTAAAAGCTTTTCCAAATCGTGTTGATAAAACTGGATGGAAAAAATATTACATCATGATTTTCGATTTGGTTTTTCCCCATAAAAGACTTTTAGAGGGGAAATTCCAGTTTAAAAAATCCTAATGTACTATCGTATGGGGAAAAACCTCGTCGATTTTTTTTAAATTGGATAAGGACTTGTTCTTCCAGTTCAGAACTGGTCTAGGTTTAAGTAAAATAAAAAAAATCCGAACCTATTAAAAAAATCGTATTCTCCGATTCTCCGATTCACCGATTCTCCGATTCTCCGATTCTCATTTTTTTTAATGTTTCGTAAATCATTCATTTTAACATATTTGGTTCATGAGGTGTTAAAAAAAATGTTTTTCCCACGTTTTTAAATTGGATAGACAAATTATCTGCCCACAAAAAAAGGTTATATCGATTAGAGCCATTATTGAGAAGTTTTGTCGCAGATTTTGTTTGGTTATTTTTATAATAGAGAAATGAAATTAACACGTGTTTAAGATTTTCAACAAAAAAACACATTAGACGTGTAAAGAAAAACTTTTTTCCTGGAAATATTTTAAGAAAATCATTCAGATTGATGTCTGGAAATTTTAATAGGTAATGGATTTTTAGAATTTAAATAATAATTAATTTTAGTTAATGAGGAGATGTTAATGGATAAAAATACACTTATGTTTAATGTTCTTTCTGTCGCGACAAACGCTAGTGATGGTAGTTATATTGATAAGATAGCTGCAATTAAGAATATCGAAAATTTACTTTACGATGCCGTTGAGGAAGAAGATTACGAGTCTTTTTTTCTTAATGTTGAGGAGATGAAAAGTGAAGATTTGGATGGCGAAGATGAGTTTTCAGATGGACCCGTTATAGATGAAATTTATAACGAAGTTACACACAAGCTTTTTGGAAGCGGCGTCTGGTACTACATGTATATGCAGACGAGTATGGATGATATTGATGCTTTCAATGATTGCTTCTATATATCGAGTCCTGTTTATACAGATTTTGGTGGATGTATGTACCTTGCTGGTGAGGTGGTTTTCCTTAATGAAGATGATGAAGATTTGATTATTGAAAACGGAAGAGACTATTATGTGGAAGAAGAAAAAATCATTTCAGCACTTGAGGATCTTGCTTACATGTGCTTTGTCATTAGCAATATTTAATAGGTTTATAAATGAGTCGCATATGTGTAATGAGTCGGCAGCGGTAGTGTGCGGGATCTTCAGCAAAAAGAAAGACCATGGCATGTGTGGGTTGTACCACTAATCCACAACTCCGGGAGGAGTCTGCCATGGTCAAAAAGAATTTTATCGTATCGGGGTCTGAACTCAAAGGGTTTCTTGAAGGCAACCAGGATGTTTTGAAGTAACTCGTCCGTACTGTTGCACGGCAGACGTTGGGGGCCTAGATGGGCGCAGCCATGGGGAAGCTAAGGGGGAGCGCACAGAGGGCCCTCTGGGCTATCGCAGTTGCTATTATGGCCGCACGCTGATCACCCGTGTCGGCAAGTTCGAACTCCGAGTCCCGCAGGACCGTCAGGGACAGTTTTCCACCCAGGTTATCGAACGCTACCAGCGAAGCGAGAAGGGGTTGGTCTCGGCACTGGCGGAGATGTACTGTCAGTTTTCTTTCCAATGGGTACGGACAGTACGGATGTGTGATTTTCTATAAATCGTTCCAGACAAAGTACCCCTGTTAGTTGGCCGCGTTGGTGTCAGGTGTCGCACTGCGGTCGAGGAATACTTTGATGCAAGCGCCCGGAAGAGCTCGTAATTATATTTCAATGGATGATGGTTCTTCGCGATTGTGCGGGTGGTGTGAATAACGACAAAGCTTGCCCAAATTAAAATAGATCGATACACACATTGTGATTATTAAAATAAATAGTTTGCTTTTTTTCCGTCAAAATACCAGTCACCTTTTATATTAAAAATATTATTAGCAAATATAAAATGAATCTTGTGAAACGTTGCTTGAAAACTGCCAATATTCTCCGAAATTTGGTCAATAATAAAGTGATTTCCCATTAGGGCGTCGCAATGAAAGCATCCATTCGATAGGTATTTTTTGTTTATTGTTTTACTATATCTTTCTTTTATAATTCCAATTTTATTATTTGATAAAATATCTTTACTTGTATTTTTAATTATAAATTCAGGGATACCTTTTGTTGTAAAATTTTCAAATGTGAATTCGGTTCCGTAATAATCTTTTATCGAAATTCCAATTATTATCCCAGTTTCTTTTTTACACCTCCAGCAATTTTCGTAATGCGGAATAATTTCGGCGATTAATTGCTGTCCCTGCTTAGGGGACCAAGACAGCTTTCCTTGAAGCATGCCTTTGATAAATGACTCAATTGATAGGTTGAATTGAGGGATAAACAAATCTTCGACTTTTGGTGAGTGAGATTTTAAACCAAAAACTGGGACATCGTGATTATAGGGGATGTCATATTTTGAGTATTCTTTATTTCGTTTTAGTCTATATAACCAAGCTGCTCTAATTCCTGATGAATTGTATTTATTTTGACGTCTAATAAATTCATCTAGGCTTTGAGGTGACCATTGAATTTCAAAAACTAATTTCACATTGCCTTTACTACAAAATACATCTGCTACCCATTTTTCTCCTTCTGGAGTCTCTCCTTGCTCTTCCGAATAAGCATTCCATCCAAGTTGTATTGCAGCTTTGGAGATCAAGTTTTTAATATAGAGATGTTCTGGAGATTCGCCTCTGCTTGTGCAGGTCCCTTTCGTTGAATGCGCGAAGAAAAGTGTACCGAGTTTGCTTTTTTTTAAAATTGCTTTGCTTTCACAACAGTGCATTGAAACAGGATATTTTTTAAGATCGAGCCAAGATTTTTCATCGTAATTGAAGGAAAAGATGTCTTCTCCATATAATCTTGCTCTTAACGGCACTTGTTCCTCCGGAGTTTTTTGTAAATTTATTAATTCCTTGTATATAAACTTTTTTATCGTGAACTAGTTAAACTACGTTTTCTGATTCTTCTTGCCAAAAATTACATGAGTTGCAATACAATCCACTTTCATAAGTATTAAAGGGAGTTATGCTTCCAATAAATCTTTTTATATAGTTATTTCCAAGATGTGTTCCGCATTTTCTGCACGTTGGTACTAGACATGTTATTTCATATTCTTTGATAAATTGTTTTTGCAAAAGAACCCCATGATTTTCTGAAAGCTCAATTTCTTTTAGTGTAAATCTGTGAGGAGTAATATAGGTATAGTTTTTTGCGAATGATATGTTTACGGATTCTTTACATTTGAGGCATTTTGTCTCCATTACATAGAGTTCTCTCTCGTGCATGTATTCTTTGCAGTTAGGGCATCGATTTTCAATTTTACAATTAACACAGATTGGAATGAGTGTTTCATTTCTGATTTTTTCATAGTCATCAAAATTTGCTACGTTGTATTGGATTATTGGTATTTTATATTCATTGCAAAAATTAACTACATTTTCGCTTGGATTGTGGGTTACAACTATTTCAATGAATGCGACAGCTCGTCGCTCTGCATCAAGAATTGCTAAATCAGGCTTCGCTATTTTGAAATCGCATTCCATCTCTATTGCTGCTGATTTTCTTAACCAATTTTTCATTTTTTCTTGATTACAATTTTGCAAGGCACGTAGTAAATGATAAGTGTCTTTATTGTATATATAATATTTGTATTTGTTGTATAGTTCTATTTTTGATAGTAAGTGCAGTATTGATTCTGGAGAGCAATTTTTAGAAGAGTAATGAACAAAATGATCAATTCTGTCTACGCCTTTATGTGCAACAAGCTTCTCTCCGCAAACTAGGCAAACGCATTGGCACGCTAATCCGCTTTCGACTTGAGAAATATGAACTATTTGTTCATTTTTTAAGCCATATGGAATTTTTATTTTCTTTTTTTTGCTCATATTAATTTTGAGTGGGCGCAGAATCGGTTATTGTTATGTACCCCTTAGCCTGAATCAATATCTGATATTGGCAGTTCTTTTCTGAAATCGATAATTCACCACAAGCTCTTGTATCAACCAAAAAATTGTAAAAAATTTGATGATGTTCCCAACAGCCCGGGACGATCCCCAGATTTTTTAGGATAGTTCGTGAGTATTAATGCATGGTGATTACTGTAGGCTTTTACACTCATTCTCAACGAAGATTGTCATACAAATCATTTATTGACAAAGGTTTACGGCTCAGGGTTAAGAACTTCACAGCATAAGTGGCAAAGAAAACGATTTCTTTTTTTTTGACTCTCAGAACAGCTTCCTGGCATGGAGAATTGAATGCTTCTTGAAGATTTACGCTCTGGGCAGAACATAATCGGCCTTGAACCCTCGCAAATCGTTTCTCTTCTTGCTGTCGTTCCTATTGGCGCGGAAACTGTTCAAGTTATATACAAAAATTCATTTGGAACTCTCAAAGAAAGGCTTTTGGGCCGTCACGACGAAGCTCAGATTGAAGAGGCCACCCAAGGCTGCCCTTGGCGTTTCGACGGTGACGGCGATGCGTTCAAGCTCGCAGTGGAAGCCAAACGCATAGACCTAGCTTTTCTTTTTGACCCTATGATGGCGGTTCACTCTTCAAATGTTGAACCGCTCCCACATCAAATAACTGCGGTCTATGAATCCATGCTTCCCCGGCAGCCTCTCCGTTATGTTTTGGCGGATGATCCTGGGGCTGGAAAAACCATTATGGCGGGTCTTTATATCCGCGAATTAGTCATGCGGGCTGATGCTCACAGGGTGCTCATCGTAGCTCCGGGCAGTTTGGTAGAACAATGGCGTGACGAACTTTTTGAAAAGTTTGGGCTTGAATTTCGAATATTCTCGCCAATGCTGGAACAGGCTTCGCCCAGTGGCAACGCCTTTGATGACAATAATCAACTTATTCTCCGACTCGATCAGATTTCCAGGAGTGAAGAGCTTCAGGCCAAGCTCTATAGCGTGAATTGGGATTTGGTGATTTTCGATGAAGCGCATAAACTGGCCGCGCATTTTTTCGGACAGCAAATAAAAAGGACCAAACGATTTGATTTGGCGGAGAAATTAGGGGCCACCACTCGCCATTTGCTGCTCATGACCGCTACGCCCCACAACGGAAAAGAAGAAGACTTTCAGCTATTCCTGTCTTTACTTGATTCCGATCGCTTTTACGGCAAATTCCGCGACGGTGTGCACAAGGTCGATGCCTCCGATCTCATGCGCCGCATGGTCAAGGAAGAGTTGGTCAAGTTCGACGGCACCCCCTTGTTTCCAGAACGCCGTGCGTACACAGTTAACTATACACTTTCTGACATTGAGGCCGCCCTTTACGAAGCTGTGACCCAATACGTTCGCACAGAAATGGGCAAAGCCGACCAGTTGGAAGGCAAGCGCAAAGGTTCAGTCGGGTTTGCTCTCACCGCCTTGCAACGTCGGTTGGCTTCCAGTCCAGAGGCCATTTATCAATCACTCAAGCGACGTAAGGAGCGACTGGAAAATCGACTTCGCGAGGAACGTATGGCCGCGCGAGGGCAAAACATTCTTGGAACAAGTTTCGACCCGATTCCGGATGACGATGACGATCTTCCCGCCGATGAACAAGAATTTTTGGAGGAAAGTCTCCTTGACCAGGCCACTGCGGCAAATACCATTGCCGAGCTTCAAGCGGAAATTTTTCTTTTAGAAGCATTGGAGAAACAGGCCAAGGAAGTTGTTGTATCCGGTCAAGATCGAAAGTGGGACGAACTATCCCGCATTCTACAAAACGATTCGCGCATGCGCGACGCCTCTGGGCGGCACCGTAAAATGATTGTGTTCACCGAACATCGGGATACACTAAATTATTTACACCACAAAATTACGGGAGTTTTAGGCAGCGAGGAGGCTGTTGCAACAATTCACGGTGGCACACACCGGGATGAGCGTCGTCGCATTCAGGCGCTGTTCCGCTCAGATCCCGAAGTTCGGATTCTTTTGGCCACAGATGCCGCAGGGGAGGGCGTGAACCTGCAAAATGCCAATCTTATGGTCAATTACGACCTTCCTTGGAATCCCAACAGACTAGAGCAACGATTTGGCCGCATCCATCGTATCGGGCAGATGGAAGTCTGTCATTTGTGGAATCTTGTCGCCAAAGAAACCCGCGAAGGCGAGGTTTACCACCGATTGCTTAAGAAATTGGAAATTGAAAGCGATGCCTTGAAAGGCCGCGTCTTTGATATTTTGGGAGAAGTCTTTGAAGAGACGAGTCTCAAGGATCTGCTCATGCAGGCCATCCGTTATGGAGATCAGCCAGAAATTCGGGCACGGCTGTATCAGCAAGTTGACTCTGTCCTGGACCAGGAACATCTACGTCAGATCTTGAATCGCAACGCGCTGGCCCAGGAAACCATGAGTCCCGAGCGACTTTTTGCTGTCAAAGAGGAAATGGATAAAGCCGAAGCTCGGCGACTTCAGCCTTATTTTGTCCGTTCATTTTTCATGAAGGCCTTCTCTGCTCTCGCAGGATCCATCTATCCTCGTGAGTCAGGCCGGTTTGAGATCACCCATGTCCCTGCAAGTATCCATGAACGGGACAGGCGCATTACCGGTCGCAACCGACGTGACCAATCTCCGGTTCTGCGCAGGTATGAGCGAGTTTGCTTCACAAAGGATGCCATTCAGCCCCTGTCAGTTTCGGGGAGCACCCGAGCGGAACTCCTACATCCAGGGCACCCACTGATGATGGCCATGTGTGATCTCATCATTGAACAACATGGAAATCTGTTGCGCCAGGGCGCTATAATGATTGATCCTGCCGATGTCGGGACCACTCCATACCTTCTTTTTTTGCTGACCCATGAAATCACCGCAGGTGAAGGCCAGACACTCTCGAAGCGCATGCAATTTGTCCGCGTCGAGTCTGCTGGGCAGGCTTCTTTTGCCGGATGGGCTCCGCATCTGGACTTGGAAGCCTTGCCGGAATCTGACCGACCGCTGGTGGAATCTTTGTTGGCCGAGCCCTGGATTTCTGTGGATCAAGAGCAACGGGCTCTTGCCTTGGCTGCGGAAAGATTGGTGCCAGCGCATTATCAGGAAGTCGCTGGACGGCGAATGGCCCACGTGGATAAAACCCTGGCTGCTGTTCACGAGCGCCTGACTAAGGAAATTACCTTTTGGACCGACAGATGGATTAAACTCAAGGAAGACCAGGAAGCGGGAAAGGACGTACGTCTGAATCTGGAAAATGCCCGTCGTACCATTGGTGACCTGGAAGGACGCTTGGAAATTCGAAAAAAGGAACTTCAGGCCATGAGGCATGTGCAGTCTGCCACTCCAGTAGCAGCGGGTGGGGCTTTGGTCGTTCCTGGTGCACTGCTTGCCCGTCTTCGCGGAGAAGAGCCCGGAGTGTTTTGTGTAGATGCTCAGGCACGCAGTCATATCGAACGCATGGCCATGGAAGCTGTACGGCGAGCCGAAGAAGCCAATGGCTGCATGGTCGTAGATGTTTCGGCACAGAAATGTGGATGGGATTTGACCTCGTATCCTCCCGTGCGAGACGGCAAACAGCCCGAAGCTCGGCACATTGAAGTCAAAGGCCGGGCCAAGGGTGCAACAACCGTGACTGTGACACGAAATGAAGTTCTTTACGGTCTGAACCAGCAGGACAAGTTCGTGCTGGCGATTGTTTTGGTGGATGGCGATGCTTGCGACGGACCGCATTACGTGCAACGACCCTTCAGCCAGGAGCCGGATTGGGCCGTGACCAGCATCAATCTGGATTTGGCATCATTGCTCGAAAAGGCGGTCAGATAGGAGTGGCGTTGGAGTCATCAGAAAGGACGTCGCTCGAAAAAAGAGATGCCCGTCAGAGCGGGCATCGGGCCGAAGATGCGATCTTCGGCGGGGTTAGTGAAAATCTTATACGCCAGTATGATGGCTCCGTCAATATGCTTCAGAGCATAAGGGATTTCGGATGATTCGAGTCGCTACGTACGTTGATGGTTTTAACCTCTATTTTGGACTCAAGGCCAGCAGCAACCGCAAATATTATTGGTTGGATCTTCACGCTCTGGCAACAGCCCTTCTGAAGCCAGAGCAAACGCTGACGGCAGTGAATTTTTTTACCACACGCATTCGCGATAACGGTCATAACGCTCCTGATCGACAACGGCAGAATATATATTTGGATGCTCTCGCCGAACGAGGGGTTTTCATTCATGAGGGGCATTACCTTCGTAAGGTTCGCCAATGCCGCCAGTGTGGAGCCTCATGGGACGACTACGAAGAAAAGATGACCGACGTAAACATTGCGACGAGGATGCTCTGCGACGCCCATGACGACCTCTTTGACGTGGCTTTGCTTATTTCAGGCGACAGTGATCTGACATCGCCCGTTCAATTGGTTCGGAGTCGGTTTCCTGCAAAGCGGGTCATCGTCGTTTTTCCGCCGAAGCGTCATTCCGCCGAACTGAAAAAATTTGCACATGGTTTTTTGACCATAGGCTTTGATAAATTACGCGCCTCCCAACTTCCTGCGCAAGTACCAACCCGGCGTGGACATATTCTCCATAGACCTAAGGAATGGCAGTAGATGACCATCAAGTCTCCGAAGAAACTCATTGAAGTGGCCTTACCACTGGACAAAATCAACGAAGCGGCTGCGCGTGAGAAATCCATCCGCCACGGGCATCCGTCCACGTTGCATTTGTGGTGGGCCAGGCGTCCTTTGGCAGCGGCTCGGGCCGTGATTTTTGCCCAGATGGTCAATGATCCCGGATTCCAGCAGGGAGGCGGGTTCAAATACGGCAAGAACAAGGTCGAGGCAGCGAAGGAGCGGCAGCGACTGTTTCGGATCATCGAAAAGCTGGTGTTGTGGGAAAACACCACTAACGAGGACGTGCTGGAAGAGGCACGAGTTGAGATTCGACGTAGTTGGCGTGAGGTATGTGAGCTTAACAGAGATCACCCACAGGCGGCGGAGCTGTTCAATCCGGATCAGCTACCTGCCTTCCATGATCCTTTCGCGGGTGGTGGAGCCTTACCTTTGGAGGCACAACGCTTGGGGCTGACTGCCTATGCCTCGGACCTCAATCCAGTGGCTGTGACCATTAACAAGGCTATGATCGAGATTCCGCCTAAGTTTGCTGGCCGGGAGCCGGTGGGTCCCTTACCCAAGGGCGAGAAAAAGATGGTCGGTCGCACTTGGCCAGGAGCTACCGGTCTAGCCGAAGATGTGCGTCGTTATGGGATCTGGATGCGTGAAGAGGCGGAGAAGCGCATCGGGCATCTTTATCCGCCTGTGGAAATCACTGAGGCCATGGCCGAGGACCGTCCGGACCTGAAGCCGCTTGTCGGCCACAAACTGACCGTCATAGCCTGGCTCTGGGCTAGGACCGTCAAGAGCCCCAACCCGGCCTTCAATCATGTTGATGTGCCCCTGACATCGACCTTTGTCCTGTCCAGCAAGGCCGGCAAGGAAGCCTATGTTCAGCCTGTGGTCGAGGGCGATCAGTACCGGTTTGAGGTCAAGGTGGGCGAGTGGCCGGAGGGGGCGAAAGAAGGAACGAAACTATCGCGTGGGGCTAATTTCAAGTGCCTGATGTCTGGTATCCCGATTGAACCATCTTACATCAAGGCCGAAGGCATCGCAGAGCGAATGGGAGCGCGGCTCATGGCCGTTGTCGTAGAAGGCCCCCGAAGCCGGATTTACATTGACCCAACCTCAGAAATGGAACGCATCTCATTGTCTGCAAGTCCAACATGGAAGCCAGAAACCCCGCTCCCAGATGACCCAAGAAATTTTTGGACTCTATCGTATGGCCTTAGCAAGTTCGGCGACCTCTTTACCCCCCGCCAACTCGTCGCTCTGACAACTTTTTCCGATCTGGTACAGGAGGCCCGCGCCAAGGTCCTGGCCGACGCTCTAAAGGTGGGCTGGGCCAACGATGGCCACGGACTGGATGCTGGTGGCACAGGGGCTGCGGCGTATGCGGATGCGGTTGCGGTGTATTTGGGTTTTCTTGTAGACCAAGTTGCAAATCATGCATCAAGCATTTGTGGTTGGAATAGCCCTAATACTCAAATGCGAAGTGTGTTTGCCAGACAGTCATTGCCTATGACTTGGGATTATGCAGAGTCTAATATTTTTTCAAGTTCTTCTGGAAGCTATAACAATTTATTTGAAAGACAAGTCAAAGGATTTGAAGCATTAGGTGTCGGCAAGCCTGGAATCGCTATTCAGGCGGATGCTAGTTCACAAATAATATCTGACAGTAAAATTGTTTCATCTGATCCACCTTACTATGATAATATCGGCTATGCGGATCTTTCCGATTTTTTTTATGTCTGGTTGCGCAAATCTTTGAAGTCAGTTTTTCCAAGTCTGTATTCAACGATGGTTGTACCGAAGGCAGAAGAATTAGTAGCCACGCCATATCGCCATGGAGGCAAAGAGCAGGCTGAATTTTTATTCCTTAGTGGCATGACAAAGGCAATTCATAATTTAGCGATGCAGGCACATCCAGCATTTCCTGTGACAATCTACTACGCTTTCAAGCAAGCCGAAACTAAAGGAGATGCGGCAACACACAGTACTGGATGGGAAACGTTTTTGACTGCCGTTCTTGCAGCCGGATTCGCCATTACCGGAACTTGGCCTCTTCGAACAGAAAAAGAAGGGCGTGTGATAGGAAACGGAACTAACGCGCTGGCTTCTTCTATTGTCTTGGTCTGTCGTAAACGTCTGTCTGACGCGCTTACCGTTTCTCGTCGTGAGTTAATCCGGGAACTAAACGCGGTGCTTCCCGAGGCATTGGACGAGATGACACGCGGCACGGGAGCGGATTCCCCGGTGGCTCCGGTGGACCTGTCCCAGGCCATCATCGGCCCCGGCATGGCCATTTTCAGCAAATACGCCGCCGTGCTCGAAGCCGACGGCTCCCCCATGACCGTGCGCACGGCCTTGCAGCTCATCAACCGCTTTTTGGCTGAAGATGATTTTGACGCCGACACCCGCTTTTGTCTGCATTGGTTCGAACAATTCGGATGGGGTAAAAGTGCGTTTGGGCAGGCAGATACATTGGCCCGTGCCAAGGGAACGAGCGTGGACGGCGTGCGGGATTCTGGCGTGCTGGAAAGCGGCGGGGGAGATGTGCGCTTGTTTAAGTGGGCTGAATACCCCAAAGATTGGGACCCTACCAAGGATGTCCGCTTGCCGGTCTGGGAATCTTTGCACCAGCTTATCCGAGTTTTGCGCCAACAGGGTGAAACTCCGGCAGGCAAGATTCTGGCGGCCATGCGTCAGCATTCCGATGCCATCCGGCAATTATCTTATCGCCTATACACCTTGTGCGAACGCAAAGGCTGGGCCGAAGACGCTCGCGCCTACAATGACCTCATCACCAGTTGGGACAGCATCGACGCTGCCGCCGGAAAGCCTGCTGGTGGTGAACGCATCCGAAATCTTCCCGGCCTTTAGGAGAGAATCATGAGCTTGAAACCTTGGCGTGAAGTTGTATCTCCGCACCCTGATGTGCTCCACGGAACTTTTCTGCAATCGGAGTTTGCTGCCGACATCACTGCCGTAGCCACCGGGCAGGCACCGCAAGAATACCAAGATGCTCGCGCATTTTTCGAACGCACCTTCATCACCGAGGGGATGCGTCATTTGCTTATTTCCGTGGCTCAACGTTTGAGTGGACAGGGTGGTGATCCTGTTATCCAGCTCCAGACTTCTTTTGGCGGCGGCAAGACCCACACCATGCTGGCCGTGTACCACATGGCCAGCCGAACGTGCTCGCTAAGTGAGTTGCAAGGAATTCCGGCCTTGCTGGACCAGACCGGACTGATGAATCTGCCCCAAGCCCGAGTTGCCGTATTAGATGGCACTGCTCATGCCCCAGGCCAGGCTTGGAGCCATGATGGGCAGTCCATCCACACCTTGTGGGGGGAACTGGCTTGGCAGCTTGGAGGACCTGAAGCGTACGCCCTTTTGGCCGCTGCTGATGCCAGTGGTACTTCACCCGGCAAGGATGTGCTCAAATCTCTGCTCGAAAAGCACGCGCCCTGCGTGGTGCTGATGGACGAAATGGTGGCGTATATCCGGCAGTTTCCGGAAAGCCAGACTTTGAGTGGCGGCTCGTTCGACAGTAACTTGTCCTTTGTGCAGGCCCTGACCGAGGCATCCAAGCTCGTCCCCACGGCTATGATTCTGGCCTCGCTTCCGGAATCGGAAGTGGAGGTTGGCAGCCAGCGAGGCCAAACAGCCCTGCGTGCCTTGGAAAAAACATTTGGTCGCATCCAGGCCTTGTGGAAACCAGTTGGCGTTGAAGAAGCCTTTGAGATTGTCCGGCGCAGACTGTTCGAAAACGTGCGCGATCCGCATGAGCGTGACCGCGTGTGCAGGGCTTTTGCCGACGCATACACCGCCGAAGGTGCTAAGCTGCCCTCCATCACCCAGGAAGCCCGCTATTACGACCGACTTCTTCAAGCGTATCCCATTCATCCAGAAGTTTTTGACCGCCTGTATGAAGACTGGAGTACTTTGGACAGCTTTCAGCGCACGCGCGGCGTTTTGAAGCTCATGGCCCAGGTCATTTTTCGTCTCTGGAAGGACGACAACAAGGATTTTATGATTTTGCCCGGCAGCATACCCCTTTACGATAGCAACTCCCGTAACGGTCTGACCACCTACCTGTCTCCAGGATGGGACGCTGTGCTTGACCGCGATATTGACGGCGAACGAGCGGAAACGTCGATCTTGGAGTCCAAGGAGTCCCGTTTCGGTACCTATAACGCTGCTCGTCGTGTTGCCCGTACCCTGTTTTTGGGCAGTGCTCCTGCCGCATCGTCACACAAACAGGGTATTCGCGGATTGAACCGAGCGCGTGTGCTTCTGGGATGCCTGCAACCTGGACACACGTCATCCATCTATTCTGACGCGCTGAACCGCCTGGCGGACCGCCTCCACTACCTGAACAGCTCTGGAGATCATGCCCAGGAAAACACCAGCTACTGGTTTGATGTTCGCGCTAACCTGCGTCGTGAGATGGAAGACCGCAAGAAAAGGTTTGCCGACAAAGCCGACGTGAACAAGAAACTTGCCGCTGTGCTCAAAACACTGACCTCAGGTTTGTCTCTGGTGGATGGGGTACACGTATTCACCTCAAACGGAGATGTCCCGGATGACGGAGAGTTGCGCCTTGTCTTGTTGTCTCCTGAGTATTTGTTTCTCAAGGATGACGCTGCAAAGACTTTGGACACGGTTCGAGAATTCTTGCGCACCAATGGTATAAAACCCAGATATAAGGCCAATAGGCTCTTGTTTCTGGCCCCTGATCGGGGTGCGTGGAGCCGCTTGGCCGATTGCATCCGTACAGCCTTGGCATGGGGTTCCATTGTTGACGACATCAAGGAAGGGCGCCTGAATATTGATCGCCTCCAAGAAGCCCAAGCCAAGCGCGAACTGCAAACCGCCGAAGATGTGGTTCCCCGCGCCGCGCGTGAGTGCTACCGGTGGCTTTTGTGTCCAGTGCTGCTCCGCCCTACAGATACGACGCCTGAAATCGAGATTTATCCGGTGTCCAGTAGTGGGGCTTCGATGGGTGCTGAGATCGAGCGCATATGCACGGAAAATGAGTTGGTCATTACCGCTTGGTCACCCATCCATCTGCGGGGCAAGCTCCAAGAGTTGTACTGGAAAAACGACACAGGCACGGTGCTGGCCCAAACCTTCTGGGATGACAGCCAGAAATTTCTGTACCTGCCGCGCCTCCGTAATCGAAAAGTGCTGGAGATGGCCATCAAAACAGGGTCGGAAAGCACGGACTTTTTTGGCACGGCCTACGGATACAAAGAAGGCGTTTTTGAGGGCTTTGCGCTTGGTTCTGGAAGCGTCCAGTTTGACAGCACTTTGCTGCTGATCGAACCGGCGGTGGCCAAGGCGCATGCAGAACAACTGAAAGCTGTTAACAAACCCGTTTACTACCCCACAATTCCCGTTCCAGGCGCGACTCCATCTGGAGTCAAAGAGAGCCACCCCTTGGAGCCAGGAGAGGGGGCGCCGCCGACAGCAAACATTCCGCCACAATCAGTGTCAACAGCATCGGCAGCAAAATCCTTTCATGGTTGCGCTGAGATCACGCCAAGTGCTGCGAAAACACGACTGATCGAGCTTGCCGAAGAAATTATCGCCGTCCTTGGGCAAGATCCCAATGCAGAAATCCGAGTTTCACTAGAAATCCACGCAGACTACGCCAATGGAGCGTCGGACCAGATCAAACGTGCTGTCACGGAGAATGCGAAGACTCTTAAATTGAAGATGGCTGAGTGGGAATGAATATATGAAATTTCTGTACTAAAAATGAGTTATGATCATTCTAATTCAGAAGTCGATTCGACAAGGTTAGATTAATGAGTATTCTTATAAAAACAGTGCGCATTTGTGGTTTTCGAGGTTTAGAAAATATTGAGGTTTCTCTCGAAAAACTACAGTTCTGATTGGAATGAACAATACAGGAAAAACATCCTTTCTTAAGGCTTTGAAATTGGCATTAGGTAGTCGCCAGTTCGTGTCCCAAGATGAAATATTTCCCGATTTTTAAAGGTTTTCAATAAAATTGGAGACGGCTCATGAAAATGAGTTTCACAAAATCTATAATTTAAACGCAATTAAAAAGATACACCGTTGTATTTAGTAGTTAAGTTGGTAAATCCCCATGGAAGGAATTGAAACAAGAGGAACAAATGATTTCTAACCGCACCGATATTGCTACAATCATTGGAAAAGGTCTTTTGGGGGCTATTCCTTTCGTTGGGCCATTGGCTGCTGAAATCGTGGGAGCGATTATTCCGAATCAAAGAATAGATAGGATTGAATCTCTTCTGATGTTACTGGAATCAAAAATATCGATGGAAGATCGATCGAAAGTTGAGAAGCGGATTATTTCTTCTGAGTTTGTTGATTTGATCGAAGACGGTTTTATCCAAGCTTCGCGAGCCCTGTCTGAAGAGAGAATAGAATATATAGCCTGTCTGCTCAAGAACAGCTTGACGGAAGATGAAGTAAAATACATCGAGTATAAAAGTTTGCTTTCTATTCTTAATAATCTAAATGATCTTGAAGTACTCATTCTAAAATCAAAAATAATATCGTATCGGGGGCATCCAGAATACGATGAATTTTGGAAATCTCATAAAAATGCAGTAACTTCGCAGTTAGTGCATATGGGGTCGACACAAGAAGAACTTGATAGGCACACAATTTTCAAAACATACGAATTGCACTTGGCAAATTTGGGTTTGCTCAAAGCCAAATTCAAGAAGCCAAAGCGCGGCGAGCTGCCTGAATTTGATGATAAAACTGGAATGATTAAGGCACAAGGCTACGATGTTACAAGATTAGGTCAATTGTTGCTTCGAAGTATTGATCAAGGTGGTGAGATTTGACAAGCAATAAATCGATAACTTAACAAATATAGAACAATGATGAGATGGTCCTATTTATAAGCTAACCTTCTCATAGGCCTTGGATAAGGCATTGAACCAAGCCACGCCCATCCAAGAGGCTTCTGATTGAAATTAGCGGGTTCACATGGCTAAGATTTCCTAAACGTTTCACAAGATATCCAGTAGCCTCACTTTCACGCAAGTTGCTACGCTTGTGCAGTAAGTAAAATCCGTTGAACTGGTTAACTAGCAGATGTCTGAATTAGGGCAATCCGACCATTTCCATGCGTATAAGAACTTCGGCGGCTCACCCATTGTTGATCAACATCCATTATGATGATCAACTCCAAAATATCCCATCACTCATGTCTGCTAATACGAGTCTAGAACTCGTTCAGCTTAATGCCAAATTTGACTAAAGCTACTTTTGCATGACAAATTTTATCGAAGATCGTCCCAGGGTACTGGGACGATCTTCGATAAAAATTAGCTTCTTCGTTTTAAAACGATTTTATCAGCCGTGATCTGAACATCAAGTAATTCATTTTCTTTATAAGCTTTGTCAGGATTTTTTGAATTGAATTCGTCAAGGAAAAATTTCTTGATTACAATTGTTCCTTTTTTTCCAACAATCGGCGGATCAGCATCTTTTACAACATTAACAGGTTTGCTTTCTACAAGTTTATAGTTCTTCAATTCTTCAGGCCCGAATGCATAAGCTTCAATAA
>Ga0265295_1005399_pt1 | contig 16298 bp, 20 predicted proteins | sample Munlansysbiofilm_FD_192503 | JGI IMG/M metagenome (GOLD analysis project Ga0265295, IMG submission 192503) | Leachate microbial communities from a municipal landfill in Southern Ontario, Canada - Methane capture system biofilm | ecosystem: Engineered > Solid waste > Landfill > Unclassified ... | reverse complement strand
AGAAACTTATCAAGATTCCAAGGTTCTATGCCAGTTCAAAGACATGTTCTGTCTGCAATGCAATCAACAAAGGATTAACTCTGGATGACAGGACATGTATTTGTGGGACAATTCATGATCGAGACACCAATGCTGCTATCAATATCCTGAACTATGGAATGACATTAATACAACAAACCGCAGGAACTGCGGGGATAGCCTGTTGATACTTAGTAGAGAACTACTATTGAGCAGGAAGCCCTGACCCTTTAGGGTCTTGGGTAGTTCACTAGTAGCACTTTAGTTAGTGTTTATACCAGAAGGACAAATGGTAAATTTTAAATATACAGATAAAAAAAGAATAAGCAACCCATAAAAGAAGAAAGAGTAGGGATTATTCTGCAAATAACTGATCCACAAACCATTTTGGGTCAAATTTGCGCAGGTCATCATATCCCTGCCCCATTCCAAGGAATAATATTGGTTTATTGGTGATATATGCAATTGATATGGCTGCACCACCTTTTGAATCAGCATCGGTTTTTGTGAGAATAGATCCATTTATCGCAACAGCATCATTGAACTGAGCTGCACGCTCTACAGCATCATTTCCTGCAACTGCCTCATCAACAAAGATTATCAGGTCTGGTGGAGCTACACGACATATTTTTTTTAATTGCTCCATCAGATTAACATTCGTATGCATCCTGCCTGCCGTATCTGAAAGTACCAGATCGGCTTTATTGGCCTTTGCATGCTGTATTGCATCATAAATAACAGCAGCCGGGTCACCCTGTTCCTGATGTTTGATTATCTTTACCCCGACCTTACTTGCATGTATTGCAAGCTGATCTATGGCACCTGCTCTGAAAGTATCACCAGCAGCAAGCACAACTGAGAGCCCCTGATCCTTGAAACGTTTTGATAATTTGGCAATGGATGTTGTTTTTCCTGTGCCGTTAATACCAATAAAAACAATATGTACCGGTTTATCTGCATTTTTAACGTATTCATCAAGATCGAATACATTAGCACTCATGACATCATAGATAGCCTTCTTGAGTGCATCTTCAACAATATTACCAGTGTTACTGCCAATACGACGCCTTGTACCAACAAGCTGTTTCCTCACCGATTCGACGATAGCTTCTGATACAGTAAGGGCGATATCACTTTCAAGAAGAGCCATTTCAAGTTCCCACAAAGGTTCTTCAAGGTCATCTTCTTCAAGAATGAACTCCCTTTCAAAAACAAGAGCTTTTGCTTTTTGGGCAAAACCAATTTTCTTATTATTTGAAGTTTCACTCAGAACCGACATGTCTTCCGCAGCAGATTGTTTATCCTCGTCAGTCTCCTGAACAGAAGGCTCAGTAAATGGGAGAACCTGTGAGTCTTCTACAGTTTCTATGGGCTCTATAGTAACTGCTTTTTCATCGATCTTGGTTTCGATTTTTTCCTTGAAGCCACTTAGTTTTGCTTTAAGCTTATTGAACACTTGATACAACCTTTAAAACATTTTAAAATATAAAAAAAGTTCACTGGGAACCTACTTGTCCCTGAGCTTGCTGAAGCTTGCTGAGAAAAGTTTCGATGGCCTGCATTTGCTGACCTAATTGAAGCAGAGCTTTGTTCATATTTTCAAGAGCTGAGCTTAACCTCTCCCTGCGACGTTGCAATATCTCTTTTGCCTCTGCAATGGGTCTTTCAACACTTAGCCCTGCTCCAATATCAACCACTGCTTTATCAGTATGGCCGATATTGGCATATATAAATGAACCGGATCCTATGGGGAACATCATTTCAGAACCTATTGAAACGTTGCCTAGCTCGTCAATAGTTGTCAGAGCTCGGTTGCAATCTTCCATAGAGATCTGGGCCATGCCAATCTGCTGCTGCAGCATTTCCGCACGCCTTTGGAACTCACGATGCTGGCTTGCAAGCACCCTTGGGTCCTGTTCATTCATATCTACCATGTATTATGCCTCATTTATGCTTTCGATCTTAATTAAGTTCCTTTTAAGACCATGTTTACTGCCAAAGATTGAGTATGCCTTATTAAGTGCATTTTTCTCGTTCTGGCTTTCAATGACCTTTGTGAACTTTTCCCATGCTACTCCGGACTTAAATGTGCCTTTGACCTGAAATGTCTTCATTTGAATCACCTATTTAGTATTATTATATAAATCCTAGGGCATCTTCTATTCTTCCCAGTTCATGACCAGTTGTTTGTGAACCTGCAACGTAACCTTTAGAATTAGCAATTAACCCGGAGGCTACCATTTGTGTACCATAATTAGTAGTACCTATATCCACAGGAAGTCCAAAAAGCTCTTCAAGGAGCTCAAGTTCCGAACTTGTTGCAAGTGGATTTACAAGTATTCCTTTATTAGTTGCAATTCCAGCCATACCTACGGTCTTGGTACCAGCTATTGTGCCACGCCTGACATCAACTTTCAAGGCATTTTCTATAGTCTCGATGGCTCTGTCACTGAGCTCAGGATGAACCAGTGCAGCAGTATCATTTGCCATGACAACATTGCCAACTGCATTCAATTTACCTGGTAATTCATGGACAGGAATATCTATACTTTCCTGATTTCTTATTGTAGAACCTCTTGGCACAAGCAATGAATTGGAATTTCCACGACAAAGTGAACCCACAATAATACTTCCATTGACCAGAGTCTCCACTACGTTGACCTGTAACCATTGCCTGAGAGTATCACAGGTATTTTCCGGCGTGCCCACTGGTACCAGCGCTAGATCTTCCGTACACGTTGCAAAAGCCCCTATTACGGGGCTTTCCTGTATAGTTATAGTTCTCATCATTATATGATCAACAAACTGAAATGATGCACAGGAGCTCTCATGCAAGTTCGGCCTGTACTTCGCCATCCTCAAACTTTGCAGCTCTTACACGAATGGATGATGGTGGTTTCTCAGAACCGCGTTCCCATACTTTCTCATTTATGGTTTTGTCTATTTTGACCATCTCAGGATCAACCTTCATGTGTTTTGTAAGATATTTCCTGATTACTTTTACAGACTGCCTGGACCTCTGCCAGCGAGGGGTTGCCTTCACTATACGAAGAGGAATGGTGTAGATCTGTTCTTTTACTATATCGTCTGCCATTATCATCACCTGTTTATTTCACATCAAGACTGCTTCTTCTCCAGTGTCTTCTCATTGGATGGCTGGTAACCTTACGGTTGGTTTTTATGATAACCCAGGTAGGAACCCTATGGTTCTGCCTGTGTGCTTTTGCCAACCTTGTCTTCTGTCCTTTAGTATTATGGCTCACTTATCTCACCTATGCTATGATTATTATGTATTAAGGTACTTATTAAATTTTGAACACATAACATAATTATATGCACAAACAATTAATATTCTTGTTCTATTATGCTTTCCTGCGTTCGATAACATGCGACTGAACATGGCTTGGAAATATTTCCTTGACCATGTCGGAACCATGTCGTTGAATTATTAATTCCCGAAGTTCGGTTTCGTAATCCGCTTTGAGTATATCCTCGCTAAGCCCTTCATCAATGATCAGGTGCTTCTTCACAAGTTCATTAACAGCAGCCCGACCAAATCCTTTAAGGGGACATACATAATGAACCCCAAACCGATCTTCTATGCTCCTGATCTCAGGCTGGCCCAATACAGGAACACGATCATCACGACGAATACCATCAGCGATGCAGCAAACATTCCCATCAGCTGCAAGGCACTCAATTGCACTTTTATGAATGAAATTGATAGCGTTCCTTGGGAAACCATCTTGCATGATCATGTCATATGCCTTTTCAAGGATAGATCTGTCAGGTTTTATGTTCCGATGTGGGAAACCAAGTCTTTCTGCAGTTTCAGAGGCCATTTTTCCGATGGGAAGTAACGAGAAACCACATGTCACAAGTTCAACCTCAAAGAATGGCTCCAGCAATATTGCGGAAAGAGAACTGTCTTTTCCGCCGCTGAATAAGACCGATATTTGCATTGAGTTACTCACAAACGCTTAATGGTAGGTTCCCTCTTCTTAGGTTGCATCTGAACCAGAAGCTGTTTGAGTTTTTCATCGTCGATCATTGTTTGAAGCCTGCCACTTTGTGCAAGCATGATCAACTGGGACTCAAGCTGTTCTACAAGTTCCTTACGGGACATACGTAGATTTGTCAGCCTTTCACGTGCTTCCTGGGTCAGTATCTGACGCATAATAGCCTGCTTTTTTGAATCTGCTTCAGCCTGTGCCTGCTCCTGCTGCATTGCTGCCTGTATGTCATCGGCATTCATTTGCGAATTAGCTGCCTGTTGCTGCTGTATTTGTGCAAACCTTCTTCTTCTTATTTCTTCAAGATCATCCGTCATGAAATTCACCTATGCTTTACAGGAATGTAAGCAGCGACTCTTTATAGGGTTATCGAAACAGGAAATATTCGATCAATACTTAGCAAGACCGGGAATATTTTCCACAAGATCCTGTTTCACCTGAAATGCAACATTGTCAAGCATGGACTGTCCCTGGGGAGCTACCACACGACCGCTCTTTAGTGCACGTACAAAACCTGCCTCTTCCAACTGCTGCAGAGCTACTCTTGCAATCGAACCGCTTCCTTTTGCCTTTACAGAAGGAGCGACTCCTCTGTTCTTCTTTCCACCATAGACGGATCGCAGCCTTTCGACACCGATAGGGCCCTGGGTATATACGGTCCTGAGTACTGCGGCACATCTTGTATACCACCATTCAGTATCGACTGGCGGAAGCTCTTTGTGTACACCGGTCTTTACATATGCTGCCCACTCAGGGGGATTAACCTTATCATTTTCTTTTAACTTCTCTGCTACCTTTGCTATTAATTCGGTTGCAGGAACGTCATATACAGTTGTCATAATATTCTCCTGAATTATAATATCTGTTAAGATACTCACCATCTGCAGGACTCAATTGCATTTAGTGATTAGTTCAGCTGGATTGTGATGTTTAAACTATCGAGTACTATATACGTTTTTCGGCATATTTAGTTTATCCGACCTATTTTTTGAACGTTTGTTCTCTTGCAGGCCCCACTGAAATGTATTCAATGGGTACACCCATCTTAGCTTCAAGGTAAAGTACATAATCTTTTGCTGCCTGGGGCAGATCTGCAAATTCCTTTACAGCAGTCAGGTCATTGTCCCAACTTGGTAGATCCTCATATACTGGTTTACATTTTGCAAGCTCTGTCGTATCTTCTGGTGGATAGTCAAGGATTTTTCCATCCATTTCATATGCCACACAAACCCTGACAGGTTCAAGATTGGACAAAACATCGAGTTTTGTAAGGGCAATAGACGTATAACCATTAAGATATATAGATTTTTTAAGTAATGGAAGGTCGAACCAACCACAGCGTCTGGATCTGCCGGTTGTAGTGCCAAATTCACGACCAACCTCCTGTATCTGCTCCCCTGCTTTGTCAAAAAGTTCTGTTGGCAAAGGTCCTTCGCCAACACGGGTGATGTAGGCTTTCACAATAGCCAGTACACTATCAACCCGGGTAGGACCAACACCAATATTAGCACATGCAGAGCCTGCAATAGTGCAGGATGATGTCACAAATTTCTGCGTTCCGTGTATCACATCAAGGTGTGTTCCCTGGGCACCTTCTGCAAGTACATTCTTTCCATCATCAAGAGCCTTATTAACTTCATATGATACATCAGTTACATAGGATCTAAACCTTTCACCAAATTCCACATATTTATTTATCAGTGCCTCATCCATAACCACGGAAGGGTCACCACCAAGCTGTTTTATGGCTGCTTCTTTTGAAGGAGCAAGTTCTTCAAGCCTTTTTAGAAATCTTTCCTTGTCTACAAGGTCACACATGCGAATTTCATCCCTGGCAACCTTGTCGATATACGCATAAGCAATACCGCGCTTTGTAGTACCGATCTTTTCAGTTCTCAAAGATTCCTGCAGACCGTCAAGTTCAATATGATATGGCATTATTATGCTGGTCTTCGCATCAACACCTACTTTTTTTGAATCGATTTTTATGCCACCTTCTGTAAGCATATCTATCTCTCTTGCAAGTACTTCTGGATTCATAACAGTACCGGGGCCGATCAAGACCCTGGAATCAAGAAGAAAACCTGATGGAATAAGATGAAGCTTGTATACATCTTCGCCTACTTTGACCGTATGTCCTGCATTGTCGCCACCCTGAAATCGGACAACCAGATCATATTCCCCGGACATTAGGTCAACTATCTTGCCTTTGCCTTCGTCGCCAAACTGTGCGCCTGTGATTATCGTAAACATGGGTGCAGGATTGCTCTGTTCGTTTAATAAAGTTTTGATTGGCATCTAGAAGTCTTCTTCAAACGCCAGCATACGAGCTCCTTCATCAAAAAATCCAGAGGAATCTGCCCTTTTACATCTCAATGCCTTGGTCGCCCCCATATCAACCAGAGTATCTATCTGCTTTTCAGCAATTGTAATGCTAACATTGAACTCAGACTGGAGCATATAGATTGCATCTGGTCTTCTTATTGAATAGAAACAAGCTTTTGACTTCTTGTCTGATGTACAGGACCCATAACTGCCGCATTTTAGTACTTTGGAACTGTTTTTGAAGTGAATAGCAAGTCCCTGCCATGAGTACACGTTATGCATTCCTTTGATACCGTATATGTTCGCTTTCGTTTTTTCTTTTCGTTTTAACATGATGGTAAATAATGAGTTAAAATTATAATTAGTTTATGTATATATTCAATGTGCCATACTGTATACAATAAATTAAAATCCATGGGAATATTATTTAAGAAGGTTTTAATAGTATCACGTTATTGTCTTATATGGGTGGAAATCATGCTAACAAGCACAATAACAACTACAGCAGCCAGTACAATTTCCTCTGCAGTAGGTACTGTGTCAATGACGACGTCAGTAGGATTACCGGAATATGGCGTCCTGGCAGCCGTTGCATTAATCCTATTGCTATCGGCAAAAGAGATTTTGTCTGCTTCTGAGAAGTGGAACAAATCACTTAATTGTTCATTAAATATGGCAATTTTGCCGTTAGGGATATCGTTTGCAGCAATAGTGTTCTTTAAGATATCAGAGATAATCTGATATCTTTTTTTGAATATTCCATACACATAGTGCTATAATACACAAAGGATTATCTCTTTTTAATTATTATTTAAAATAAAAAAGAAATTATCCTCAATAGCCAAAATTATGATTATTTATATTTATTTTTCCTGTATCCAATAATTATAGCACCCAGACTGAAAACTCCAAGAACCACACCTATTATACCAAGCTCGGGCAATTTATCTTTAATTTCTGAAGATGCATTAGTCAATTCATACCCTTTTACTTCTATATAGTCAGATTCACCTGTGCTTTCAGAAGCATCATTTATTGTTGAAGTTTCAGTATCTTCTCCAACACCATCTGACTCATTTTTTTCAGGGGTATCTGCAGGAACTATTTTCAATTCAGTACCTGTGCGACTACTACTGCTCTTTTTACCTGATGAAGAAGAAGAAGAAGAATCTTCTGAGTCCACAGTATCTCCACTACCACCATTAGTATTGCTAGTTCCAAATGGTATTGTTCTACTTACTCCATTTATAACAAGATTGAACTCACCTTCAGGCATATTGTTAGTGGTGTATTCAAGTTCAAAAGTCCCATCCGAATCTGCAGTGGTACTTACTTGAGCATCAAAAGAAAAGTCAACCTGTTCACCAAGAGAGCTTCCACTTAATTTGATATCGTAAATACCGGGTGGTATTTTGCTAGTACCAAACGTAGCCACATTACCATCTTTCTGGATAAATTTATCAGGGACTTTTAGTGTTATGCCTCGCTTAGCTGATATGTCAAGATTATCCACACCTTTTGCAGTAAGTTTAAAATGACCATCAGGAACTGTCACTTTTCCTATGTGGTATTCATACATACCATCTGAAACAGTTTGTACCTTATTAAATGAGACTTTAGCAGATATCTCTTCATTAGGAGATGCTTTACCAGTTATGGTCACAGTATCTCCTGGAGATGGATTTTCAGGAGATATAGAATAAGTCACCTCTGCAAGGGCAGCGGAAGACATGCCTATAATAACTAGAATAATCGTGCAAAGTAATACCATAAATGTTTTGTGAATCATCAAAAATGCATCTCCGAACTTACCTCTTAAAATGATTTAAATAATGTTGGAACTCTTAATAAAGCCCTTACTACTATATGACAATGCATTTATTTAACAATATCTATACATTTTTTTAATATTATAAATGAAAACCCCCTGAAATAATCCATGATTTTAGACAATATAAATAACTTTAGGAGAGGAGAGGGATGAATCCAAAAAGGAATATATTTACAAGACCATGTGTCAGAGAAACCACTGGCAAACTGTTTGTCTTCTGGAACATATAACCAAGCACAATACCTGCAAAAAAGGTGAACAACATTTCATAGATTGTCCCGTAACCTGAGTGCATTACGCCAAATAGCAGGCTTGCAAATACTAATCCACTAAAGGGACCAAGTGAATCGGAAAGCCTGGTTTGAAGAAGTGATCTGAAAATAAGCTCTTCAACAAACCCGACAAAGAATATCATAACAATGGATAATTGCAGAATGCTTACAAATGAAAGATCAGGAATCAGATTGCCAGGAGTAATAGTGAAATACTCGCCCTGTGCAATTAAAAAACTGACAATTATACACAGTGGTATATATTTTATAAAACCTTTAAATGAAAAACCCAATATTCCATTTGCTATATTCTGATGGCGTATAACTAAATAAACAGGCACTATCAGTGGTGCGTATATAAATATATAAAGATAGAGCGTCATCTCTGAAAACACTGGCATTGACATGTTCAAAAGTCTAAGTAGCGGAAGTAAAGAAAGAACCTGAAGTGTTCTGGAAACATGATTCCCCTCTATCCATATTGATGAAACAGACAATGAAAGGAGAATGATCACATGTAAGATAATTCCAACACGAACGATACCGGTATATAACAGGAACTCTGCAAGAGCCACCATTAACATTGAAACATAGATTATATAATTGTCACTCAAACCTGGAATCACAGATGTACTTACGCTTTTAAAAGGAGGTGATATATCAGCCTGCTGTTCTTCACTCATTCCAGAACCTCCGTTACATTTATCCACAAATGCAAATCTCTGTATGGTTCTGTCATATTATCTTCTCTGTAGAGCAAATATTGTAGTTTCATATCGTCACCAGTAACTGTTGGAACAAAAGATACAGGTTTTTCCCATGTGACATTATGAGCCAGAGATATATGCTGCAAGCTCTGGGGAGTTTCCATGGTCTCATTATCCAACTTAAGCACAACTGAATAATTTACAACAGAATATTCACGGTTTACTATACCTAGAATAACATCAACCTCCTCACCAACAGTCAACTGTGTTGTATAATTATCTGCCATTCTTTCAGGGCCAAGTATATAGAATTCAGTGAACTTCTCTCCCTGCTTGGGAGTGAAGATCACATATGCCAGTGTCATTACCGATGCCAATATAGAAAGTACCAGAATAATTGAAAGGATACGGTCAAGTCTTGACTCCGGTTTTGTGCTTATTTCAGCTTTAGCAGATTCATACATCTCCCGGAAGGGAACCGAAAAAGCAGCATCCCCCAATGCTTCTCTCCTAAAGATAGCCACCATGGCCATTATAACAATGAAATTTGTAAGGAATACAAGTATTGGTACAAGCCTAATACCCCACGGTGTATAGTTTAAAGCAAGACCTAGCAACGGAACCACAGCTATATTAAGCCCAAAGCTCAGAGCAATACGCTCTATACCATCAAGATCATCCTTTCCTGGAAAGAGGGCAGCTATCAGTGCATACCCTGGAAGGAATAGAACCATAGGCAAGCCCAGAACAATGCGTATAGGACTATCACTTAGAAAAGGAACCAACACAAATAGATCCGTGAGCAGCGCAAGAGCTATTACAAGTATAATGTCCGCAGGGATTCGCTTTTTTTCGGGCATGTTTTCTTTTAAGTGATACAGTTGATATGATATTAAGTCTTTCTGAATCGTTTAGATTTTTATCGATTTTGCTCGAATTATTACAGAAAGGTAGACTAACAGAGATCTATTTTAATAAAGCGAGGTAAATCACAGAAATATCTCTGAATTTTGTATATAAATATGTAGATAATATGCAGTTAACAAAATTGTAGTGATTTTCAAGCCCTTATCTCCTAAAAAGACCAGTCGTTAGGAACTTCTAATGCTGACAAAATACTCAATGAAGCAATGTCTGTGGAATTTGAATATATAATGACAGCACTTTAAAACTGTTTTTGCCAGTCGAACATCCATAAGGATACGATAAGTATTTATTCTATAACCCAGATGAAATTACATTCTCTTAAAGAGAACTAATAAGGAAGTGAAATAAAAATGCCAGCTGTTGTTGATAAAGATGTATGTACAGGTTGCGAATTATGCGTGAATTCCTGTCCGGTAGAAGCAATTACAATGAGTGATGAAAATTTTGCAGTTGTTGATGCGGACGAATGCGTGGACTGTGGAGACTGTGTAGATAGTTGCCCGGTGGAAGCAATTACATTGGAATGAATGCGCAAAGCATTCTACTTTTTTATTTTTTGTTTTTTAAATTGTGACACTTTTTTATACGACCTGAGCTTTGCATAACCAAGGGTAACCTTTGAAAGGTTCACCCTATACATCAGTACCCTCCTTAGTTATGAGCTTAGTCTGATTGGAAACCTACGGAATTCACAAGCACATAATAACCTGTTCTAAAAGGTAAAATTTGGAAATGCCCTCTTTCGAGGGCATTATACGGTCCCAAAAAAGAATACTTACTTATCAAGTATCACAACATGCAGTAAATTTCCTTTCCAGATGCTAAGAGTATCGAATTCCCAGTTGCTGGCAAGTCCTCCAGTAGCATTGAAAGCTCTGCTGCGTCCTTCAAGATAGAACCTATAACCCCCTTCATCCACAGATGACGGCACAGTAACTGTCCAGTCCAATACCTTATTATTATCTCCCACAGACTGATGCCAGTAGCTGTTACTTCCCACAGAACCCGAACATCCCGTGAAACTAATAGTTATATCCCTCAGGTGAGTTGCTGCTACGTTGTAGCCGACCCTCAGTTCAATATCTGCACCGGTAGTCCTTTTTATTATCGGACAATGAAGCGGAGCTTCATTCCAGGCTCCTCCGTCCTCCCTATACTCAAGCTTCAGGAAATCAATCGGATTTGGCTTACTGTTATCTATAACCACTTTCACAGGGTCAATAGCTGCAACGATAGGATTATGTGCTGCATCATACAATTCCAGTCTGACCTCATACTTACCATCAGGATAATGGTGAGTACGCCAATTTATCAGAGTGTGGTATGGGAAATAATTATTCGGTGGCGTCAATACTTCATAGAACCCGTTACTATCAGGTTTTACATAATGTGAAGTACCTGCGCTGATATTATACACATGCCATGACTCGTTAAAGTTGGTTTCAGAACCTCCCTCATATTTATAGAACACTTTGTAATAGACGGCGGTCCCATAGTCCGGACAACCTACGATACGGATTGTTTTACATAATGGTGTCTCAGCATCAGGACGCACTATGTGTGGCAATGGGAAAGCAACAAATTGCTTCGGTCTGTTAACCCCTTTTACATAACCTTTACCATCAAAGTAGATCGGATCAACAGCCATGTCATTGAAACCCACAATTCCGGCTTTAGTGCATGGTTTGTAGGCTTCTCCGCAAGGTACACAGATTGCATTTGGCCAGGCCTCTATCTGCACGTCCGTTGTGGACTCGCTCAAATTCCAGTTAACATCGAAGTAGCCTTCTTCGTAGATAGTTTCAAGCACACCATCCTCATCTATATCCTGCTCCACCTTAAAAACTATGTCAGGCACATCAAGGAAAAGATTCCATTCAGGCACGATCTCAGGCCAGCAACGCAGCAATCTTACAGTCGGTATTGAACTGCGTATCTGCATGATGGTATCTAAAATGTCCTCTTTTTGCTTTCCGAGCATCTCCATCATCATTTCATCGTCAGGAAGTGATGGAGGAGCAATTGAATGAGGGAACGCAGGCTGGTCCAGTATGGATGACCTATCCTTACCCACCGGCTCAAAAAGAGTATTTTTCTTGAAAAGATTCTCACGGACAGCCTCAAATCTTGACTTTGTGAACAGCTCTTTCATAGCGTCAGTGTTTGCATGCAATTCCTTCTTAATATTTTTTGAGATTATTTCGATAGCATCATCATTTCTTGATTTTAGATCCCTTGATTTTAGATTTCTGTATTCTATTTCCTTGATAACAGGCCCCGATGGCGGCCAGGGCTGCGGCCTTGGTTTAACCTTCATTTCAGGGAGCGGCTTTAGTTCCGGATAATATCGTATGTCTGGTTTTACTCCCATGTCTATTGCTTCAAGAACAGTTGGTCGCCTGAGTATGTCCCATAGACAGCGGTAACGCAATCTCCACCTCAGGACAGCATCAATGTCAAAATAGGGGATGTTGACACAGAAATAACCACATTCATCTGTCTTTGTTGTTCCAATTTCTTCTTTACGGTGAGGGAAGAACGGGAAAACCCAGCCCCATGGCTTTCCTGGGTGCGGGTACCACCAGAAAAAATTAAGGTCTACATCATACACACGAACCGTCGCTCCGGGAACCGGGCACTTTTCACCGGTATCAGGATCGGTCTTAAAGACACGACCACAAACCTTATGCTTCAATTTCCAGAGCCCAAGCATTGAATCTACAGGTTTAATGGAGATATCTTCTTTCTTGAGCACTCCCTCTCTTGAAAGAAGAACATCTTTTGTAATGTTTGCAGTGGATGCATTTTCAGAGTCTGCCAGCCTGCGTATCTGAGTCACACTTTTCACTTCATCAGGAACAATGGATATCCTGGCATTTTCCGGCATCTTTGCAGCTTCCACATCAAGTTCTATGTCCAGATCATCTGCTTTCAGCTTTTTTTCGGCTAGTATTTTCACTTCATTTGCATCTTCTGAAAAAACAACAGCTTTTAAAGGGATAGATGAACTCTTAATACCGTCCACTTTTGCTGATATTTTCACACCGTTTGTTTTTTTCACTTTTGCCATGACTTTCACTCCATTTTATTAGTTCAAAAAGCAAAGGTTGCACCTTCCGGATGTCAAAAGCAGACAAGCCTAACTAAAATTACCAACACTATTCATGTAGCACTTCAGTCATATGATAACAGCCACCCTGCCCCATTTATTGCTTCCCCAAGCTTCTTGAAAGTGTGGCATATACCCCAATTTCCCACAAATAGGGATATTCTACCTATTTTAAAGTTGGTTCTATTCCTATTTAAAATATCCGTATTTAAATAAAATCAACTGTCCAATATGTTACGTTTTTTATTTGTACTATGATAAATCCTTTTAAATATTAAAAAATTCAATAAAGCTCAATGACTTCTATCTCTTTTGCTAACGAGCTTATACGAAAAGGTATTCATTTTACCTCGATACTCATCATACTTGTCTATGCATTTTTTGGAAAACAAGCAATTCAAACTTTATTAATAGCTTATTTTGTGCTCGTTTTGAGCATTGAACACTTAAGACTTGACAGAGGAATAAAAATTCCTTTTGTTCATAAGCTTTTGCGCCAGAAAGAAGGAAAAGGACTTGGTTCACATGCCTACTTTATAATTGGTGCTTTAATTGCTGTCTCAGTGTTTAGCAAAAACATTGCATTTGCAGCCATTCTCATGACCACTTTTGGCGACATGAGCGCCGCACTTATTGGAAAAAGATTCGGAAAAATAAGGATATTTGCTAATGGAAAAAGCCTGGAAGGATGTATTGCAGAGTTTATTGTGAATCTTTTTATAGTTGTCCTGTTGTTTGAAAACCCCATCATTTCTATTTGCACTGCATTTGTTGCAACCTTTGTAGAAACTACATTCGTTAAAATAGATGATAATCTGGCAATTCCTGTATTTTCCGGTGCTTTTGCAGAACTGGCTTTCTTGCTGTTAGTTTATATGTGATCTGTTAGAACAGAATACTAAGTTCCTTGTGATATACAGGAATTCTACATCTTCTTTGTTGCTGCGTGGGTCCAGATAAAAAAGCCATGCTTTTGCCAGCGCAGCAGGTCCTAGATATTTCTCATCCCTTGCTGCAACAGGACAAGTACCATGAACATTAATACAAGAGCATTGCTAACAGCATGAAGACCTCGAATTGGCGTTCTTCCATCCTTGAGTACCCACTGAATTCAGGAAGTCGGTATCTATATTTCTTTTTATACAATTGTCAGAATCCTTTAATAATCATGAAGTCTATCTACCCATACATGACTGACAATAAAACAGATGAGCAGGTATTGACAGAAGCAAAGAGCAGGAAGAATCCTGACGCTCCTCTGCTTCAGAATACTTTTACTAGTTCCGTCACTGGTGAAGCTATCACTACACCAGGGTTTGATATCAAGTACGCCCCCCATAAATCCCAGGGTCTGCAAAGTGCATCTGATATGTGGATCGACAAGAGTAAGGTTTTTGATGTTCTTTCAAAGGAAATAATTGATTTGGACAGTATTAAAAAACTGTCACGCCAGTGATCTTCAAATACTTTTCTAATTATTACCAACCATGGTTGTTTCCTGCTGTCTTTTGTTCAAAGCAGGAAACTAATTCATATTTTGTTCTTGTGTTAATCCATTTATTCATTTCTTTGAGTGAAATAAATCAAATTGATTTGTTTTGAGCGCAACCTGGTTTTTTGACAAGGTTTTTATATGGCGCAATTGTACATTATTGTAGACTCAATTTGAACTTTATTTGATCAGAGGTTAAAATATGGCACCATGGGAATATGATATAAAATCTGTTCACTACGGAGAATGGGACAAGACGAAAGAGGATCTGAACAAGCTTGGCATAGATGGTTGGGAATTGATACGTTTCTCAGAGGACATTGATGAGACGGGGATGATCAAAGCATTCTTCAAGAGACCACTTGACTGTCTTGAGGTTTAAGTTATCCTCATCTCTATTTATTCATTCATAAATTTTACTTGTTTTATCTGATTGATTTGTTTTCACAATAACTGCAATTATATTGTCATTATATTGTCACTGGCACCTGACCTGGGAATTTTTGACTATAATTATAAAACAAGAGAATTTAATAGAATTTAATAACTAGAATGACACCAAGAGATGGAAATTAAATTAAAGCTATTAATGCAAGCTTGTCAAGTACGTCAAGGTTACTTTAATTACTCAAATGAGGGCTCTGTAGAGGGCCTGATTCATATTTTATTTTAGTATAGTAATTTAAAAAAAGTAAACCCTGGGAATCACTTGTTAAAAAAGACAAGCAGGAAGCATAATCTTCTCATAATATAAAGTTGGTTGGTATGGTAATATAATGAGACTGTGGTGGTATTATCATGCTTCCTTTTTGTCATTTGTAATATAAGTACACATACTATATAAAATATGCCAGCGATGATTAAAAAAATATACATAGGCATATAATAATAACAGCATATTATGGGGATTAGTATAAATATAATAAAAGACAATGAATATAAAAAGTAATAATATATTTATTGTTCAATTTATAATATTTATTGTTCAATTTATAATTTGTTCTCTATTAAGCTAAGTGCACTATTTTAAACAAAAATAATCAATTAGACATTAACCAATATCAAGGACGATAAAAATGAACTGCTCAACATGCAATTATAAAAAAGACATTCCCCTTTATTCTAAATGTGCAGGACTTCCAGGAAGAACTAAAGTTGGAACTGCATATTATTGTGGTCATCCTGAAATGGAAAACCCTGTACCAGTTATTTCCTTAAATGAAAATATACTTGAAGACTGTCCTATTAGTAAAATTGATGTAAATATCTCACACACAATGCAAAATACAGAAGTAAACATGTCATAATGTTGTTATGTGTTTTAAATAATAAATGATTATTTTTTCATAATCATATTAAACCAATAATTTATCGATACCTGCCAATAATTTTTTTAATTCGAATTTAATTTTAGCTTATATTTTAGCAAGTTTTATAACTGTTTATCTTTCAGATGAAATAATAAAAATGTTACAGATGAAATGATCCTGATTCTCACATTCCGCAGGTATAATTCCATTTTGAACAATTTTGCATGATAGCGTTTTTCAAACATAATTAATATCAATCTTATTTTTATATATTCAGGAAAAGCTTGTTTTGGT
>Ga0265295_1005398_pt1 | contig 16302 bp, 8 predicted proteins | sample Munlansysbiofilm_FD_192503 | JGI IMG/M metagenome (GOLD analysis project Ga0265295, IMG submission 192503) | Leachate microbial communities from a municipal landfill in Southern Ontario, Canada - Methane capture system biofilm | ecosystem: Engineered > Solid waste > Landfill > Unclassified ... | reverse complement strand
TTGTGAAATGATTTTGCTTTCGTTTTTATATCTTCTGGTATTTTATTTTTATCCTCTAAACCATAAAATAATTGTGCATCGTCTTTATTTGATTGAGCATCAAAAACGATAAGCGGATTCAGATATAAAATTTGTCCGTCAGCAAATTGTAATCCAATAAATTCATCCGAAAAATTATTTGTAACAATATCGCCTTTTGAATTCAAAATCTGCACTCCATCGGGTAATTCAACAAATTGCTTAAAACTTATTGTTTTTGCATTGGATAAACTTGTCCATTGTTCTTGCAAACCTGAAATAATAATATTATTTTCAATACCCTTATCAATAATCTTAATTTCATCAATTACTCCATTAAAACTTTGATATTGAGCAATATTATCTTTTACTTTTGCAGAATTATTAAGTGAACTTTCTTTATGTAATATGTTTTTGTTCGCATCATAAATCAACAATTCAGGATTTTTCCAGATTTTAATGTCCATTGATTTATCACTAATTGCGATACCAGTATTTCCAGCTGTTTCTGGGAAAAATGTTTGGATTGTATTGGTGGTATTGCTATATGCAAAACCTTGAGTGTTTGTTTTGGTAATTGTAAAATCGATGTCTTGCCATGTTGCATTTTCATCTTGATAATGATAATTGCCACCAATTTGCGCAACAAAATCGCCATTATCTTTTCTAAAATGTTTGGTGTTTTGAGTACGTTTCTCCAAAATCTCATCTTTGGGAGAAAAACCTTCATAAATTCCACCTTTTTCCCACTTTATCTGATTTAAAGCAGAAATTGGTTTATTATTAACTGCTGAGATAAGTTTTTGATTGTTTTCTTTTTCGTTCGATTTCTCATTATTTTTTCTTGCAACAGCTTCCTCATATTCGTCTTTTGAGATATGAATGCCTGCCTTTTCTTTTTCTGTAAATTTATCAAAATCTTCTTTTGAGATTAGTTTATCGGGATTATTTTGATTAAAAACTTTACTGTGATTTTCTTTTTTGGACTTATAAGTCTCCGTTGTAAAATACAAATAATAAGCCTCATTTATGGCCTCCACAATCATTTCTTCAGTAATATCTTTATGCGAATGAAAAAAGCAAGTACCTCCATTTTTACTCAAACTAAACCTCTGTATCAGAGTGTTTGTTAAAACTTCTTTTTCTACAAATTGCAAAAAGTCAGCATCCACCGGATAATCCGACAATTCCATGTACGTTATACGCGTATTATCTGGGTAAATCTTGGTTGCTTCATGATTTACTAATTTTACTTGAGAAAAGGTAAAAAAAGGCAAAACAAATAAAAAACAAACAAAAGAGAATTTCATTATGTTTTTATTCAGGCTAAATAGAGAAATATACATAGAGAATATTTTAAATTAGGCATTTGTCAAAATAAAGCATCAACAATCTAAACAGACAGGGAAATAAACAGGCAAGCAAAAATATTATTACTCAATAATTAAGAATCAATGCACAAATATAATAATAAAATTACATAAAAAAAATTATACCTTAATTTTAACATTCTGTATTTTGTATGTTTTTTTACAAATACCTCAAATACCCATGTGAGTAGCGAGATTGAGTGTTAAAAAAAGAAAATAAGAGAAAAAGACCGAGGTATCTATGAGCCTAAAGTAAAGAAAACTGTATCCAATAACTGGTTTATTTCTGTAGATGCATAAATTAATAGGCAAAAAACACTGCATCCACGCCATGCGCATTCATTGATAAAAATGAAATATCCAAAACAGCTGCTTATCAAATTATTACCACTGTAAAATCAATCGAAGTTGATAACTGACTCCCTAGCAATTCTGTCAACAATTAACACATATTTAGTTCCAAAAAACTTGCATAATTTAAAGAAATTTCTTAGGTTTGACAAAAACTTCAAGCTATGAATTTAATGACAAAAATACGGGAGAGCGCCCGTCAAAAAAATCGCTGTATCGTTCTTCCAGAGGGAACGGAAGAGAGAACACTCAAAGCTGCAGACATCATTCTTGGCGAAGGTTTAGCCAGATTGGTGCTTATTGGAAACACCCAAGAGATTAATGATAAAGCGGCTCAATGGAATTTGAAAAATATTTCAAAAGCCAGAATTGTGGATCCTCTAAATCATGATAAAAAAAAGTTTTACACAGAATTGCTGTTTGATCTTCGCAAAAGCAAAGGTTTAAGTATGGAAGAGGCTGCTAAATTAGTAGAACACCCCCTGTACTTGGCCGTTTTGATGATTAAAAACAAAGAGGTAGACGGAGAAGTAGCCGGGGCTCAATTTGCAACCGGAGATGTATTGCGTCCTGCTTTTCAAATAGTGAAAACATTGCCCGGAGTAAGTGTTGTTTCCGGTGCTTTTATTATGGTGATGAAAGACAAACAATGGGGCGATAATGGCGTTATGGTTTTTGCCGACTGTGCAGCCCATCCAAATCCCAACGCAAAAGAGCTGGCGGAAATAGCAGTGGTAACTGCTCAAACAGCAAAAAATATTGCAGGAATAGAACCCAGAGTTGCCATGTTGAGCTTTTCAACAAAAGGGAGTGCCAAACACGAAATGGTAGACAAAGTAGTAGAAGCTACCAGGATAGCCCAAGAAATGGCTCCAGACCTACTTATTGACGGCGAACTTCAAGCCGATGCGGCCATTGTTCCTTCCGTTGGAAAAAGCAAAGCTCCAGACAGCAAAATTGCAGGCATTGCCAACGTATTGGTATTCCCTACCCTTGAAACTGGAAACATTGCCTACAAACTGGTTCAAAGAATAGCTGGGGCCGAAGCCATTGGCCCAATTATGCAAGGAATGGCGGCTCCCATCAACGACTTATCAAGAGGTTGCTCCGTAGAAGATATTGTAAACTTGGTTGCAATTACGGCAAATCAATCATAAAAACCGTTGGTGATCGGTAATCGGTAATCGGTGATTGGTGATTTGTTCGGAACTGGAATACAAAGAATGGGCAAAACCTAATGGCTAAATAGAATGCTCAGTAGCAAGACTTGTGAAGTCACAAAAAAAACGGAGTTTACTAAAGTAAACTCCGTTTTTTTTTGGACAAACATTACGGAGCCAGTGGATATTTGGTCCAAAACACTATTTAAGTTTGTAAATGGTTGCTCCCCCTTCTCCCTTAGCAGGATCGCCCTTTATCACTTCCACTTTTTCCATGATCACGCCCGAAATGGTCAAGACAACAGTTGGACGTTTGGGGTCATTGGTAGTGATGGTAACGGTTTTGGATTGATTTCCTTTTCTTCCGGATGTATTGAATGCAGCACCAATATTGGCAGATTCGCCAGGCTCCAATTCCATTTTTTCGGGTTTAATTGCAGTACAACCACAAGCGGCTTTCACTTTGCGTATTTTCAAAGTTCTTTTACCGGTATTGGTCAAAACAAAATTATGATTTACCACTTCGCCCATATCTACATTTTCAAATGTAAATCTCTCACTATCAAAATGAACCTGTGGTGCATTTTCTAATTCTTTTGGGCTTAGTTTTGAAAAATCTTCATTTATCGTTGCACTAATAAAGATGTTTTTAATAGGAACATCTGGATCGTTGGTGGTAAAATTCAACCTATCATAAACATACCCATAATCATTTTTCTTTGCTGCATCATATGTATAAATAATGATTCCTTTTTGTTTGGGACCAAGAATTTGAGGCTTCACTTCCAATTTTGTAATATGCGCTGGAACTCTATCAATTTTCATTTCTAAAGCCGTATCCGAGTGATTGTAAATTTTGATGGTATCTGTATATATCTGATTGTTGGTCAGTTGCATATTAGCATGATTGGTCACAAAACGCAAACGACCTTGAGCCAAAGGATATTCATCGAGAATTGTTTTTTGGCGTGGGGAAACATTCCCTTTAATAAACAAATTCACATTTGCATTATCGGGATCATTGGTCGTTACGTTGACTGATTTATGAAAAGGTCCTGGACGATTTGTGGCATCATAAACTACTTTTACAAAGCCTTTTTTGCCCGGCTTTACAAGCTCTTTTGTATAATCGGAAGTGGTACAACCGCAAGAGGCTCTAACGTTTGTTACTTGTAAATCGGCATTTCCTGTATTTTTAAAGATAAAAGTGCATTCTTGTCGACCCGCTTCTTCTTTGATAGTGCCATAATCGTGCGTTAAATTTTCAAACGTAATGCTCGGTTTGGTTTGAGCAAAAACAGTTGAGTTGAAAAGCACTGTAAGCAAAACTAAGATAAATGGTGTTCTCATTTTTTTAATTTTTAAATTAGACGTGTTCGTTTTCTATTCTATAAACAAAAATACAATTTTTTTGGTGTATGGTGATTTTTAAAAGCACAAAATAATTCATTTTTTTTGATAAAAGAAAACAAAACCCTCATTCCACTCCGTTCATTTCGGGATGACCGTGGATAAATAGGCATTTGGTATTAAAAAAGAGATCCCAATCCTGATCCTGAAACAGATCCTGAAACAAGTTCAGGGTGACACGGATGACGGTTCGGGATGAATGCAAAAAAGTTCGGCCTACTTCAGCAATCCCACCAAATCAATTCCTCCAAAATTTCCAGAACTCATAAATAGAAAAACTTTATTTCGTTTATCTACTTTAATAAAATATTCGATAATATTATTTTTATCATTGATTACCAATATTTTAGGATTATTAAATTTCTCTTGAATAACTTCTGGCTCGAGCATGGGCAGTTTTTTGATGGCCAAAGCATGGTGATCAAAATAAACCATGGGAACATTAGCACAATCCATCGCACCGCGATATTGCTCTAAGAAATCGGCATTCAAACTGCTGTATGTATGCAGTTCAAACAAAGCAACCAACTCTTTATCAGGGTATTGCTGCTTAACAGCCTCAATCGTAGCCTGAACCTTTGAAGGCGAATGGGCAAAATCTTTAAAAGCCACCATATCGGCTTTCTCCATGATTTTTTCCATGCGTTTGGAAGCTCCACCAAAGTTAGAAATACTGCTGTAAAAATCATGATCGCTAATTCCAACCAAGCGACATACATTTCGCGCTGCCTCAATATTCATTAAATTGTGATTTCCAAAAACAGAAAGGGGGTATTTTTTTCCATCATATTTAATAAAAGTTCTATTTTCATGAATTTCAAAAATGGGTAAGCCATAGGGTATTTTCATCGGACAAGTTGACTTATAAGCCACTTCCAAAACATTCTCATCCAAATCGCAGTAAATCAAAACTCCATCATCTGGAACTAAATTCGCAAATTTCAGAAATTGCTCTTTATAAACTTCAAAGGTAGGAAAAACATTAAAATGATCCCATGCAATACCACTAATGACCGCAATATCAGGCTTATATAGTAAAAATTTAGGACGACGATCGATGGGCGAGGTCAAATATTCATCTCCTTCCAAAACAATAATAGGAGCATCTTCGCTTAGTTTCACCATCACTTCAAAGCCTTCCAACTGAGCACCCACCATATAATCGAAAGATAGATTTTGCTCATTAAAAACATGCAGAATCATACTGGTAATGCTTGTTTTCCCATGACTTCCACCAATAACAATACGTTTTTTATTTTGCGATTGCTCGTATAAAAACTCTGGAAAAGAGTATATTTTTATTCCTAATTCTTTGGCTTTCACCAATTCAGGATTGTCAATTCGAGCGTGCATTCCCAAAATAATGGCGTCCAACTGAGAAGTGATTTTTTCGGGAAACCAACCCACAGAATCGGGCAAAATACCATATTTTTGAAGTCGGCTTTTGGCGGGCTCAAAAATTTCATCGTCCGAACCACTTACGTTGTATCCTTTCAAGTGCAGGGCTATGGCTAAGTTGTGCATGGTACTTCCACCAATGGCTATAAAATGAACATTCATCCTAATCTGTTTTATTATTGAATAAGTATTTTTTGCGTTTTTACTTTCCGCCCATTTTGCAAAATCTCTATATAGTAGAAGCCATTTGACAAATTTTGGGTTGAAATACGATTGTCACTCTCCATTAGTTTTCCTTCTAAGATTGTTGCTCCACGAGAATCAAACAATCGATACATCAAGCCCTGAGTTGGCACATTATTAATATTAATGAACTCATTGGATGGATTTGGGAAAATATTAATTTGACTTTTCAAACTTTGTTCCTCAATTCCAATTTGAGTGCGATCGCCAATGGCAATTGCATATTCACCTGGCAAAAACTCATCCACTCTGATAATTCCAGAACCAGCAGAACCAAGTCGGGTAGAAGGGATCAATTTCCAAGTATCCGAAATATCTCGGCGATACGCAATGCAGATGGAATCAAGGCTGGTATTTTGCAAAACTTCTTTGTCAACATCCGCCGCTGCATTGTATTGAAAAAGCAAACGGCCTTCAATTAGCCCGTTTACAACTCCATCGATTCTCCAATATCGATTGTTGGAAATACGAGCGATGGAAGAGGATGGAATTCCGCTCTGATTAGGAGCTACCCAATGATGTTCGACGTGTATCAGCGAAGTATCCGTGGCATTAACAACATTAAAAGAGACAAAAGCATCGGGCATTGGATTGCTGGATTCACCAAAAATGAGCAAGTTGAAATCAGAAATAGCGTCTGACATTTTTTCAAAGAAATCAACTGCATGATATACGGGTACAAAAGGAAGTTGTACCGTTTTTGTTCCATATTCACCTGAAAACTGGATTGTATCGGTGAAGATTTCTCGGTTTTGACTAAAAAACTGGACTTCTATTTTATTGCTGTTTGCAAATTGGGTGGCTTTGTGAAGTTTTTGTCGGATCGTGTAGCGATAGGTATGTGTATTGGCATCGATCAATTGCAATGAATCCACTGAAAAATGTAAAAATCCGGGCTGAAATACCCAAGCATCAAAAAAATCATTCAAATCCAAACCGCTATGGAGCATAAAATTATCTCGTAATTGTTCGGATGAAACCGTGCTAAAGGCATAATCTTCGAGTAATTTTTTGGATGCATGGAAAAACTTTTCGTCGCCCATATAATTTCTTAATGTATGAACAACCAAAGCCCCTTTGTCATAAGAAGTAGCACCATACGTCGATGCCAAATCAACATTGGCAAGGGCATAATAATCGCCATCAGAACGATGTGCAGTGCGAAGTGTTTTGTGTTGCAACTGTCTGATTTCCGTTTTATAACCATCCAACAAAGGATTTTCGTTGGGATACAACAGTTCTTTATAAATTGCTTCCGAGTATCGAGCAAAGCCCTCATTAATCCACATCTCTTCGGCCTTTTCGCAAGTAATCAAATTTCCCCACCAATGATGAGACAACTCATGTGCATACAAAGATTCGTAGCTTTCATCTTGCGTTAAAGCTAGAATTGGATAAGCAATATTGGTCGCATGCTCCATAGCACCCGAACTAAAAGGAACACAGACGTACCCTACTCTATCCCAAAGATATGGACCGTATCTGTATTCGTAAATTTTAAGAATTGTATCCAAGTTTGCAAACGAAGGCAATACTTTATGGGCAGTGGCAGAAGTGGTGTAAATTTCGATTGGAATGTCCGTGGAGGAGGGAATATTCACTTTTTCAAATTCGCCCACAGCAACAGAAGAGAGGTAGGTTGGAATAATTTGATTCATCTTCCAATGAAAGGTTTGCGTACTGTCTGTTTTTGGATTTACGCTCATCAACAAACCTCCGCAAACAGCTTTGTGTTCATTTTTGGTTGTGATGTAATAATCGTACAAAGCCTTATCTTTAAATTCATCAATGCATGGATACCAAGTTCTACCAAAATTGTGAGGAATAGATTCAAAGCCAACACCAAGATTAAAAGCCGTATTTCCCAAAAAATAGAAACCGCCCCAATTAGAAGGGTCTATTATCGGATTTCCGTGATAAAATACACTTAATTCTAGGGTATCACCAATCATTATAGGATTGTTTAGCGAAATCCGTATCAAGGTGTCATTGTGCAAAAAAGCAAGTGTTTCAGCTTGATTTAAACGAACAGAATCGACATTAAGTGCTAATAAATCAAGGTTTATGGTGCTTAAATTATCCATTTTAGGGGTGAGCTTCAAAGTAGTATAACCCGAAATAGATTTATTTACAAAATCTGTAATATCTAAATTAATCTCATAATGAATTACATTAATTGTATCCGAACGACCTACTGTTTGAGCTTTTAGAACTCCTAAAAGGAGGAAAAGGCTACAAAAAAACAAAACTCTTCTCATATTATTTACTATCTGTATTTTGGTGCAATGGTTTTTTATTTTTAAAATATTCATATAAATCGTATTGCAATCGAACCTTTGGCTGATCTTTGTCAGATTTATATGGATTTAAGTATTTGTCGGTTAAAACTCTCGCTTTTTGGTTGTCATTGATATTAATTTCCAGAATTTTTTTCATATCATTTTTCAAATCTTTATCTATTATTGGACATGCCACTTCAAATCGATTATCGAAGTTGCGAATCATCCAGTCGGCAGACGAAATATATATGTCTTCTTTGCCATTGTTGCAAAAGCAAAAAATCCGTGCATGTTCCAAAAAACGATCGAGTATGCTAACGGCTTCGATGTTTTCGCTCAATCCAGGCACGCCACATTTTACCACACAAATTCCGCGAATAATCATACGGATTTTCACACCCGCCTGGGATGCCTGATACAGTTTTTCGACAGCTTTGGGATCCACAAGGTTGTTCAATTTAATAATGACCCAAGCTTCCTTTCCATTTTTTGCGTTTCGAATTTCATTATTGAGCATTGAAATAATAAAGGAGCGCATAGAAAAAGGGGCAACAATCAGTTTTTTAAATTGTTGAGGTTTATAATACGATTCGAAGAGACAAAAAACCCGTTCTGTTTCGGCACAAATTTGCGGATTTGAAGTTATCAAACTGACATCCGAAAAGACATTTGATGTAATTTCATTAAAATTTCCAGTACCTATATTTACAAAAGTTTTTCGTTCGCGTTCGAACACTCTTTTTATGATAATTAATTTAGCATGAACTTTAAACCCAGGAATACTGGAAATAATTTTAACACCAGCTTCCTGCAATTTCTGCGTCCAATAAATATTGTCTTCTTCGTTAAAACGAGCTTGCAATTCCATAAAAACAGTCACCTGTTTGCCATTTCGAGAGGCATTTATTAGAGCGTTAATAATGCCCGATTGTTTTGCAACTCTATAGATGGTCATCTTTATGGAAGATACAAAAGGGTCGATGGAAGCTTCTCTCAACATATCGACAATGTGCTGAAATGAGTGATACGGAAAAGCCAACAAAACATCTTTTTGACTAATTACATTAAAAATACTGCGTTGATTTTTCAATTCTGGATGCAAAATTGGAGGCATCGGAACATAATCAAGATCTTTGGAGCCAATGTTCGGAAAATCCATAAAATCCTTAAAATTGTGGTATCGACTTCCACCAATCAACGAATCTGCTTTTGTAATTTTCAACAGTCCTGAAATTCTTTTCAACAATTTTTCAGGCATATATTTATCATAAACCAAACGAATTGGAATGCCTTTTTTTCTTTTTTTAAGGCTATCGGCAATCAGCTCAATAAAACTTTTAGAAGCGTCGTTGTCTAGATCTAATTCAGAATCTCGGGAAATTTTAAAAGTATATGCAGCGTAATTTGTGTAATCGAAATTTGAAAAAATGTCGTCGAGACAAAACCGAATCACATCGTCCATCATAATCAAAAAATGCTTCCCATCGACTTCGGGGAAAAGCAAAAATCGTCCAACATTCTTGACTGGAATTTCGATAAAAGCAAAATCTTCATGAAGCGGTTCGTCTTTGGTAAACATGTGAATAGCCAAATAGATAGAAGTGTCCTTAATGCTGTTTGCATCTTTAAATTTTTTCAGCATAATGGGAAACAGAAAAGGACGCACATTGAGCCTGAAATAATCTTTTACATATTTTGCCTGCACTGAAGTAAGTTGTTTTTCATTCAGAATAAAAATATTTTGGGCATGCAGCTCTTTTAGTAGGGTTCGATAGATGCTTAGAAAAAGTTTTTGATGTTTTTTATCGGTTTCGTAAATCGTCTCTAATGTATTTTGGGGATTGAAATCCAAATAGTCGTTCTTCACTTTACGAATGCTTTGCAAACGGGTGATGGTAGCCACGCGAACCCGGAAAAACTCATCCATATTGTTGGAATAAATTCCCAAAAATTTAATTCGTTCAATAAGTGGATTTCGAGGGTCGGCAGCTTCTTGCAAAACGCGCTCGTTAAACTGCAACCAACTGATTTCTCGATTTAAAACATTGGAGTTTTTATTCATAATTTTGAAAAAGGAGTTTGTGGATTATGGGATAGGAATTTCAAAATGGGAGCAATTGATATTTTATTCCATTCATTGCAATCAAATTCAAAATGACAAATTTGAGATGTGTTCATCATTGCCACTTCAGTGCTTAGGCTGTGAGCGGCTTCGCTGATGGAAGGATTATGCCCTACAATCATTAAATGAGTAATGGAATCATCAAAAGCATAAATAGAATTTATATAATCCTGATGGTTTCCCGAATATAATGTTGGTTCAAAAACAAGAACATCTTTCGGAAGACCAAACTTACCCATCAAAAAATGAGCCGTTTGCATTGCTCTTGTTGCAGGACTGCAAAGAATCATTTCGGGAATGAGTTGTTCAGATTTTAAAAACTGGAAAAGATTTTCCGTTTTCTGAATGCCTCTTTGGTTTATTTCGCGTTCGAAATCAGTTGGATATTTAGGATCCCAGGAAGATTTTGCATGGCGAACAAAGGATAGCTTTTTCATTCAATAATAATTTGCGATAATTATACAAACGTACGAAAAAAAATAATATGCGAAGCAAAACCAAAAGAGACAATTTGCTAAAGCAAATTGTCTCTTTTGGCAATTAAAAAAACAAGTACTAATAAACTTTCACTTCTTTAATTTCCCAAGTTGTAGCACTGGTGTTTGTACTGGTATACTTAAAACCTATACGAACATTGTTTTGACCTGCAAATTGTGTCAAGTTAACAGCACCAGACTCTATGAAAGTCCAGTCGGTACCACTTGGATAATTGGGGACAGACAATTGCACCCAATTGGCCGTTGCCAAATTGCTTCCATCATAATTTGTCGAAGCCCAGACGCTTAATTCAGTTGAAGGCAAGCCAAATTTAGCAGCATGTAAAAATTCTAAATAAGGAGCTGTTGAAGCACTCAAGTTTAATGCTGGAGTAATTAACCAGTCTTCGTTTTCAATATTAACACCTCCTACAAATCCTCCCATTTTCATATAGTAGTTTGTTGGGTCGTATTGCCAAAATTGAGCACCGCTTACATTTACCGTTTGATACCCCCAAGTAGCTATTGGGTCATTGATGAAAACATGATCAATAATGGCCTCTGCTGGAGGAGGGGTAGGAATAAAATTAAATACATCCGAAGCTTGACGCAAGGTAAGCTGATACGTTCCGTTGTAAATACTTAAAATACCAATCACAGTTCCTTTTCCTTCTGGAATGATATCATTTGCAAAATTTGAATATTTGCTATTTCGAATCACTAAAGTCCCCCCTTGAATATTCAACGTCCGATTGCTTGCCTCTTCGCCTGGAGAGACATAAGGCATTCCTGCTTCTGCAAATTGCACATTATCAAAACGAATTAAAGTAGAAATATATTCAGGCACTATTTCGCTGAAGCTATTTAATTTTCTTGGAGCAGGAGAAATTCCTGGAAGACTGTCTTTAAACAAATGATTTTTGATTGCCAATTCGGGAAGTTGACCCACGCCGCCTTCATAAATACCGCCCAATTGAATCAAACCACGATAGTCTCCCATCACCAAATTCTGCAATTTTACATAAATTCTTTGTCCAACTTTGAATTCATTATACAAACTTGTTTTGTTCAATTTTAATTCAATTCCACCGCTGGCATCCTGAATCATAAGGGTTTTATAGATATTACCAGACTCGTCATTTCCTATAACAACACCTCCAATATATAAATTATCGATTGTCGTAACGGTGTCCAATTGTCCTGCTGCCGTATGTCCAGCTTTCAAATCAATAATGCTGATTATTTGGGCGCCAGCAGGCAATTCAAACACAGGAATATTAAATGGAGGATTGTCAAAGTCATCTTTAACGCACGAAGTTGATATCATTGATAATCCAATTATCAAAAACATCCATGATTTAATTTTATTTATTGTTTTCATATATCTGATTTTTTTATTTACTTAACTAATTAAAAACGAACGGCAAGCATTAAGAAATAGGTTCTTCCAAGCCCGTAATAAAACTTTGGTGGAAATTTATCCACATTTTTTTCTGCAAAATCAAAACGATTTTGCTCATATCCTGTAGTTATCAATTTTTTATTATCCAATACATTATTGACATTAATATTCAAATTGAGATAATAAGTACTCTCTCCTCTGGAAATTCTCCATGATTTTCCGATTGAAAAATCAAGGGTAAATTGAGGATCTGCTTTTATTTGATTTAGGATAGCAGGGATTCTGGGATCATCCTGTCCCATATTTTCGATAGCTCTTTCGGTGCGACGTTCGGGATTAAAATCAATCCAAATATCATCAAAGTAATTTGCATTCAAATTGATAAAAAGATATTTTGGATGTTGATATTTTAAACCTAAGGAATATGCTTTTTGCGGTGTTCCAGTCACATAAAAGTTTTTAATATAAATGGTAGAAGTGTCATTGGGAATAGAACCATTATCTGCCGACACAATCGCCTCAGGACGAGACGTGTAGCGATAATTAGCATACGAAACAGCTCCCAAAGCAGAAAATGAATTATTTAATTTAACATCCACTGCAGCTTCTATTCCTTGATGCACTTTTTCAACATTGGTCATCATGTGATTGACAAAGGTTCGAAGACCGTCGTGATAAAAACTATTTACTTCACTATCATTTGTAATTTGTGTGTGGAAAACCGTAAAACGACCTTTAAGTCCTGGATAGCGAACATCATAATTTAGGTCAGCGGTATATATTTGACGAGGTTCAAAAGATGGAATAATCTCATCTCGGGTTCTGGCCGAAACAAAAGTATTTCGGAAAGTGGGTGCCAACGACATGTGAGCAATGTTGGTAGAAAGGTAATGACGACCCGTTATTTTGTATGTAAAACCAGCTTTCAAAACATAATCAATATTGGAATGAACATCTGATTTTCCAAAAGAGCTTTCAGGGAACCGACCGTTCATCATCATTCCTTCTCTCCAATATTGCACATTGGCAACTTCAATTCCGCCATAAAAATCATATCTTGCAAACGAGAATTCGGTAAGTCCCCAAATTTTTGCACGGTTTACCGCAGCAATGTAATCATAACCAAATACATCTCCTTCATGAATCACTCTGTTTGGATTATTTAAGTCGTTTTGAAGAGCAAGAGAATCGCCGCTAAAATCGCGTTCCGCAAACTGGTCTACGTCAACCCAATGCGTTCCACCCATTAAATCATCCAACACTTTATAATTTCTTCCTCTGTACATACCCCCTTCAATCCCAGCACTTAAATGGAAATTATTGTTTATCTGTTTGTTTAAAATAGAGGCAAAAGAGTAATTACGTTGGTCTACTTTTCGATTTTCAATAATATATCTGGACTGCCCTCCAACAGAAGCACTTAGGTAATTAATCTGATATAAATTATCCCAATTAATTTGAGTTCTGTTTGGGTCGTTTGCCCATTCTTGTGCATAAGCCTCGGCAACCGCTGGATTGTCTTTGTGATAACTTGGCAAATAACGGTAATAATCCGGTCTTGGATCCGCAGAATTATACCAATTCAAAGCCGTTGTTCCATAAGTTCCGAAAACATATCCAAGGGTAGTGGTTAGTTTTGTGTTTCTATCAATATCAAAATAGTGAGTTAACAAAACAACTGGCTCGTGCGATTTTCTTATTTTTGAATTTCGAACTTCGCCATTTTGATATCCCCATGCAGGATTATAATAATTCGATCCCATTAAATCATAACTTTCTTGAACCGAAGCCGATTGCATGCCGCGGTGCATAGGTGCTCCAAAAGCAGTTAAGGAAATGCTATGTTTTTCGTTAATCTTTTTTTCTGCTCCAACAAAATAGGCCCATGCATCATAAAAAACTCCATCAACATAACTATCTGTGCCAATTCTCTTAGAACCAGAAACCGTAAACGCCCAGCCATTTTCCATTAAACCGGTATTCGCTGTTGCCATGACACGATGATTGTACGTACGATTTGAATAAGCATAGGAAATTTTGGTTTGTTGTCGCTGGTTTGAAGGACGAATATCAAAATTTGTAACACCGCCTAAATTTCCAATTCCGTATCGAGCCGGATTCAATCCAAAGGTACTCTCACGGTATCTTGTAGCGTCGTTTAAACCACCCCAAAGAGAATATGAAGCACGTCCATTTTCGGCATTGTTCATGGTTAAGCCAGAAAATGCAACTTGCGAAAACTCATTATCGTACCCCCGCATTCTAAAATAAGCTGCACTAAAATTATAACTTGATACGGAAACAAAAACATCGCGAGATGAAGTTAACAAACTTCCAACACTTTGCGAACGCGAGCTTTCGTCAAGGTCTACCAGTGCCATAGTTGATTCGGTGCCGCGCATCATGGGATCATCTGCTGAGCGTTTAAGCGTCACTTCGCCAATATCTTTGGTTTCGCCATCTAATACAACATCAACCATCAGACGCTGAAAACCATCGGCATAAAAATAAATTTCAATTTTGCCAAAGGCAACGGCTTGAAATTCAAAAAAACCATCTGAGTTTGTAATTGTATTATTATTAGCAATTACCACCTCCACGCCAGGTATAGGCCTACTTGATTCACCTTTTACAATGCCTTTTATGCTGCCTGTTTGCGAAAAACCAAGCATAATGAACATCATCATAAAGATAAAACTGAAAATTTTCTTCATATATAAAATATTAGTTTCAAATTGAACTACAAATGTATCGATAAAAAATCAATCAATTGCATTATAATTCGTGAATTAATCTTTTTTTTTCATTGTTGTCCAATAAAATAAGAAAGTATTGTTTTGGCGTAAATTGCTTTTCGCAATTTTTGCCTCGGTTATTTCGGCAGGTTCGACTACGCTCACTGCATCGCTCCGCTCAATACAGCGCCTGAAGGATGAATTGCGAAAAGTATTGAATATGTTTTTGGTTTTTCGCAATTTTTGCCTCGGTCCAAAAGGATGAATTGCGAAAAGTATTGAATACCTGAGTTTTGTGGTTATTCATCATCAAATAAAATCACTTATAGTTATAAAACAGGCAATCTGTTTTATAACTATACAATGGTTTATGCCGATACTAAAAAGAAATAGTACAAACAAGGATGCAAAGTTTGAACTAAATTATTTTTAAAATCGGTATAGATACATCCGACCGAAGGGATTACAAGTCACCCCGTGTCTATCTTGCTGGCCTAGATAGTCATAGGGTGACTTATTCATTTTCCTTTCTAACTGTCATCACCTCATTATTTATAATTTTTTTTACATGAAATCTCGGAATGATTGCAAACAAGTAAACAGTCACCCTGAACTTGTTTCAGGGTCTGAAACTGCAGTAACAAGAGATTCCGAAACAAGTTCGGAATGACCGTGGAAACAAGTTCGGAATGACCATGGAAACAAGTTCGGAATGACCATGGAAACAAGTTCAGAATGACTGCAAACAAGTTCGGGATGACGCCCTGAAACAAAACAGATCCTGATCCTGATCCTGAAACAAGTTCAGGATGACCGTTCAGGATGACCCTCTGAAACAAAACAGATCCTGAAACAAGTTCAGGATGACGGTTCGGAATGACTGGAAACAAGTTCGGAATGACCATGGATGTCTTTCCGAAAGCAAACCAATGACCGATGTTTCATACCTACGGCATGAAGGTTATTCTCGGAGATTAGCTTTTTTTACCGATATCATGTCCCTAAGGGACATAAGCGCAAAACTGATGTGATGATTGCACGAGGTGCGGAACCTCATCGCTGGTGGTCGTCGCAAATGGTTTTTGGTGGACGGGTGGTCGGGTGCGCTTTTGGTGGACGGGTGGTCGGGTGGTCGGGTGGTCGGGTGGACGGGAAGAGTTAAAAGTTGAAAGTTTGTAAAGTGGAAAGTGATCCTGACCCTGATCCTGAAACAAGTTCAGGATGACGGGGTGACGCTATAGTTCAAATCTTGTATGCTCTTGATATACTTCAAGTATGCTGTTAGGATGGTATAAGTATGCTTTAAAGATGGGAATAGGGCTTTTAAGCATAAGGATA
>Ga0265295_1005396_pt1 | contig 16304 bp, 19 predicted proteins | sample Munlansysbiofilm_FD_192503 | JGI IMG/M metagenome (GOLD analysis project Ga0265295, IMG submission 192503) | Leachate microbial communities from a municipal landfill in Southern Ontario, Canada - Methane capture system biofilm | ecosystem: Engineered > Solid waste > Landfill > Unclassified ... | reverse complement strand
GCGGAGCCTCCTGTGGGTGGTCCACATTCTGTATCCCAAAAAATCCAGCGCTCGCCCATGCTGGATGCTCACCGGGAAGATCTGGGTTTTATTATTCAGCTTCAGCCGCAACACATCCCACAGCCAATGCGCTATGATTTCGAGCAAATCCTGCAAAAACACCTTGTCGTGGTGCACGATCACAAAGTCGTCCATATAGCGAACATATCGCTTAATGCCAAGATTCTGCTTCACGAATATGTCCAGTTCATGGAGATAAATATTGGCCCACAGCTGGCTTGTGAGGTTGCCAATGGGAAGACCAGGCTGCCATGAAGCCATAATGTCCCGGCACAGGTTTATTGTCCGGGGGCATGCAATCCTGCGCTCAAGCAAGCCAATCATTATTTCATGGTTTATACTGGGAAAATATCTTCGTATGTCGGCCTTGAGGCAATACACAAGCCCATGCTGCCTCTGCACTTCGCGCAGCCAGGCCTGCGCCTGGTCGGCCCCTTTGTGCATGCCTCGACCGGGCCTGCATGCGTAGCTATGGTGTATAAACCGTTTTTCCCATATAGGATTCAAAATGGATATCAGTGCGTGCTGCACAACCCGATCCCGGAAGGGCAGTGCGGCGACCAGTCTCCGTTTAGGTTCAAGCACATAAAACGTGCGGTATTCCCCCGTCCTGTATTGGCCCCATATCAATTCATTTTGCAGCTGAATCAATTCTCCTTCCAGGTTCCGCTCAAATAAAAGGACATCGGCCCGCTGCCGTTTACCTGCGCGTGCCCGCAGGTATGCCTCATGCAGCTGGTCGAATTGATATACTTCCTCGAACAGATTCCCATATGTTTTCAAAAAGACCCCTTTCTAAACATTATAAAAAGCGGGACAGGGAGGCCTTCGGCGCAAAGCCTACCAGGCTCCCTGTCCCTGTTTATTTTTCGGCTACACGCCGGGGATTAAGCGCCCTTTTGAAGAAACACTGACGACACAGCCATGACCACGCCGCTTCTGGATACCCTCAAGAGCCGGACGAAAACCGATGTTCGTGTTCGAGTTCGAACGAGGGTTGTTCAGATTCAGCGCGCCCAGGCCAGCATTCGACCCATTGTTGAAACTGCCCCCACGATACGGAAACCGCATAGCACTTAACCCTTGAACATCAGGCGGTTTTCTTGATCCAACTGCCGATGATTCTGCCAATTTCATCCAGGTGACGGGACCACACTTCATACCGCTTGAATGGCAGGATGCCCAGGTTTTTGGCCAGCCGAATTTCCCGCCGGAGCAGCTCAAGCTCCGCATCCACCTCCTGCAAGGTTGTCTTTTTGTGGTATCTCTTGGCCAGCACAACCGTCAGCCTCAATAAATTCCACATCGTCAACCGCAATTCCTGACTCAGAACATGCCGTTCGCTCTTGGGAAAATGCTGCACGGCCGAATAGCCGTACAGAATCATTTCCTCTATCTTTTGGATAATTATAAGGTCTTGCATTCAATTTTCCGGGGGCGCGCTATCGCGCGCCCCATCAGGATACAGGTTGCAGAAATCACGACGCAAAAGCCGGACGAAAACCGATGCTCGTGTGCGAGCTCGAACGAGGGCTGTTCAGAACCAGCGCGCCCAGGCCAGCATTCGACCCATCGTAGAAACTGCCCCCACGATACGGAAACCGCTGCCCCTCGGTCACCACATACAGGGTTCCCGCCAGCCCGGTATCGGCATGGGGGCTAATCAGCAGCCGCTGCAACAGCTGGCTTTCCGTATAACCCGGAGCCTTAGCGGTGTCTTTCCACGCTACAGACCGCGACGTGGCCGACACAACCCCTGCGCTGTTTTTCAGCTGCACTGCCCCCTCATCTGAAAACCAGTGGCCCTGCGCCACCCAGCTCGATTCTGGCGTATCGTAGGTATTGTCGGGTGTTGTAAAAATACGGCCATCTTCCAGCCGCAGCAGATCCTGCCACTCCCACACGTTGCCGACCATATCCGCAATGCCGGACAGCCCGCCGTCATGCCGCCAGCTCGCAGGCCCACCGCCCGTCGCCGTGCGTCCCGCGCCCGTAGCATCACCCGGAGATCGCCTGTCAGGTCGCACGGCGACCTCATGGGGGGCATCGTGCGCACGTCCATAGTTTGTGTTTCCCCGTGGCTCAAATCCGTTCGCTTTACACCAGAGAGCCATTGCGGCCCATTCATGTACTGTCGCCAGATGCCATCCCGGCCCCTTTGCCGTACACGCAGCTTTCGCTGCATCATAGGCGATACTGGCCCGCGGATCTCTGCCCGGCAGGGACACGGCCCGCCCGTCAAACACGGTGGCCGGATACACACCATATAAAAGCTCACTTAATTCCTGGCCATTGCGCAAAAATGCCGTGCAGACCCCTGTCCCCAGCGCAGAATCCAGCCCCAGATCCTCATAGCGGAACTTGGGAATAACCCGCATGTGACTGGGATAGCCCTTGTCGTCGTAGAGAACGGTAATATGCCCCCCCGTGGCAGCCTCTACCTGTGTGCGCAGTGTGTCCCGGCTAAAAATCAGCATGATTCCCCCTCCTTATTGGCCATATGTCCATAACGTAACCAGCACAGTCCCCGGATCCAGATCCACGGGCCGACGTTCTGCTTCATCCCCATCATCCAGAGGTGCGTCCACATACACCCTGGGAGGGATATGGATACTCGCCACCTGATATCCGCCCCCCCCTTCGACCACACGCCCAGCGCCATCGGCATCCCGCAAATCAATGATTTCGGCACTGTCCGTTTGCCGGGCAGCACAGTCAATGCGCACACCAGCAATGGTCACAACACAACCAGTTTTAGAAAAATCAGGATGCGGTCCGGCACCCACGGTCTGGATTCTCATACGTCCTCCTTATTGATTCATTAAATGGGCAAGATACCGCACCCGGACTGTATCGGATGAGCCGATCAGGTAGGCACGGAATGTGTTGGTCGCCCGATCCTGATCCCGGCTTACCACCAGGGGCGGCTCTCCTCCGGCATAGGAAATCACGTCAAACGCCAGCGCATAAGCGCTCCGCCCCATAACCCGCGCCAAAGCCTGCTGGCGGAATGCCGGGTTCGTCTGCACAGACGGCCAGTCCGGCTCCACCCGTGCCACTGTTGTGATGGTCACGCCACTCAGGTGCGGATCGCTTGCGCCGGTATTCCCCGCCGGAACATTCAGCCGGGCCAGCAGCAGAGCGCTTTCCGGCGCAGGCTCTCCCAGCCCCGTAACGGCCAGCCGCATGCGTCCGCCGGTCAGGTACAGATAGGCATCCGCCGTGGCGGCCGCAGCCCCGGAGTTGCCAGGGACACTGGCCGCGTTTTCTGCGGCATCCACCCCCACTTCCTGGCCCAGCATAAACACGACACCCGCCGCAATATTCAGGTTTCGGGATGCCGTCTGTGATTTTGTGATACCACAGCCGCGCTTTATACCCCTGTTATATACCGTAAATTCTCCTTCCTGGTGCCGCACCGTCTGCGAGCGCACCATTTCACGGGCCAGCAAACCCGTGTCCGCCACAGCGTTTTCCACCGTAGCCCAGAGAGCTGCCTGGGCTTCGGGGCTGACCGTCGCAACGGCTGCGGCCATTTCGGTCAGCCTGGCGGCAAGATTCGTATGGCCGGATCTTGCCGCAGCCAGCTCCTGTTCACGGGCCACCAGGCGCACATCCAGCGCCTGGTCGTTTGCAAGGCACTTGGCGTACTCCTGATTCCACAGCGACGGCACGGCATCCGGAGCCTGTCCGTTGATCTGTTCCGGGATCGAGATTGCATTATGCGGTAACGCCATATTCCCCCCTAATATTTGATTTTGATAACCACATCGATAAACTCATCTGCCTCCTTGTCCTTCCCACCGAAGCTTTTGAACCCCATGGGGTCGCCGTTTGCGTCCAGTACGGCCGCTTCAGAGATAACAAACCCCACCAGATCGGTTCTTTCCAGGCGTCCCGTGCAGGTCACGGAAAAGAGATCCTCCTGCTGCACCTGTATCAGGGGTTTGCGGATCAGTTCGTGATACAATCCATTCCGGGCAGCATCAAAGGGCCGGGCCTTCCGGTCTCCATCCAGACCCCCATCCCCGAATGCCATAAAAGCCGCCCTCGGTGCCGCCTGTCCGTTCAGAGCCTGCCTTGCCAGTTTTTTACGATACGCCTCCGCCATCACCGCCTGCGCCATGCTCATGCCTCCTTATTATTGGTGCAACACATACCCCTCCGCGCCCAGCCCCACCCCCCCCAGCCTCCATCCGCCGGAAAGCCGCCTGTCAAACCCAAGCTGCCATCCGCCGTCCAGCCTGCGGAACCTGCGGCCCAGTCGCTCTGCCATCAGATAATATCCTCCTTCCAGTCTCCAGTTGCCGTCCAGCCGGTGCCGCGCTCCAATGCGCCACGCCCCGTCCAGCCGCAAGGCCCAGGACGCCCCCACCCGCCCCCAGGCGCTGGCCAGGGTATGAGGCCTGCCACAGTCGCTCCGGATGCACACCTCAGACCTTGCAGAGGCCTCCATGCCAGAGCGCCAGATGCGCCAGCTGCCATCCAGCCGTGCGCCTCTGATGCCACCCGCTCGCCACCCGCCGTCCAGCCGCCGCCGTCCATCCAGCTGGGGATAGCCATCCAGCCGCACGGGAGATGCGGGATACCGGATTTCCATCTGGCACCTGGAACGGCTCACCATCTCCTGCCGGACATCCATGGAGACGGTCTTCCCCATCTGCCCCGCCGTCAGCAGCAGCATCCCGTTGCCGCCCACCTGCCATCCGCCATCCAGACGGGCAAAGGCCTCTCCGATGCGGACATGGCGGCAATGGGATGCCGTTGCGGAGTGACTGTGGATACTGGCGTTCGCCAATACGTCCAGCTGTTCCAAACCTGTGCCCGATGCCTGTCCGGGCCACCATCCCCCCACCCGCCAGCTGCCATTCAGGGGCTGATCCCCCACCCGGACGGGCTTTGCATCACGGCCCAGCCGCCACCCGCCATCCAGTCGGGGCGTGTGTCTGGGGTAGGGCAGAGCCGAGTCCGAGACCACAGACCCGCTGTACAGCGCCTTCATGTCTGCAAAAAGATCGGCTGACAGAAAATACAGAATTCTCGGCATGGATCGTGCCGGTTTATAGGCATAAATCAGGCGTACCAGCAGGGCATCCTGATCCCCGGATACCCGCGATGCCAGATTGATCCGCACACCAAATTCCGCCCAGCCCAGCCAGGTCAGGCCCGACACGGTGGCCACACTGCGCAGAGTCTTCCCGCCATCCAGTTGCCACCCGCCGTCCAGCCGCAGCGCACCAGCCGCCTCCAGGACACGCTGCACGTCCCGAGGCTCCCAGATTTCGGCCTCACACCCTGCCAGCCTCAGGATTTCGCGCACGCCGTGGGCCTTGCCACCCAGGGCCTGAAACGCATAGGCATAGCACACGCGGGCCCTGTAAAAGGCATCCGTCTCCTCTGGCCAGCGGCGGATGCCCCTGGATGCCGCATGACGATCCAGAAATTGCCCGTCACAACGGTCAGGGCTAAACTGATCCCGGAGCCACACCACGGCATTCCGTGCATCATCCAAAGCACCTGCACCGCCCCTTACCAGTACCGGCAGCGCACCCTCGCCCTGGATGAGGGGATACCGCAGCCGGTCGCGAAAATACTCCCAGAACCCGCTCATTCTGCGTCTCCAGACCATCGCGTCGTCAGCCACACACCCTCCAGCACAGCCAGACCATCTGCCTGTACCAGCACATCCGCGCCTGGGGATGCAAGGTCAATGCGCCGGATACCCCCAGCGGACATCAGCTCATACCGCAGGCGGTCCAGGGTCAGATCCTCGCCGATCCCTAAGGGGGCTACTCCCGGAACGTCCGATGGATCACGAAACATGGCTGCCACGCGCCTGCTGGCCACATCTGCCACAGTTTCAGGCGTGCCATGCACCAGCTCCAGCTCCGCCCGGATGGCGACCGGCACAGGCACAGGCCCTTTCACCAGCACGTCGTCATTGATGGGCCTTTCCGCATCCACGGCCAGGCGCACATGTTCCAGCAGGGCGGGTGTCGGGATGCCCGCTGATCCGCGTACCACCAGATCCACGGTGCCCTGACCACGGGGGTGACGATCCAGCACCCGCACCGCAACCACTCCGGGCACAGCCCGCGCCCATGCAGCGTATGCCGCCTGTGTTGCTCCCCCTGCGGACTCCCACCGGAGCTGATAACGGAGCCGCAAGGCGTCATCGCCCTCCGCATCCGCACCCTCGCCCACAAGCCACCCCGGCCGGTTTTCCACAGCCCCAATACCCGGCACCGTCGTCGTCAGGACAGAAATGCCCCCCACCGTGATATTGCCTCCGCTGCCATAGGCTTCGCAGATCACAGGAACAGCCACCTCCGTTTGCCCTTCCTGAAGCACCCGGCTGGCGGTCGTGACAAATCGATACACCTGGCCGTTCCCGTCCGGCTGGGTGCGCACCACGCGGCCTTCCGGAATCACCACATTGCCGGTGGAGCCAGACCGGATGAAATACACCTCTCCCGCAGCCTGGGTGGCGGGCAGGCGGGACAGGCCCACGGACCTTGCGTGCAGATCCAGCCACTTCCCCGTCGCTGTGTTCGGGAATGCCTGGCCCAGCACCAGCGCCAGAAACTGATACAGCTGAAAGAGGCCAAAGGCCCAGATTTCTATCAGTCCGCGCACCACCCCCCTGTTCAAACTCAGAGCCTGCGGCAGCCATCCTGCCTGCTGCACAGAGGCGATATGGGCAAACAGTTCCTGCCGAATCTCTTCCAGCGTCCTATGCGTCGGGATGGACATCCGCCACCACCCTTTCCGGGCCTTCGCCCAGCTCCAGAACCAGATTATAGGGATGATCCTGATTCACAAAATGCCACGAGACGGCTGCGCTCAGGCCCTTTTCGTCCCACCGCGTAATCCGGCAGGCCACACTGCCAAGCCTCACCCTCGGGTCAGCCTGCACACGACCGATCACCTCAGCGGTAAAGGCCATCCTGTTGTGGGCCGTGTTTTCCTCCCGTACCCACTCATGCACCCGGCTGCCAAAGGCACGCTGATAAAACAGCCCGCCCACAGGGGTTTTCAGCATCAGATGAATGTCCTGCACCCCTGTGTCCGGCCCGGAAACCAGTATCAGCTCGCCATTGGCGGACACCCTGGCCTCCCCCGACACATCAAGGGCGATATCACTGCCAAAAATCTCATTCATCAGGCCACCTTATAGGTTCCGGAACTGGAGCCCCTGTTCACATGCACCTCAGCACTGCTGTGGAAGTGATCCACAACCGCCCGCGCAACGGCTCTGGCCATGCGTTCTACCATGGCGTGCTCCCCGCCCGTCTCAAAGCCCTCGCTGCGCAGGGCCGCCTCAATCAGCCCTGTCAGTGCATCCGCATCCAGCATGATACCCCCTTCACTTACCCGCCATCACGGTGGTCGAAACATCCCCGTGGGGTTTGCCCGTAAAGTGGCAGATGCATTCCCCCGTCACCACGCCTGTCCCCTTATTCAGCCGGATGACCGGGGCATCCACAGTCGCCTCCACCCCGGCCTGAATCGTCCATTTACCACCCGCCGTCACCCTGGCGTCCTTGTCGGTGAGGATGATGACATGCCGGAGAGGATCAATGGCGATACTCACGCCTGGCTCCAATTGTATGATAAATCCCCCGACGCCACAGGCAGGGGCACCGTGATTCAGCCAGCGAAAATTGCTGATACGGGGATAATTGGGATCCCCGTCATAATAGGACAGATCGCAGAGGGCACCTTCCACCGGAGGGCAGACCACGCCCCTTTCCGGCCCTGCCCAGATGACAGGGATTTCCACCTTCCGGATCACAGGCTCGTCGCCATCCGCCGTTTCATCATTACGCAGGGGCTGCACATCCGCCCAATAGCTCCCGTCACTGGCGTAAGTGGCCACCACCCTGGCCTTGCGCGTCACCCTGTAGTAGCGCCGCAGATCGGGTGCGGCGATTTCAACCACACGCTTGAGCAGTGCCCTTAAATCAGTATTTTTCATGCTCCTGCCCCCATTTGATGAGTGTGCGCACCCGATCCGGCCGGAGTTCGTGCCGCACCGAGAGCGCACGGAATTTACCCGATACCCCCCGTGCATGATCGGCCAGCACAAACAGCATGGAGTGCCGCAGATGCGGGATCAGGAAGGTTTCCAGGGCGTTCAGCCTGCCCCGGCCTCCGGAGGGCGTGTGCCGGATCAGCCCGGCCCCGGTCTCAATCACAGGCACCCCGCCTTCCGCATCAAAGTCGCCCCAATGGGCGCGTCCCTTGCCATCTGCCCACAATGCCCAGCGATCCATACATATTCCATGCCCCCGGTGCAGGGTTTCCTCCACCTGCCGCACCAGCTCCCACACCGATGCACCGGCGGACACCACATGGGGCAACACCACCCCTGGCCCGTCGATCCGGCCCGGAGTAAAACCCGCACGGGATACGGCCCAGGAGACAATGGCCTCCGGACTCTCATCGCACCAGGACTGCACAATGCGGGTCTGTACCAGACCCTGCTCCAGCCCCACCGCATGGACGGCAATCTGATCCCCCGTGTTACCGGGAGCCAGGTGGGTCACAAGGCCAGACCAGACGGATTCCTGCTGATTCCTGTACCCCATCCGCAGGGACACGCTGTCGCCGGGCTGAACGGACCGGAACAGGAAGCGCTCCGCATCCGGCACAACGATCCCTGCGCGGCTCACAGGCCGATGCCGGATCGACTCAATCCACAGCTCAGGACACCGATGCAGGCGGAAGCCTCCGATGGTGATATCTGTGCGGATGCCCGTGATCATTCCCCCCCCCTTACGACAGATCAATGGTCAGGCTGTCGTCCAGAAGTGCCGCGTCAGCTACAAGTGCGTCGTCTCCATCCACCACAGGCACACTGGCCGCCTGGGCCTCGACACGCACAATGGGCGGATTGTGCTCTACAAAGCTCATCACAACGAGCATCACATCATCCATGTCAGACTCTGACGATTCGAGACCTGCGAACACCACCTGCCGGATGCCCCGCGCCAGGGCATGGACATTCACAACCTCATAAACCTTGGGATTTCCGCCGTTGTCGTAGCCCTGGAACAACTCCGACAGCCGCGCCAGTCTTGCATAGCAGTCTGTTTCATCGTCGGTTAACAGCTCCATGGTCATAGTGATATCCGCATCCTCCCATCCCATGGGGGTCTTCACAGTGCCCGAGATGCCGTCCTGTTCCGCCTCATCGAAGCGCACAGCCCCCCGGATGGACAGGGTTTTAAGGATGCCGTCCACCTCCACGCCACCCAGTTCAATGCGGCCATGATCAAATGTCAGAACACCGTCACCCATGATAAGCCTCCACAAAGGCCTGCAAGGCCTTGATGAATCCGTCTCCGTCGCTCACATTGGGCAGGTTCACCGTCAGCTGCTGTATGATGGTTTTGCGCTGCTCCCCTCCCGCCTTCTCTCCCGTGGATTTCCCGGCAGGGGAGGGGGAACGCCCCGTAGCGGCCTGGGGGGCAGGAGCAGCATCGGGAACACCCGGTGCTGCAATGTCCTGGGACTGCCAGGCGGCCATCCCAAGAGCATCCGGAGCCACAGGTGCTGCAATGTCCTGATTCTGCCAGGCGGCCACCCCAAGAGCATCCGGAGCCACAGGTGCTGCAATGTCCTGATTCTGCCAGGCGGCCATCCCCACAGCATCCGGAGCTACAGGGGCCGCAATGTCCTGGGACTGCCAGGCGGCCATCCCAAGAGCGTCCGGAGCTACAGGTGCTGCAATGTCCTGATTCTGCCAGGCGGCCACCCCAAGAGCATCCGGAGCCACAGGTGCTGCAATGTCCTGATTCTGCCAGGCGGCCATCCCAAGAGCATCCGGAGCCACAGGTGCTGCAATGTCCTGGGACTGCCAGGCGGCCATCCCAAGAGCATCCGGAGCCACAGGAGCTGCAATGTCCTGATTCTGCCAGGCGGCCACCCCAAGAGCATCCGGAGCCACAGGAGCTGCAATGTCCTGATTCTGCCAGGCGGCCACCCCAAGAGCATCCGGAGCCACAGGAGCCTCAAAGGCAGGCAGGGGGTCTCCCGCCTGCTGCAAAGGGCTGCCCCCATTAAGGTCGTTAATGACCTTAATGTCCTTAATGACCTTAGCCTCCCTGGGAGCCGCAATCTCCTGGCCCTGCCAGCTCGCAGCCCCAACAGCCTCCGGCAGCGTCCCGGCATCCACCGCAGTCACAGCCGCAATACCGGCAACCGCACCCAGCGCGGCAGACCGCAGCACCGGAGCCGCATTGCGCACCCCTGCGGCCATGGTCTCCATCATTCTCTCGCCGGAGAGCGTCAGGGTACTCAGTGGCCCCTCCTTGGCATCGGAAAAGGGGAGGAGGTTCCGGATCTTCTGAAGCCCTCCCTTCACCAGCTCCACCGGAGCCATAATCATGGATTTGATCCCGTCCATAAATGTCCGGATCAGCTTGGCTCCGGCCTCAGAAAGATCCAGGCCCTCCAGAAAGCCTGTGATGCCGGAAAACGCCTGAACCATCCATCCCACAGGGGTCAAAATCAAAAAGGCCCATTTTACCCCCTCCCACATCATGCCAAAGGCGGTAACGACACCCCCCACAACCCCTGCAATGAAATCCGCCACAGCCCCCAGGGATGCACGAATCCAGCCCGCCACCCGCCCAATGCCTGCCCCGAGACCCACAAACGCGGATAAGGCCCAGCCCGCCAGCCTGGCGATCAGAGCCAGGGGAGTCAGTGCAATGCGAATGGCCCAGGCCAGCATACGGAATGCGCCGCCCAGCACGCCTCCGACAACAGCCCCCAGCATGCGCCAACCCGAGGCCTCCGTAGCCCCCGCTGCACCGAACAAAGCCGCCCCCACCATGGCAATGGCCCGACCTGCGGCCTGAAATGCAAAGGTCAGGCTGTCCACCACGGGGCGCACAATCTCCATCATGCCCTCCGTGGCGGAGGTAAACCCGTCCCAGACCCCTGAAAACAGCTCTTTGATGCGGTACGCCACCTTTGCAACCGTGGTCACCAGCCCCACCAGTCCGGCGGCCTTGATGTCCGTGGCCAGCTGCCCCTCAATGGTGCCCACCGTGCCGGACAGGGTCGCAAACACAGCCCGCACCCCCTGCACCACCAGCTGAATAGTCCGCCACCAGCCCGCCAGGGTATCCGCCATGCCGCCGAAGTTTGTTTTCCACGCCAGGGCCAGGAGGGCCACAGCCCCCACCACCACCCACACAGGCCAGGAGATGGCGGCCACAGCCGCACCCAGCGGGGCCAGGGCGGACAAAACAAAGGGCACCGCGGCCCCTAGGGTCGCCCAGGCGACCGCAAATGCCGTCACGCCCAGAGCGGCCACAGCCACGCCGCCCACAATCAGCATCAGTGTTTTGCCTGCGGATGTGCGGGCCAGAGCGGATAAAGCGTCCACAACACGTCCAATGGCCATTGCCACTGGCGTCACGATGGGCAGAAACACATTGCCTATGATTTCAGCAAGATTATGGAATTTCTGACGATTCAGCTCCAGGACAGACCCAAGATCCCGGTTCATGGTATCCGCCATTGCCGTCGTAAATCCCTCCCCCTGCTGCATGGCACTGCCCATCTGTCCAATGCTGCCCGCAAGGTCGTCCACCTTCCCATACATCAGATCAATTACGGCAACGGCCTCGGACGTACCAAAGGCCTTCTGGATTTCCATCTTTTCCATGGCATCCAGGGTGTCTCCGTATTTTCCCTTCAGTTCCCCCAGAATGTCCGGCAGGGACAAAAGCTGGTTGTTGCTGTCCATAAATTGCAGCCCCAGCTTTTCACCGGCACCCGCCGCAGATTGCATCAGGGCCTTGTATTTTGTGCCAGCCTCCCCCCCGCTCATGGTGGCCTGGAGCATCCCCAGGACAGCCAGCTGTTCTTCCAGCGGCACCCGCGCAGAGGTTGCGGTTGCACCCAGAGAAGATATGGCCTGGGCCATGCCGGAACCGCTGGTTTTGAACGCCTGGACGGAGGCGGCAATGCCCGCAGAAAACACCTCGCCGAACTGCATGTCCGAGAGCTCTCCGTACATGCCCTTGTAAATGCCGTAGCCCGTGGCAAACAGACTGGTCATTTCCGCTGTGGAGCTTTTGGTTGCCTTGCCCGTCAGTGCAGCAAGCTTCGTGAATTCCGCCACACCCACATCGGTCAGTGATGCGATGCCGCTCTTGATGTCGTAGGCTGCCGCAATGAACTGCGGCTTTGTTGTACCGGCCCATGTACCTGAAAAATCCTCCGCAGCACGGGACAGCGCATCCATGTCCCGAATACCCACGGAGGCCAGCTCCCCCAAGGCGGCCTGGGTCTCCAGTGTCGCTCCGATGGCCGCCCCGAATCCGCCGACAACCAGACCTGCGGCCAGAGCCACCGGAGCCATGGCCCTGGCCAGCCTGCCCATCTTTGTGCCCAGGCTGTCCGCCTCCCGGCCCGCATCCCCCATCCGGCCCCGGATACGCTGCAAGGGGCCTGTGACATGATCCACAAGACTCATCATTCCCTGCACGGCAAACACGTTTTGCAAGCCCATTATTTTCCTCCCAGCACCCTGCCAAGTCCTGTGAACATGCGCTCCTCCAGCCAGAGGGCCGCCGCTGCATCCCGCACAAAACTCTCCGGATCCGATGGCGGGTTCCCCAGCCAGAACCGGATCAGGAGCGCATAACAGGCCAGATCAGACCCCTCCAGCTCCGACCTGGCCTCCCGGATCAGTTTCCCAGGTCGGCGAACCCGGCGGCTTCCAACAGGGCATTGCCGAAGGAGGTGGGGAGTCCCGGATACGCATCAAATGCTTCCAGCATGGCCTGCTTGTCCTCGGCCTGTACGCAGTGGATGCACAAGCTGCGGTAGGCAAGAGAAGGCTTCTTTCCCACCTTAGCCTGGCAGCGTTCCACAGCCTCGGCAGAGGGCCTGCGAAAGCGAAAGCCCACCTGCACTTCCTCATCGTTATTGAACCGATCCACAAATGCGTGGCGTATTTCTCTGTAATGCTCTGCCATATCGTCTCCTTATCCCGTCTTAATAGGCGCTCTTGTCATTCCATTTGATCGGAGAAAGAATCACAAAATCCAATTTTACCGCCCCGGTGTTGTCGTCCTCCTGTTTGCCGCTGGTGTCCTGCTTGGTCACCATGCAGTCGGGCAGGGTATCCACCACCACGGGCTGATCGTCGTTGCCGTATTTGGCGATGATGGGGAAGGGTTTTGCCTTATACACAGCCCCCCCCAGAGCGGCCCGGAGGCGCTCAAACTCATCCCTGTCCAGAGACATGGATCCCGAGGCCTTGTAATTTTTCCGGCCCCAGCCCCTGGGAGTCGCCCCCTTACCGTAGCGCGCCTCAATGGCCCGCTCATCGTTGTAGCTGATCTCCGTCACACCAATGGCCAGGCCACCCGGCAACATGATTTCAACACTTTCCCAGTCGTATAAATTCCCGTTAACCGGCATAAAGATCCCCCATAATCAGATCCCTCATCAATTCAGACGCGGGTCAAAATTCGATCCCGCATACACATAGCTGGCAAAAAGCTGGATGCTGCGGATGATGGGAATGCCGATCAGCACCATCTTCACCCCCACGCCGTTGTTCACGATGTCCTGACCGGGCGGGATTTCCACCACATGCCCCGCCAGCTCCTGGGGCAGGGCAGCGACCATGGTATCCAGCGCCCCCTCGATGTTGGCCTTGAGAAAGTTCAGGCCGCCTGCCCCCCCCTCCACCAGCGCGTCTCCCGCCTCATCGTACATGGATTTAAGGGCGGCAATCCGTGCCTTGCGTACCGCCTTAAAGACCGTCCGCAGTACCTCCTCATACTGGTAGTCCGAGGTGACATCCGCCAGGGTTCGCCCCTCGCCCCAATAGGGTGCGGCTAGACCCGCATAATACTTGGCCGTGGCAAATCGGGCTTTCTCCAGCGCCTTCTGCATTGCGGATGTGAAGCCCTTGGGCAGACTCCCCTGGGAAATGCCGCCATCCCGCACCCTGCCCGCTGCACGCTGCACGGGGATGGACATCACACGCCCTGCCAGCAACCCGCCCCAGTTCCGCTTCAGCCGCCGTCCCGTACTGTCGGACACCTCCCCGAATGCAGCGCACACGGCCACAAAACGGTGGGCATACTGGGCAGACTGTGCCACCAGGGCCGCCACCCAGTCGTCCAGGCTCTCGGCAGCACCGGGCAGGCGGGCCTCAGCCCGGAAATAGGTCGGCCTGTGGGCGTTCCACAGCGTATCGGCCATGGCTCCCATGGCGGCCCAGTCCGCAGGCCCAGACGGCCCCGTGATATAGACGGACTCCACGTCATACAGCCCCAGTGGGGCCTCAATGGCTGCCAGGACGGCGCTGATGGAAGCCACCGGAGCCGTGGTCGTGAACGAATACGTAGTCCCGGCAGTCAGGGCCGTCGCAGGAGCCGTGATAGTCACGCCCGTTGACCCGACGGGTATCAGGCCATCCGTGGGCACGGTCTTTTCAGGGCTCCAGGCATAGCCGTCCAGACTCAGTTTATAGGTGGCCACATTGCGCATCCCGCCCTTGACGATGGCCAGTGTCACGGCGGCATCCGCCAGAGCCGTACCGGCTACGGTGACAACCGGCCCCGTAGGACCCTGCGTGGTCACAGCAGACACCGCGCCGCCGCTGCCCGCCACGGGCACGGCAATGACCACGGGCGACTGACCACCCGTGGCAAAGAGATCCCTCAGCCGGTCCACCAGAACGCCCACACCCAGCAGGCCGGAAAGATCCGAGTCCTTGCCCAGCAGATAGGCCTTGCCCGGAGTCCCCAGACTGCAACAGCCCGCCACCATGACAGCGCCATCCACGCCGCCAGGAGCCAGTCCGCTGGTGCCATCCACGATAAATGTCGTTACATCTCCCATGCTTCCCCCTTATGCCTGGATATTTCCGCCGCCCTGCCCACGCTTCCGGAATGCGGCCAGGGCCTTTACAAACTGCGCTTCCGACACCTGTTTACCCTCGGCCCAGCCAGCAGCCATCATCATGCCAGCCACCTCCCACACAGGCACGGAGAGCCTTGCCCCCAAAAGACCTGCATCCTCCAAAAAGGGGTCAGACCCCTTTTGTGCTGCTTTTTCTGCTTTTGTATCCACCTGCTTTTCCTCGGGCATGTCTTGCCTCCTATGTGATGGTGATGCCGCTTTGCACATCCACGGCCCGGATCAGGGGCAGATCCGCATCCCGGCAGAGCATCCACTCAAACACCAGATGCAACCCCACGTTCCGCTCCACAAAAACCTCCACCGTCTTGCGCACAAAGCCGCCACGCACAGCCTGCTCCACCCGTATCCGCACCAGATTCCCATCGCTGTCAGCCATCCGGTTCGGCAGAGCACCAATAAACTCCCGGACAAAACCCGCCAGCCAGCCCTCATCATCGCCGTACACCACGGCCCGGACGGGCAGTTTCACCCGGTACACCTGGCTCCGGACACGCCGATGAACGCCCATCGTCCACTTGCCCACCCGCTTCGGCGCGCGGGTGTAGCTCTCCGGCAGAAACTCAAGCTCCATGCGCCTTGCAGGGTCCAGACGGCTGGGAGTCTCCGCCCTGCGCATCACCCGGTCGGCAGCCAGCCCGCACAGGGTGGCCGTGTCCCGGATCTGCGCCTCCGCCAGTGCCCTCACGATTTCCCCCCGCCCAGCGCCTGCTCCAGAAAGTCCTTCATCAGTGCTTCCACCTCTTCCCGGTCTTCCTCATTCACGCCCAGATAGGCCCGCTGAGGAATGGTCACCCTGTCCGCCGCAGCCGTCTTGCCCCCCACCTTGAACATCAGTTTTTTGGCCGTTTTGGGAACAATCTCGCCGCCATGCTGGTGGATGGCTGCGTATTTTCGATTGGAGCCCCACACCACCTGCTCACTGGAGGCCTCATAGGTGACAGAATCCCGCAGATGCCCACCCTGGATCAGTGTCTGGCCCGGCCCGGAAGAGGGCTCCCAGGGCTTTCCTTCCGGGTCCACACCGCCCTCGAACCGCCTTCCGGTGGAAGCCACCATGGCCATGCCGATGGCCTCGGTAAGCTTTTTCCTGGCCGACATCTCCGACATGGCCGCCTCGCACCACTTCCGCATCGGGCCTAAATCCATCTTGAAAGACGCACCCGCCATCACACAAACCCCCGCAGAAGATCCTCACTGAAAAAGGGCGTTCCTGCGTCCTGCATCACACCCCCTGGGGAGGCGGCGGGGAAGGGGTTCAAGATGCCCTTACGAATGGCATC
>Ga0265295_1005395_pt1 | contig 16311 bp, 16 predicted proteins | sample Munlansysbiofilm_FD_192503 | JGI IMG/M metagenome (GOLD analysis project Ga0265295, IMG submission 192503) | Leachate microbial communities from a municipal landfill in Southern Ontario, Canada - Methane capture system biofilm | ecosystem: Engineered > Solid waste > Landfill > Unclassified ... | reverse complement strand
ATTCAAATTAATAGCATATTCTAAAACACTTTCTAATTCATCTGGTGTTAATTCTTTACCTTTTTTATAATAAGCAATAGCTGATATAACAGCATTTGATTGATCTAATCTTTCTGGTAATTTTTTAGCTTTTTTACCATCTTTATAAACATTTTTAATATCTTGTTCATTAAATATAGATTTTAATTCTAAAAACTCCATAAATATAACAGCTGCATTTAATCCAACGTTATCAGCATAAATTTCTTTTTTTATATTTTTAGATACTTTAAAATCTTCACTTTCGTTATATACTAAATATGAAGCTAATGACCAAGATCTTGGGGTTGGAAATGCCATTGAATGTTCATCCTCTTTTAATCTATGAAAATATTCTGGTTTAAAATTTAAAAACGCAACTAGATCAGGATCAATGAATTTTTTATCATTTGCCCAATATGTCCATTGTTTAACAGATGGAACATAATTAACATGTTGAAAACGATTAGCTAAAGCTGGTTCTATTTCAGTTACATCAAATACATCTTCTTTTCTATTACCTGCTGCAATAATTATCCATTTATTTGGAATTACATATTCACCTAATGTACCTTCTAACACTAAAGATAAAGCCCCTGATAATACAATTTTAGTTGCTCTATTTATTTCATCTAAAAATAAAATACCACCTTTTCCATTTTCACCATTACTAGTTGGAAATATTTTTGGTAATATATTAGTAGTTCTTTCAATTTTTTCTTCTTCTCCTTTTGGAATAAAAGTTACAGTTTTTGGAAGACCTTTCCAATCTGTCATAGGATCAATTCTTGATAAATTTATTTCTAAAACATCCAATCCTAATTCATTTCCCGTTTGTCTTACTATATCTGATTTACCACCACCTGGTGCTCCCCATATAAATAACGGTGCTAATTTTCCAGTTGAATTTCTAAAATTATAAACACGTCTAATTGTATTTATTAACTCATCAGCTTCTTTATTTGACATTTCTTTATCTGCATGTTTTAGTTCAACATAATTAGTTGCACCTTCAAATAACCTATTATAAGATGGTAATTTAATATAATTTTCAACAACTGGAGAAGCTGGAAAATATTCAACACCATTAGGTAATTTGTTATTCTTTTTTAAATATTTTAAAATATATTGCCAAGCATTATTTTTAAATTTTTCTTTAAATTTATTAAAAATATTTTTAAAAAAGTCAAATGCAATTCCTTCATTTACATTTTTAAAATCATTAAAAGATTTAATCGTTTTCATATTATTTTTTTTTATTTTTTTTTATATATTAAAAATTATAATTCATTTTATATATTAAATTAAATTAATGATTTTTTTAATTTAATATATAAAAATGATATAAAAATAAAATTTAATGAAATAAATGAAAAAATTATGGAATTATAATAAATTTAAATTTTTGAATGATAATTTAATACGTGAATATAGTGAATTTAATCAATACCAATTAGGTATAGATTCACATACTAATCCATTAGGACCAGGATTTGGGTTTGCTATTGATCCAGGTTTATCAATTTATGGAACTGATCAAGATAGTCCATACACCGATTATTATTCAAGAACATCAGGTTCAGTATCTAGACTTAATTCTATATCAAAATCTGCATTTAGTGATATAGATCAATCTATATTAAGAGCAAAACAAGATGCATTTATAGAAGATTTAGATAATTTTTCAAATTTTAAAATTTTAAGAATTTTTAAAAATGATTCATATCATTTAGATGTTTTTATATCTTTTTATTTTGGAGAAGAAGAATTTTTTGGAGTTTTTAAAGATTTTGATTTTTCAACAAATCCTCAATTCAGAACAGATATGTATTCTGATCCTAGATATTTTTATATGGATAAAGAATATCGTTTAAAACTTAGTAAATATTTAGAAAATATTCTTGATAATTGGTTTAGACCAAAAAAGGAATTCTATAAAAATTTAAAAGAAGAATGTCCTGTTAAAGATGATATGGGAACTATTATACATTTAAAGAAAAACTCTACAGTTTCTATAAAAGGTGTTGATTATGAAAAAGATGGAAACCCATATATTATAATGAAACAAAATGATAAGAAATATTATTTAAAAGGAATTAATTATTTTTTCTTTAATTATTGGTTCGAAGAAGTGGATTAAAAAAATAGAAAATAATTATTTTTGAAATAATTATTAATCTTTTTGAAAATTTTTATAATTTATAACTAAACTTTCAACAACATAAGGTTCTTTTTTAAAATATTTTCTTATCCATTTTCCAATTCTCATATTATTTATATTTTTATCAATAATTTCAGTATTTTCATATATTCTATAAAATGTTGGAAAATCATTTTTCATTTTATCAAACCAAGAATCACTTAAATTATTTTTTTCTTTATATTTTTTTAAAATATTTAAATATTTCGATGTTGGTAATATTTTAATAAATCCTTCTTTATCTGATATATCAATATAACAGATATCAGAATCTTCGTGTTTAATAAAAATTCCATTAATTTTTAAATAATCTGAAAAATTATCAGATATATGTAATTTTATTTTTTCTTTTTCTCCATTATTCAATAAATCTAATAAAAAATCAAACATAAAAAATATTAATTTTTTCTTATATATTAATTTTAATAGTATTAAAAACTAAAGATTTTGTAATTTTAAGGGAAAGAACATTAAAGTGTCCTGTTAACATTTAATTTTAAATCATCAATCGAATCGTAATAACCAGTATCTAAACTAATTCCACTATTTTTAAACCCTTTATCATTCAACTCTTTAAATAAATTTGAAATTGTTTTTAAATCATTAAATTTTCCATACCCGTTATATAAATCATATAAACTAATTGTTAAAAATTCAGTATTTTTATATTTTGAATATTCACATTCTAACCCACAATTTAATCTAACAATTTTTTTAGATATGAAATTTAATTCATTATCAAATTCTTCTTCTTGCCAATCATCATAATTTTCATTTAAATATTTCATATCATATTATCTTTTTAAATATCAATATTTTAAATTAACTTAAAACTTCATTAAATGTATATAATGGAAATTCTGTTTTCCCATCAACATTTCTTGTCATTCTAATTTCTTTACTTTTTATTGATTTTTTAACTTTAAAATTTCCAATAAATTCTTTATTATCATATAATTTTACACTTCTGTTGACTGTGCCTAATGCACCAATAATTGCAACATATTCATTTTTATTTATATTTTTCATAAATGTAATTTTTAAATCATCTAATCTTTTTTCGTATTCTTTAACATATTCATTATTAAATGGGTTTCTCAAATCTAATGTCGTATCAGTAATTCTTGCATCTATTTTAGCAATTACAGATGATTCTTCTTTACCAATTATTTGTTTATTCATTAATTCTAATTTACCAGCTTTAACAAGAGAATCTTGATTTCTTCTTATTTCATTAAAATCTGCAGATTTTATAATTCTTTCTGTCATTATACGATCGTTCATTTTATAACCCTTTGGAGGAAGTCTATAAAAATCACCAGTAAACATCATTGATTTTATATTAGATGCTTTAAATAATCTCCATTCTTTTTTAACACTTCTTTTTTTAGAAACCGACCATCCTGTTAAATGCCAAGCTCTTATTAACATATTACCAGTATTTCTATTTACACCTATGACCATTGGATAAATAACTCTTTCTCTTCCACCTTTCCAATTATCTTTATCACCAGAATAATTTATTAAAATAACCAATCCATATTGAATAGCTTTTACCATCAATCCTTGATCAAAATTAATTTTTTTATTTACTGGCATATTAGGAATTAATATATCATTTATGGATTCATTAATAATATTTCCTTTACTATTATATCTTCTATTTTTTAAAGGAATATAATTTTCATTTAATGTCCTCCTTAACGAATATATTTCACCTGGTACATTCGGTGGTGATTTCTTATTTAAGAAATCTTCATAATATTCATATAATTTACTTTTCATTATCCTATATATATAAATTTTAAATTTCCAGAATCAAATATTCTATAAATTTTTTTATCTAACATAATTTGATGTTCTGTTTCATTATTTCTATAATTTCTTTTTCTATCGACAATATAATAATAATTTGATTGTGTCTTCCCATCAGATTTAAATCCTAATTGTTTATATAAATTTCCTTGACTCCATGAACGATCAGCATAAGTAATTATTATTTTTGGATTATAATTTTTAATAAAAAATTTAAATAATTTATTTGATCCATCAATAACATTTGTATTTAACTTATTACAAAATCTAAGTAATTCATAATTATTCTTTCTTTTTATAAAAATCATTAAACTAACTAGTTCATCTTCATAAAATAATCCAACTTTAATAGATGATCTAATATATCCTTGAATATGATTTTTATCTAAAAATTCTCTAACTAACTTATTATCAGTTATTTCTTTTATTTTTGTTTTTCTTGCATATATTTTATTTGATAATTTACCTAATTTATTTAATATCATAGATTTAATTATATCCTGTTTATATATCCAATCATCTTCATAAATATGAATTAACTGAATTCCATTATTTTCACATAATTCTGTTTTTTCTAAATGATAATTGTTAGGTTTATTCAATTCGTTATGCCAATAAAGTCCATTAAATTCAAATGCTAATTTTAATTCTGGAATATAAATATCTAATTCTTTACCTAATAATCTATAATTACTTTTTACATTATTATAATTATCTTCTATAAAATTTCTTAATTGTATTTCTAAACCTGAACTAAAATATGATTTTACTGGATGACAAATAGTACACAAAATAGTATTTAATTGTTTTCTATTATTTAAAATATTTTTATTTATAAAAAAATTATGTTCTTTACCACAATCACATTTCATTTCATAATTATCTTCATTAATAGATATTACATTATATTCTTTTTTTAATTTATTTTTCCAATATTGTAATTTATTATTAGATAATTTTTTCCTTATATTTTTTTCTTTTGATGCATTATCTACACCATATTCTTTTAAACAAGTTTCTTTATATTTATTTTTAAATTCATCTGTTTTTGAATAACTATCAAATCCATATTTTTCAATATTTGTATTTTTATTCTTTAATTCATATGCACATAGATTACTACAACAATATAAATTATATTTTTTAATATTTTTAAGATAATAATAATATTTTATTTTTTTAACTTTACCACAACAATCACACTTAACTTCAATTTCGTAAAATGAAGAATGAGTTAAATGATTAACATCTATTCTAACATTATCATGTAATTTAACATCGTATCCTAAATTTCTATAATATTTTAAAGATGTACTATTAACTTTTATATCTATTTTATCTTGTATTATCATTATGAATTATATATTAAATATTATTTTTAACAATCTCCATAATAAATATTGAATCAATAACATCATCAAATGGTTTAGGTATCATCTTTTTTACTTATTAAATAATTTTTATTTATATATTAAATAATTAAAATCAAAATATCAAATTCACTTAATTTAAAGATTTTTATGTTTTTATTTGACAAAACATATAAAAATAATATATAATTATATATGAAAAGAAAAACAACAAAACAGTTCATAATAGAATCAAAATATATTCATAATAATAAATATGATTATTCTTTAGTTGATTATAAAAATAATAAAACTAAAGTTAAAATTATATGTCCTGAACATGGTGTTTTTGAACAATTACCACAAGATCATTTGAGAAATAATAATTGTCCTAAATGTAGTACAAATGAAAGAAGTAATAATAAAAGGCTTACAACTAAAGATTTTATAAAAAAATCAATATTAGTACATGGAAATAAATATGATTATTCACAATCAATATATATCGGAACTTATAATAAATTAAAAATAAAATGTGATATTCATGGTATATTTTTTCAAAGACCTAATGATCATTTAAATGGGTATGGTTGTATTAAATGTGCTATTGATAAAAGAAGTAATGATAAAAAACTCACAACTGAAAATTTTATAAAAAAATCAATATTAATACATGGGGATAAATATGATTATTCTTTAGTTGATTATAAAAATAATAAAACTAAAATTAAAATTATATGTCCTGAACATGGTGTTTTTGAACAAACTCCATCATCAAATTTATCAAAAAAAGGTTGTCCAAAATGTGCTGGTTTTAATTTAAATAAAAAAGAAATAATTAATATTTTTAATATTAAACATAATAATAAATATAAATATATTGATAATAATAACTATTCAAAAAAAAGTAACAAAATAAATATTTTATGTAAAAAACATGGTATATTCAATCAAAGAATTGATAGTCACATGAATGGTCAGGGTTGTCCAATTTGTAAGGAATCTAAAGGTGAAATATTAATAAGAGAATATTTAGAAAAATATAAAATTAATTATAAATCACAGTTTAAATTTAAAGATTGTAAACATAAAAGAAAATTACCATTTGATTTTTATTTACCAGAATATAAAATATGTATTGAATATGATGGTATACAACATTATAAACCTATAGATTATTTTGGAGGTGAAAGTGAATTAAATAATACCAAAATAAGAGATAACATAAAAAATAATTATTGTAAAAATAATAACATTAATTTAATTAGAATTAAATATAACGATAATATAACAAAAAAATTAAATATTATTTTTAACAATCTCCATAATAAATATTGAATCAATAACATCATCAAATGGTTTAGGTATATTTTTCATTTTTAATATATCATCTTTTTTACTTATTAAATAATTTTTTAAATCATTTTGGATATTACTTTCTAAAAAAGCATTTAACATATCAATTTTATCAAAACTTCCACCAGCTACTCCAATATTATTTCTTACAACTTTTTGTCCATCTATTAGATTATATACCATTTTACAAGAATCAATTTTAACTGATTTAGGTGGTATTAATATAATTTTAGAATTTGGAAATTCCCTTAATAACTTCAATTTCAATATACTACTAAGTTCTGATATATCGATAATAGAGTCCGTTGTTTTTAACCCATAGTTGTATCCTTCTATACCAATAATAAATTCATTTCCATATAATTTTATATCATTTATAATTTCTTCTGTATATTTATCATAATCTTTAATTTTTTCAATTAATGTATCCGAAAACCCATCTATTTTTTTATATTCAAAATCAAAAAATTTAAAATTTATTATATCAGATGTATTTTTAATCCAAACATAATTTGATTTTTTAGTTGTATAGTTATATAAATTATGTTTATTATCATATATACAAACAGCAGTTGAATTGACAGAAATATCTATTCCAATATATTTCATTTTTATAATTTTATTTTATTTATATATAAAGAAAAATAAGTTATAAATGATTACTGATTTTAAATTATATGAATTTAATAAACATGATATTTATGAAATTTTTAAAATTGATGATTATTTCACGATTGCTCTTGAATTAGAAATTAAAACAAATGATCCAAATATTAAAAACCCATCAACTACATATGAAGATGAAATAATAGAAAAATTAAAAGAAAATACAATAAAATCATTTTCAAAAGAATATGAAATAAATATATCTGATATTGGATTTATTGAAGACACTTTAAATTCAATTGATTTTGAAAATATTGATGATTTTTCAATAGATCCTGATTATTATAAAGGTCGTAAAAATATAATAATGGGATATATTAGTTATTTTATTGATGAATTAGATATTGATACAGATAAATTAAAAGAATTAAAAACACAAGATAATAATGATATTAAAAAACAATTAGAAAATAATGTTAAAAAATATCTTCCTAATTTTTGGAATAAATATAATAATGATTTAAAATATGTTTTAGATATGACTATTGGAAAAGGTATAGAAATTGTGCCTAAAACATATTTAATTGGTTTAAATAATATTATAAAATTTGTCAAAACATTTTATAATGATTTTGATAATCAATCATATTGGTATATGAATAATTTAACAGGATTACATGTCAATATCGGAGTTAATCCAAAATATAATATTAAATTTAATAAAGTAAAAGGTTTAATATTATTAAAAGATTATTCTGATAATTCTTTTGTTTTTAAAGATAATATTGAAAGAAAAAATTTAAAATTTACACAAAGTTTAATTAATAAATTAAAAAATGATATTTCAGATTTAAATTTTACAAATTTAAAAGAAGTTGAAAAAATATTAAATCAAAAATTATTAGATATTTACATAAAATATGGTTTCAAAACATTTGGATTAAATTTATCAAAAATTGATAAATTTAATTATGTAGAATTTAGATATCCTGGTAATAAAATAAAAATGAATATATTAATAGAAAAAATATTATATTTTAGTTATATAATTTATTGTATGACTAATGAATCTTATAAAAAAGAAAAATATTTAAAAGAATTATATAAATTATTAAATTAATATGAATTAATAATCGCTACCATTCTAACAATTGGTAAATTTTTATCATCAAAACAATATTTATTCAATTCCATTCCTTTAAATCTTTTTACTTTTAAAACTAATTCATCTTCTTTTAAAGCTTTTAATTGATTTTCTGTTATTATCATTATTTCTCCACTTGGTAATCCTATAATTTCAATTCTTATCATTTTTCATATAATTTTTTAAAATCTTCAATCCCTGTTCTATCTAAAAAATCAAATATATCTTGTTTGTAATAATTATAAAAAACATAACCATTAATTTCAACATTATTATAACCAGTTACATATAAAATCAATCCACTTTTTCTTAAAGAATCAAATTGTTTATCAGTTACTTCTAAAATATCACCTGTTGGAATTTCTATTATATCTTTCATAAAACAATTTTTAATTTATAATATATATAATAAAAATAAAATATTTTTTTTCAAATAAAAAATAAAATATATGTTAAATACTTATAAAAATTATATAAAAGAAAATAAAACTAATTATCAAGTTATTTGTGAAATAAATGAAAATTATTTAAAAGAAATATCAGGTCAAAATAATATAAATATTGCTCTACAAAATGAATTAAATTTTATTAATACTTTAAATTTAGAAAAAATTGAAAAATTAGAAAACAATATTTATAAATTAATAATAAAACCAGAAGATAATATATTAGAAATTACAAATACAAATGATATAGAAACAGCTATAAAAAAAGAATTTGGTTGGCTTAATCAAAGTGGAATTCAAATTAAAAATATTTTACCCTTATAATGATAAAAGAAAAATTAAAAATATTATACGATAGAAACATTGATAATGAAGTTAGTAAAAATATTGACTTTATCAATAATAATTATAGTGAATCTGATTTATCTTATATTTTATCTAATTCAGGTTATAAAATATCAGAAAATATTATTCTTAGATATTATTATGGACACGGATTTGTTTGTCAAGATTTAAATGAAAAATATTTTGGTAAATCACCATTGTCTCAAAATGTTGAGAGATTTTTAAATAGATTAGATTAAAATTATCTAAAGTTTTATCTAACCCGTCAAAGAAAACTACGACATCTTTAGTGTCGTAGATGAATTTGACATTCCATAAATGGAAAAAAGTCATTATTTTTTAATTATATATAGACTATACAAAAAAAATAAAAATGTATAGTTTTAATGAAAGTAATTAAATACACATACAAATTTAGATTAAAACCAACAGAAGAACAAGAAATTCTTTTAAATAAACATTTCGGTTCAGTTAGGTGGTCATATAATTATTTCCTCAACCAAAGAAAAGAAGAATACTTAAATAACAAGAAATCAATTACATATAATAAACAATCAAGTCTTTTAACACAACTTAAACGACAAGAAGAAACAGAATGGTTGAAAGAAACTAACTCACAATCACTTCAATATTCATTAAAATGTTTAGATCAATCATATCAAAATTTCTTTAATAAAAGAACTCAATTTCCTCGTTTTAAATCAAAAAAATCAAGAAATTCATTTACAGTATCACAACATGTTAAAAATGAAGGAAATAAAATCCATTTTCCCAAATTCAATGAAGGAATTAAAATGATAATGGAACGAAAAATTAAAGGAAAAATAAAGAAAGCAACATTAAGTAAAACACCTACTGGTAAATACTTCGTGTCAATTCTTACAGAAAAAGAATATACACCTTCAGTTAAAACTGGAAATTCAGTAGGAATAGATTTAGGAATTAAAGATTTTTTAGTGTTATCTAATGGAACGAAAATCAAGAACCATAGATTTCTTAAACACTATGAAAGACTTTTAGCCAAAAATCAAAAACATCTATCAAGAAAAACTAAAGGTTCTTCAAGATATGAAAAACAACGAATTAAAGTAGCAAAAATTCATGAAAAGATAACCAATTCAAGAATGGATTTAATTCATAAAACTACACATAATCTTGTAAATCAATATGATAAAATTTATCTTGAAGACTTGAATGTTAAAGGGATGATGAAAAATCACAAATTATCAAAATCCATTGGTGATGTTAGTTGGGGTAAATTCATAGATGTTTTAACATATAAAGCAGAATGGAATGATAAAGAAATCATACACATAGATAGGTTCTTCCCTTCAAGTAAAACTTGTTCCAAATGTGGTTATATCAATCAATCTTTAACATTAAAAGATAGAACTTGGACTTGTAAAGAATGTGGTGAAGTTCATGATAGAGATGTAAATGCAGCAAATAACATCCTAAATGAGGGATGTAGAAAGAATATATCGGGAGGAACTTCCGATTACAAACGCAGAGCCAAAATTAGACCATCTGATGGCATAAGCAATGAAGCGTTGAAAGAGAAAGAACTTGTTTAAGTTCTGGAAACACACAAATCTTTAGTTTGTGTGTAGTTCATAGTACTTAAAAAATCTTCTATATCAATATCTTTTATTGAATATTTATTTGATTTTTTAATATGTTCTGTTATTTTATCAATATGTTCTATTACTTGTTCAATAACATTATCAGTTTCTATTATTTCATTTTCAAAAAATTTTTTAAAATTTTTTAAATTAGGATTTTTAAGACTAATAAACATTTTTTTATTTGGATTACTTCTACTTTTTATAACTTTCATTGATGGTGTAATTAAATTACCATTTTTTTTGAAAAAAATTGGATTTATTAATATTGTATAAATATTGAAATAATCAGATGCAAAATATAAAAAATAAGCATATAAACCATCCGAAATTACAATATCATTTTTTGATAATGTTGATAAAAAGTCAATAATTGATAAAATATTATTTTTATCATATTTTGAACAATTATATTGTTTGAAATTATTATTAATATTTAAAAAATCAAATAAATTTTTATTATCTCCTATATAATATTTATTCATATTCCTATTTTTTATTTAAAAATATAAAAAAATATTAATATTAAAAAATTTAATTGTCTATTTTTTTCCAATAATATTATTTAATTCATCAAACCTATTAATTTTTAAACTATTTGAAGTTAAATATTTATATTGTCTTAATGTATCACTTGAAATTAAAATACTTATAGATAATGTTGATTTATTTTCATTAATATTATAATTGAATAAAAATGTTATATCTTTTACATTAGATATTTTATAATTTGATAAATATCTATCATTTTCATTTAACTTAGATAATTTTAACCATTTCAATTTATCTTGTTCTGTATATCTAATAATACCTTCTAATAATATATCATTTTCCATATTTTTAATATTTTATTATATAATACCTACCATCATCTATTATATAGTATCCATCTTCTCCGTTAACATATGGAAATGATGTAGCTGTAAAATTAGAATTAACTAAATAAAAGTTTTTTAATATATCATATTTAAACATTTTACTATTAGAATATCCAGCACCATATCCATTATAACTTGTTGTTTCAATTAAAACAAACGGATCAATTGTTAAATTTAAATTCATAGTATATGGTTCATAATCAGTTTTGTATAAAATTTGATTTGTTTGTGGAATCAATTCATTATTATCTTTATCTAAACTAAATGTTTTAATTCTTACAGTATAATATTCTGGTTTTTCATATCCATCTAATATATAAAAATTAATTGTAAGTAAATAATTATTTTCATTAATTCTTGTTGTTGTATAATAAAAATTAACACCAATTACTTCATCATCTATAACTGATTTAGAAACCCAATTTGATGAATCATATCTCATATTCATATCATGAATTACATCTGCAACACCTGTTATATCTCTAATATTAGATGATAATGGTATAATATTTCTTCTTAACCATTTAACTAATGCCATTAATTTAGTTTGAACATCATCTAATGAATATTGTAAACTATAATTACCAAATTCATCAGTTATTCTATAAGTTAAATTAAATAAATTTGTTTTTTTATAAAACCCTTTATCATATTTAGTTTGTATAAAATCATCAACAGTCCATCCATCTACTGAATTATCAAATATATCAGGAATAAGAATTTTTTGTAATTTTCCATATAAAGGAGAATTGGGTTTTATATTTTTATAGTATTCATAAAGTTTTAAATCATTATAACCAAAATAATCAATAGCATGAATAAGTGATTTATATGAACCAATATAATTAAAAATTTCTGGATATATACTCAACATTTCTTTTCTCTTTCTGTTTAATCTTATATAATCAACAGAATGTTCTTGAATATCAGATTCTTTAAATATAAATTCAGCTTCTTTATAAATATTTATCCCTAAATTTCTTAAATTAATATCTAATCTTTCATCTTCAATTTCAGATTGACCATAAATTTTTAATTTACATATTTCTCTAGGAATTGATTTAATTTCAAAATTAAATGTTTTACCACTATAATTATATAATTCTAATGTATTAAATGGTAATAATTCTCCAGAATAATTTGTATCAATATAAATTTTTGTTCTTGTAATTTCTTTTATTCTATAAAAATTATAATCTTCATATATTGTTTGCCCTGTTTCACTGGTATCTATAAAATTTATATCTATAATTTGATCAGTTTCAAAACCATAATCAAATAAATCAAATATATAATCATTAGTTATAAATGATATAGTATTACCAGATATTATAAAATTTTTATCATATTCACCAGTATTATTGGTTATAGTTTTACCTGAAAATATAGCATAATCTACTTTTTCAATTTTCATTTCATTTGTAGATACACCTTCTTTCTCCGAATAAAAACCTAAAAATATTTCTAATGGTACAGGAACATAATTATAAGAATCACTATCATTTAACATTTCCAACCTATATGTTATATTATCAAATATTGTTTGTTGTGCAGAAGGATTGGTAATTTGTTCTTCAAATTTATTTGGTTCTCTATTTAAAAATACTTTAACATTACTATTTTCATCATATAAAGGTTTAGGTCCAATATATGTTAATCCTGACATGTTATTATAAGGTTTTAATTGATTTCCTGAGAAATCATAAAAAAATATATCTTCATCAATTAAACCACTATCGGGTTCAACCCATGATATTTTATAATCAACAATTTTATTATAATAACTTCTAGGTTTTCTTATAAATTCATTAACTGTTATATCAATCGGATTATCTTCACCAAAATATTCATAGAAGAATGGTCCTTGATAAGATAATTGTATAATGTCTTCTGTTACTCTTATTATATTATAATCCTTATTGTTTAATGGATATTTACTATTATTAATAGATATAACCATACCTGTTGATAATTCATAATCAAAAAGATTAGCATTTATAGATCTTATCTGATTACTAGATATTACTATACCATTATTTCTTTGTATATCTAAAGAATAATCTGAATAAATATTTACAAAGACATCAAAATCAACAACTTCTACATTGGGATATTTCCCTTCTATAATTAATGTATTTGTGTTACCAGTAACATTAAACCCAAGTTTATCAAAAACATCAAAATACTTTTCTATCCATAAATTTATTGTGGATTCTGTATCATCTTTATAATTTATATAATATTCAACATTATTTAATGTGATTTTAAATCCGTAATTAACCAAATCATTATTTAAATCCATTAAAATTTCAGCTTTAAAATTTCTACTTAATTTTTCAGATTCAAATAAATAAATACTTTCATTATTCAATTGTTCATCTACTTGAAAATAATATACATCTGAATCTCTATATCCCGTTGTTCCAGATGAAAGAAAAGTAAATTTATTATCAATCGTTAATGGAATTCCATTTTTATAAACTTCAATATTAAAATATGGATTAAAATTATATTCATAAATACCTTCAGCAATTAAATAGTTAACTCCACTATAATTATGATGAAATAAATGAACACCGTAAATATCTAAATAATCTTTGTATCTTTCATTAATTGCATTTATTGTATTTTCATAATAATATTCAGTATTTCCTGATAATAATATATCTTGTGATATATTTACAACATTTGAAGTTGAATAACAAATAGTATTACCACTAATTGAATATGACCAATTATAAGCTCCTTGTTGAGCATATAAAGTTTGAATTTGAGATCTTTTAAATACTTTATAAATTTCATATGTATATCCAGATTCATTAATAACATATTGTTCAACTTCTATTTTAATACCATCTTTTGTATTATCATTTGGGTATGTATCTTTTATTGATATAATTTCAAATTCTCTATCATTATGTAATGTTTCACTATCTATAAAAGGATTAGATTTTAATATTATATTATCCATAAAAGATATACCAGATAACTCAGTAATCCCATCAATATAAATAAAATATCTATTATCTTCATCTAAAAACTTAACACTTGTTGATATTATTAATTCTTTATCCTTAAATCCTGTTATTGTAAAAATAGGATTATATGAAGGTAAAAATCCATCACCATCATAATTTTCAAATATTATAGTTTGTCCTGTGCTAAAAAATTCAATATCATTATTAATATCATTGAAAAATTTAATTTCCGTTCCTTGTGTGGTATTGTTTGTTATATTAATTTCCACTGGACCACTATAAAGTTTAGGTCTTTCTGTGTATAATGTCAATTTCACATCTAATTTACCTGTTGTTTCTCCTGATAAATTAAAATCAAATACCTTATCTCTTAATATACTATAATCTCTATATGTCACAATTTTATCATTATATTGAGAATTAACTATATTTAATTTTTTATCTGGATAAAAATCTAAATTATTAATAGATGCTAAATATTCATTCCCATAATCAGGCATTTTTATTATATTATGACTAGATATTGTTACTCCTGTTGTAAAATAAAAACCTGAAAATGATGCATTATTCGTTTTTGTTTGAATTAATATTGCATCTTTTTTTGTCCCTATTACATTAAAATATGTAAATCCTGTATTTATAAAATCGTCCCAAAATGGCCATATTGTTTCAGTAGTACCAGAATCAAAACTAATTATTGTACCAGACCTAAATTTATTATCAAAATCTTCACCATATATCCATTTCGTATAAAAATCTGAATTTTCATTCACTCTTTTAATGTCGTTAACTATCTCATTATCATATGTTTTAGCAACAAATGTTAATCCACTATTATTAAACAATTGAGATGGTTCAAAATCAAATACATTTGATAAATCAAAAGAATCAACCTTTTCAAAAATATATATTCCTGATGTTTTAAAAAGTGTATTACTATTCTCATCAAACAATATTTTACCATCCCATTTATTATTTATATCATCATATTGGAAATTGTATGGGTATCCTTCCTTATTAAAAAATATTAACTTATCTGTTTTATCCACTTATATTATTTAATTTCATTTTTTATGTTGATGATAAACCTCCTGATATTGATGTCCAATTAGTACCATCTTTTTCTACATAATAAAAAGTCCCATTAGAAGTATCTATATACAAAGCGTTTGTTCCTGAACTTTTTGAGTAATTTGATGGAGCTCCTGTGCCAAATTGTACAGCATTTGTTGATATTTCAGTAATTCTATTAGATAAATTACTAGTTAATCCAGTCACATAACTTTCAGTTGCAAATCCAGATGTACTTAAAGCTGTACTAATATCACTAGGTGTTGCATATTTTTCTGTATAACTAGTAACATAACCTTCAGTTGCAAATCCAGATGTACTTAAAGCTGTACTAATATCACTTGGTGTTGCAAACCCAGATGTACTTAAAGCTGTACTAATATCACTAGGTGTTGCATATTTTTCTGTATAACCAGTAACATAATCTATAGTCGCAAATCCAGATGTACTTAATTTATTATTAACAAAAGATTCAGTTGCAAA
>Ga0265295_1005393_pt1 | contig 16314 bp, 14 predicted proteins | sample Munlansysbiofilm_FD_192503 | JGI IMG/M metagenome (GOLD analysis project Ga0265295, IMG submission 192503) | Leachate microbial communities from a municipal landfill in Southern Ontario, Canada - Methane capture system biofilm | ecosystem: Engineered > Solid waste > Landfill > Unclassified ... | reverse complement strand
GCAAAACGGGCGAAGTTTGGCTTTGAGCGACTCGTTTTTGATGACGAGAAATTTCCAAGGCTCCATTCCGAAAGAAGAGGGTGAATTGTGTGCGGCTTCCATGATAAAGCGCAGATTTTCATCAGAGATTTTTTTGTTTTCGTCAAAAAGTTTGCACGCATGACGAAAGTCCATAGCTTTTGAAAACTCGTTTTGTAGCATAGTGTCTCCTTATAGTGTGGCGTAAAAATTATAGTCATTAAAAACTTTCATTACCCTTACGATACTTTTGGTATGTAATTCATTTAGACAAAGGATGCTAAAAAACGTTTTCGAGCACTTTCGTGCGCAATGATGGGCTTAGGATAGCCTGAAATAGCATGATGCAGTAGATACGCTTCGTTGTGCAAAGACGCAGAAGATACGTCACGCAAGAGCGGAAGATAACGTTTGATATAGCGGGCTTCTTTATCAAATTTCAACGATTGGGCGTAGGGGTTGAAGATGCGAAAATAGGGTTGCGGATCGATCCCCGTTCCCGCGCACCATTGCCATGAAAGAATGTTCGCGCTTGCGTCGTAATCCAAAAGATGTTTGGCGAAAAATGCTTCGCCCTTTTGCCACGGCAACATCAAATGTTTGGTAAAAAACGAGCCGACGATCATACGTGCGCGGTTGTGCATCAAGCCGGTTTCTAGAAGCTCCGTGATCGCCGCATCGACAAGCGGATAGCCCGTTTGAGCCAAGATAAATCGCTCATACGCCTCATCGTCATTGGAAACAGGCGGTGAATATTTGTAATTTTCCCATGCCAGTTTGGGAAAATGGTAAAGCAAGTAAGCGTAAAATTCGCGAAAGATTAACTGCCTGAAAAATGGTTCCGTTTGATGCCCCTCTTTTTTTAATGCAACCAAATAACGCACGACTTCGCGAATCGAGATCGTGCCGAAACGTAGATGTACGCTTAGGTGCGATGTGGCGTCCGCATCCAAAAAGTCACGTTTCTCTTCGTACGCATCGATCTTACATGTAAAGAGTTCGAGTGCTTTTTGAGGCTCTAAAATGTTGACATGTAAAGACGCAAAGCCAAGACTTTCAAGTTTGACATGTAAAGGTGTTTGAATGCCGTTTTGAATGCTCCAAAGCACGTCGTAGTCGTAGTTTGCAAGGCTTTGATCGGCTTTTACGTATTTTAATGCGTGAAATTGTGTGTAAAATTGCTGACAAGCCCTGTAATAAGGGGTAAAAACAAGGTAAGGTGAGCCGTCTTTTTTGAGCACTTCATTCGGTTCAAAAAGATAGCAGTCGTTAAGTGCGTGAAAGTGAAGCACCGAGGAGATAGCGTTATCGCGCTCTTTGGCGTACGCATCGTAATCGACGGCGGCGTAAACTTCTTCAAATCCGAGCGTTTTGAGGTAGGTAAACACCTCCAAAGGCGTGCCGTAAAACAGGGCTAGATCGAGTCCGATCGCTTTAAGGTCGGCTTTGAGCTTTAGCACCCATTCAAAAATAAACGAAACCCTACGGTCGTTTGCTTCCAGTACGTTTAAAAGGTTCGTATCGAAAATAAACAGCGGTAAAACTTCGCCTTTTGTCGCCAAAAGCATCGAGTCCTCAATGCGCAAATCGCGCCTAAACCAGAGTAATTTTTTCACATGTTAACCTTGAAGATAGTTGGAAAGTATTATATAGTAAAAGAAATCCTAAAATTGTCCCTTTTTTGATGTAAAATTGAAATATTCTGAATTTTCGCAAGGACGGTCTCGTATGCTCAAAGCTTCGCTCAAAATACGAATTCTCTTGGTTTTTATCGTCTCCATCTCGGTGATGGCGTCCATCTTTTTCATTATCGTCGTGCGCGGTACGTACGATCTTGGCGCAACGCAGATGTCTGATCAAGAAGAGCTGATCAAAACGCTGAACAAGCAAGAGGTGAAAAACTATCTCCAAATCGCGCAAGAAGCGGTCAAAGCCTCTTACGACAAAACCAGCGACGCAAAAATCGTCGAAAAAATCAAAGAAGACGCTTTGATGTTCGAAGAACTTTTGAGTTTTATTTACGAAGAGAAAAAAGAGAGTATGAGCGAACAAGCACTCAAAGAGCTTTTAATTCACGTGATTCAAAGTTACCGCTACAACAAAGGGGCGGGCTATTTTTTCGCCTACACGCCTGAGGGAGTGAACGTCGCGCACGAAAGTAAAAACCTTATCGGCAAAAATTTGATCGACCGAAAGGACGTCAAAGGAAACTACACGGTCAAGCCGATTATCGAGTCGGCATTACCGGGCGGAAACAACGTGACCAAGTATTTCAATAAAAACCCCCTCAGCGGCGAAATCGAAGAGAAAATCTCGTACAATTTTTACTTCAAACCGCTCAATCTCATCATCGGAACGGGCGAATACATGTCGCTCATCAAAGCGTACCACCAAGATAGAGCCATCGAAACGCTTTCCAACCTCAAATACGGCAACGGCGGCTATTTTTATGCGGTTAAAAAGCTCAAAGACGGTAAATACTCGGTCGTTTTCAACGGCGCAAATCCCAAATTGCGCGATACGGTTTTTGACTTAGGCGATAAGGACGTGGACGGAAAACCGTACCGTCAGTTATTGATTCAAGAGAGTATGGCGCATGAGACGGAGGGAGCTTACATCTCCTATAAGTACCAAAATCCTACGACCGGCAAAGTCGAGCCGAAAATGGTTTATGCGAAATACTTTAAAGATTGGGAATGGTTTTTAGTCTCCAACATCTACTTACAAGACGTCGAAAATAACGTCGCTACGCAAAAAGAGAAGATCGACTCCAACATTACGCGTCTTATCGTGAAATTAATCCTCTCGGGCATCGTGATGGTGTTGATTATTTTCGGTGTGATTTACGTGGTTTTAGGGCGCGTGGTCAACCGTCCTTTAGATGCGCTAACCGCGAAAGCCGCGGACTTGGCACGGGGAGAGGGCGATTTGACATGTAAGCTTGACGTAGACGGAAACGACGAGATCGGTAAAGCGGCGACGCAGATCAATCATTTTATCGAAAAAGTCCATCAGACGATGATTGCCGCCAAAGGAGCCAGTAGCGAAAATACCAACCTTTCCAATACGCTCTCCAGTATTTCCCAAACGATTACGCAGCGTGTAGAACACTCTACGGAGCTTATCGCGGACGCGACTCAGGTTTCCCAAACCCTCCGTAGCGAGATCGAAAGTTCGGTCGATGAAGCCAAGCGATCGAAAGAGCAGATCGCCCGTGCAAACGAAAACCTCAAAAGCGCATGCGCTGAGATTATCGCGCTTGGGAATAAAGTCGATGAAAGCGCGCATACCGAAATGGAGTTGGCAACGCGAATGCGACAACTCAGCTCAGACGCCGACCAAGTGAAAAACGTCTTAACGGTCATCTCCGACATTGCCGATCAAACCAATCTTTTAGCGCTTAACGCCGCCATCGAAGCCGCACGCGCGGGCGAACACGGACGAGGCTTTGCGGTCGTTGCCGATGAAGTGCGAAAACTCGCCGAACGTACGCAAAAAAGCCTTTTGGAGATCAATGCGACGATTAACGTCATCGTTCAAGCCATTATCGATTCGGGTGAGCAGATGAATCAAAACTCCGAAAAAGTTCAAGAGCTAACGCATACCGCGGAAACCGTCGAAGAGAAGATTAAAGAGACGACGAGCATCATGGAAATGGCGACGAAAATGAGCGATAAAACGGTCAACGACTACGTCAATACCGAAAAAAGTATCGACGTTATCGTCGAAAAGATCGAAAGCATCAACACCATTTCCCATCAAAACGCGCAAGGACTCGAAGAGATCAGCGTCACGAGCAAAGACCTTCGCCAAATGGCGGAAAATCTTAACGCAACGCTTAGCACGTTCAAAACGTGATTATTTCCCCTCTTGAATCACGGAGCGGAGCGCTAAGTCTTTGGGGTAGGGGTTTAAAAACGTCTGCCCTAGAAGATAGTGTACTTCATACTTTTTAGCTAAAAATTCGACGGTATTCATCACGGCGATCAACGGAACGATTTCATCGCGAAATTCTTCGATTTGTAGATGAAGCTCCTGCTTTTCGGCACTCGTTAACTCTTTTTTGAAGAAGCCGACCATGTGTTGAAGCACATTCACCGTTTTAGCGATGGTGCTTTTATACGCAATGGTTTGTTTGAAAAGTGTGAGATACGCTTGCGTGATCTCTTGCAAACTTTTTTTGTCGTGATTGGCAACGATTTTGCCTAAAAGGCGGTAGTTTCCCTCGTGCTTGCTTTGCAATAAAAATTTATAAGCGGTGTGAAAACTTACAAGTTTTTGCATCGTCTTGATGTTTTTTTGAAGCTTCATCGCATCTTCATACGCGAAGAGTTGCATGACAAAGTTTTCGCGAAGCCAAGGGTCGATCAAACGCGCCTCTTCCTCGATGGGAAAATCTTCAAAATGTGCTTTACATGTAAACGCAAACAGCCCATCTTTTTTCCCCTCACTCATCGCACCGCTGTAATACTTCGTACTCCCAAGCCCACAACTGGGTGACTTTGACTTAAGGATGATGCCGCAAATAGGCTCACTTTGAATCTTATGCAGTTCATGCTCCACCGCCTCATTCATTGCCTCTGTGACATCGTTTTTGGAAAAGACGGTAATGACGTTTTTGTGCCCATTTTCAAGCACAATACGTATCGTCTCACGCGGAGTTCCAAACGCTAAATGCTCAGGACAAAAGGGCACAAACGAAGCATACTTGCCAAGCTTGTCGGTAATAAAACGATCCCGTTGCCCTGTTTTATCATAACGAATAGGCTCACCCAGTAAACAGGCGGAAACAGCAATTTTGAGCATGGTATTCCTTTGAAAAAAGCTATGACTATTATAGCTAGTACTTTTGATAAAAGGCTTAGTGGGAATGTGTTAGACTAATACATGTAAGATAAATGCTTACTAAATTTTTGCTTGGAAAATGAGGACAAATATGAAAGAATTTGAAAAAGTTATCGAGCAAGTATTTAAATATACACATGAATACGCTTTCAAAAACCTTGATTTAAAAAGAGATAATCCTCCAGAAAATTGGACAAAAGAAGAGAAAAATAAGTTTACTGAGTATGTACACATTGGCTTTAAAAAAGCTCAAGACTTAGTACTTAATGAATTGCTTAGCTATGAAATACAAATTAAAGAACTGAATAAAACTTTAAAAGAAAGTAGAAGAAATGGCAATAAAGTAGGTGAAAAAGACACACAAAAATTAATCAATCTTATTAAATATAAAACTACCATACTTAGAATTTTTATGGATTTTATAGCTTGGCAATTTTTAGGTGGTCAATATTATAAAGTTCGTAGATTTTATGATATGAGAAAAAAAGAAAATTCAAGACCAACTCTATCAAAGTCCAATATTGAATCTGTGAAAAGTGCTGTTGAATATTATCATGCTCTGAACCCTCTTAATTTTGCACTTATTTCAGATTTAACCTCTTTTATAGATATTGGTGATATTTTACTGATGGACAATTATCGATTGAGACCAATCGAAGTAAAAGAGGGAGAAAAAAATGAGGAGATATTTAATTTTTTATTTAAAGAGAAAATACCAGAGAATCTTGAAACGATAGATGAAAATTTTTTAAAACAAGCGAAGAGAGTATTGAATCAAGCAAAAAGAGGGCATTTGTTATACGATGTTCTTAAAAATGAAAAAGGAATTGATCCTTTTACTGAATTAAAAACAGAAGTGAACAAAGAAGCTTTTGAAATCAAAACCTATATTGATGAATTTGAAAAACTCGTTGCTAATCTTGACATGAAAAACTATTCATATACTATCATTGAGGATATTATTAGTATTGGGATTTATCAAAAGGAAATGATTCATAAAGGGAATATTATAATTCCTTTCTTGAATCAAAAAATGTTTGGTAAAGAATATCCAGTATTTAACTATCGAGAAAAGTTTCAAATGCCGATTAGTGAACCGATTTTTTATTACGGTTTATCGAAAAAAACAATCTTTGATATTTTATTTGGACGAATCAACATTGTTATGTCAATAAATTTAGATAAATTTATTGAACTTTGTAACTTGCAAGGTTTAGAGGCAAGATATTTGTCTGAAAAAGAGACAATGAAACGAAAGACAAAAGGTGAGATTTCATTATTTGAGTTTGAAAAGAAAAATATTATGATTGGAGATACTATTTTAGGTGATGGGTTGATTGCAAGAATGTTATTTGATTTTGTAAGACCATCATCTATTATTGAATATTTTAAACAGAGTTAAAAAGTTTTACATGTAAAGCCCAAAGACTTTACATGTAAAAGATTATTTCGGTCGTTTATCCACCACGCGTGTGGCTTTTCCCTCACTTCTTTGCAAAGATTTTGGAGCGACGAGTTTGACTTCGACGTTGATGTAGAGGTTGTTTAAAAGGGCGTGTTGAAGCTCTTTTTTGAGGTTTCCTAGGTAGCTGACATCATCGCTTATGAGGTGCTCGTCGAGTTCCACATCGATCTCGAGTTTATCAAGGTAGCCTTTTTTGTCGGCGATGATTTGGTAGTTGAGCGTGATGCCCTCTTGTTTGGAAAGTACGTGTTCGATTTGCGATGGGAAGACGTTGACACCGTTGATGAGAAGCATATCGTCGCTTCTGCCGACGATACTCTCGATGCGTCCGATGGTTCTGCCACAACGGCACGGAATGCGTGTTAAAGAGGTAATGTCACCCGTTCGGTAGCGAATGATCGGTAAGCCTTGTTTGGTGAGCGTCGTGATGACAAGCTCTCCGCGTGTGCCCTCTGGTAAAACTTCTCCCGTTTTAGGGTCGATGATCTCGGGGTAGAAATGATCTTCGTGAATGTGAAGTAAGTTTGAGTGCTTGCAGTTACACGCGACACCCGGTCCGATGATCTCGGAGAGTCCGTAAATCTCGTGGTAATCAATGCCCCAGATGTGCGCGATCTCGTTTTTAAGCCCTTCACTCGTTGGCTCTGCTCCGAAAAATCCCACACGTAGTTTGAAATCTTTTTGGATGTCATAACCCTCAGCCTTTGCTACTTCTGCCATATGAAGCGCAAAAGAGGGCGTGGCAGTCAGTACGGTTGCGCCAAAGTCTTTGAGAAGCAAAAGTTGGCGAGAGGTAAAACCTGTGGAACTAGGAATGACGGCGATTTTCATGCGCTCAGCCGCGTTGTGAAAGCCAAGACCGCCTGTGAAAAGTCCATACCCGTGAGAGTTTTGCATGATGTCTTGGCAGGTCACGCCACCCATTGTAAAGGCTCTTCCCATCACTTCCGCCCAGATGTCCATGTCGTGTTCGGTGTAGCCCACGACGGTCGGTTTTCCAGTCGTTCCACTACTACTGTGGATGCGCACGATCTGATCCATATCGACCGAGAACATGCCAAAAGGGTAGTTGTCTCTAAGGTCATGTTTTTTGGTGAAAGGAAGCTTAGCGATGTCCTCAAGAGTCTTAATATCTTGCGGCAAAACGCCTTGTTCATCAAACTTTTTTTTGTAAAACGGCACCAAATGGTAGACGCGAAGCAGGGTTTCTTTGAGGTGTTTGAGTTGCCACGCTTGAAGCTCGTCTTTGCACAAACTTTCGTTTTTACTAAAGGTCATAATGCGTTCCTTGATTTTTTACATGTAAGGTTTTACATGTAAAAGTGTTTGGCTTGAACAATCTCAATAGTTTGAGCTTGAAGTGCAACAATCGCATCGTCAAATCGGTCTTTATCGACACTGAAAATGAAAATGCCGGTATTGGCTTCGTAAAAGCTGTACGTGTAGAGAATGTTAATGCCAGCCTTTGAAAGCGCACTCACGGCTTTGTCAAAACTGCCCACAACATCTTCGATCTTCACGCCAAATACATCGGTAAAACGCACGCTAAAGCCCTCATCTTCAAGGACGGTTTTGGCTTTTTCAGGATTGTCAACGATGGTGCGAATAAGACCGAAGTCGGTTGAGTCGGCGAGTAAAATCGACTTAATTGAGATGTGGTTTTTAGAGAGAATTCCCGTAAATTCGGAAAGTTCGCCCGCTTTGTTTTCTAAAAATACAGAGAGTTGTTTGATGGCACATTTCATGAATGACTCCTTTTGTCGATGACGCGGACGGCTTTGCCGACACTGCGTTCTATGGTTCGAGGTTCAACGAGTTTGATCTCGGCGTTGATGTAGAGGTTGTTGAGCAGTTCGTGTTGAATCTTCTTTTTCAAGGCTTCAAGTTGTCCGATGCTGTCTAACGGCATATCTTCGGTGACTTCAACCATGATTTCGAGTTTATCCAGATAGCCTTTTTTATCGGCGATGATTTGATAATTGAGCGTGATGCCCTCGATGTTGGAAAGCACGTGTTCGACTTGCGATGGAAAGACGTTGACACCGTTGACGATGAGCATGTCATCCACGCGACCCATGACACTTTTCATGCGCACATGCGTTCTGCCACACTTGCATGGGGTTCTATCCAACGAGGTGATGTCGCCTGTTCGGTAGCGAATGATCGGGAAGGCTTGTTTGGTAAGGCTTGTGATGACCAGTTCGCCTTTTTCGCCGTACGGCAAGACTTCCAATGTTTTAGGGTCGATAATCTCGGGGTAAAAATGGTCTTCAAAGACGTGCAAATCTTTGCTCTCAAAACAGTTCGACGAAACACCCGGTCCGATGATCTCGGAGAGTCCGTAAATCTCACAGTAGTGAATGCCCCAAACCTTTGCGACTTCTTCTTTAAGTCCAAGACTTGTAGGTTCTGCTCCAAAGATGCCGCATTTGAGTTTGAAATCTTTTTGGATGTCATAGCCCTCAGCGACCGCCGCTTCTGCCATATGCAGGGCAAACGAAGGCGTAGAGGTCAAAACCGTTGCTTCAAAGTCTTTCATCAGCATCAGTTGACGAGAGGTAAAACCGCCACTGCTTGGAACAACCGTAGCACCCACGGTTTCAGCGCCGTAGTGAAGCCCAAGGCCGCCTGTGAAAAGTCCGTAGCCATAGGCATTGTGTGAGGTGTCTTCGCTTGTGACGCCCGCCATTGTAAAGACGCGCGCCATCACTTCGTTCCATGTATCAAGATCAGCCTTGGTGTAGCCGACAACAGTGGGTTTTCCCGTCGTTCCGCTACTGCTGTGCACGCGCACGACCGCATCTTTTTTGACCGCGAAGAGTCCAAATGGGTAGTTGTCGCGCAAATCTTGCTTTTTCGTAAACGGCAATTTTGCGATGTCGTCGATGGAGGTAATATCTTCAGGCGTGATGCCAAGCTCGGCAAATTTTCTCTGGTAAAACGGCACATTGGCATAGACGCGCGCGACGGTCTCTTTGAGGCGTTCAGTTTGAAGTTCGCTTAGTTTATGACGTGGAAATGTTTCCTCTTTTGACCAGATCATTTCTTTGCCTTTGCATCGTTGATGCCAAGGTGTAGCACAGCGATATTTTTCTCCGCAACTTTCGCATTCATCGCGGTTATAGCTTCTTCGATCTCTTTACATGTAAACGGAAAGCGTGAATCTAAAGCGAGGGTGACACCGAGCATGTAGACATTGAGCGCATCGATGGGAAATGCTTTCGCTTTGGCTTTTTTAAACGCGTCGATGCTGTGGGTTTCAAAGTCGACTGTGGGAAAACTTTTGGGCGCATTCACAACGATGACACCTTTATCAATGCTTAGGTATTGGATATTGCGTAGCGCTTCATTACCCTCAAGCGCGATCAAAAGGTCGGCTTGTCCTTCATCAATCGCGGGGGCGTAAAAGTCGCCGATTTTGACGTAGCAGGAAACGGAGCCTCCTCGTTGGCTCATGCCGTGGTTTTCCGTACCTAAACATTTTTGACCTGCAAGGGCTGAGGCGATGCTAAGCACTTTGACCAAAAAGACCGCACCTTGTCCGCCGATACCTGCGATAACGATTTGATATTTCATGATTACTTCTCCTCTTTTTTCACAAACGCATCGGTAGGGCAGACCACATCAAGGCATGAACCACATCCTGCACATAAAAATGGATCAATTTCCATTTTACCGGCATCGTTATAGTGCATTGGTGGGCATTTGTAGTTGGTAATACACGAATCACAGGCGACACATTTGTTCTCATCAACTTCAACCATGACATTACCAAGGCGCCCGATGGCATTGTCTTTATCAAGGACACAAAATTCACGTACGACGGCAACGACGGGTGAAGTAGCTGTTTTGTAGGCTTCTTGGAGTGATTTCATAAAGCCAACGGTTTTATTCAGGTCTTGCTCATAAACGTATTCGTGACATGCAATACCACACCCTTCAATGATGCGTTTGATGTCGATTTGGTTAGGATTGGTGCGTTCAGGTGTGGTTTGACGACCCGTCATCGCAGTGGTAGAGTTGTCCAAAATAACCAGAATAAATTTATGATTTTGGTAAGCGGCATTAATGAGTGGTGCAACACCTGAGTGCATAAATGTACTATCGCCGATGGTTGCAACAACGGTTTTATCAGGGTCTGAAATGCTAAAACCACTCGCCATCGAGATGCTTGCTCCCATACATAAAATGGTATCAATTGCCGCTTGATTAAGCCCTAGTGTGTAACAGCCGATGTCAGAAGTATAGATCGATTTTTTCTTTTTAAAGACTTTGGTAATGGCGTAGTGTACATCACGGTGTGGACAGCCGGGGCACATATTGGGTGGGCGTTTGGGAAGTTCTTTTTCATACTTCTCACTTTGGTACGCATGACTTGGTTCAATGACACCCGCGTTAGCAAAGGCTAAGAGGACTTTGTCTTTACTAAATTCGTCGATGAGATGAACGTGTTTGGTCAGTTTTCCGTAGAGTTTTGGCGAGCTTAATTGCTCTTCAATACAGGGGTAACTCTCTTCAAAAACGATCACTTTGTCATAACTGGTAAACAGCGCTTCGAGCTTTTCTTTGGGAAGCGGGTAGGGCATATCGAGTTTTAAAATATCGGCTTGAATGCCACGCTCTTCCACGGCTTCTTTGACATAACCATCGCCCGTGCCACTGGTGAGACAAAGTACCTTAGCACCTTTTAACTGGTGTGTTTTAGGTTCGATAAGCTGTTCCCAGTTCCACAGTTTTATGGCTTCCAAACGCTCGATCTGCTCCAAGCCTTGGCGAAATCTCCCAGCAGGAGGAACTGCGCCCCAACGCGGAATATTGCGCTCAAAATTGCCCTCGTTTGACGTTACATGTAAAGCATCATCGACCTCGCAAATCTCTCTGGCGTGGCTCACGCGCATCACAGGGCGAAGCATCACCACGGATTCAAAGTGGTGCGATAGCTCAGAACCCAGTTTGACCATATCGTACGCTTCTTGCGGTGTGGCAGGATCAAGCACGGGGATTTTTGCAAACTTGGCAAAACTTCGACTGTCTTGCTCGGTTTGAGAAGAGTAAAAGCCCGGGTCATCACAGGAGACCAAAAGCATCGCACCTTTGAGCCCGATGTATGAAGCGCTCATCAGCGCGTCACTGGCGACATTGAGTCCGACTTGTTTCATCGTCGCACAGGTGCGTTTACCCGAAATGGCACCTGCATAGGCGACTTCAAAGCCCACTTTTTCATTGGTCGCCCATTGTGCGTAGGCATTCAGTTTGTTTTTGTCGCGAAACTTTTGAAAGTTTCCCAAAATCTCGCTTGAGGGTGTTCCAGGATACCCTGAAATCATATCGACACCCGCATGAATGAGCCCTAAGGCAATCGCTTCATTTCCCATCAAAATCTGTTTCATCGTCGCGGCGCTCCAGTACAAAGTGTATAATGGTTTAAAGCCTATTGAAAGTAAGATTATAAGTTACTTATCTAAGCCATCTTCGCAAAATCCTTACATGTAAAGTGGGCAATTTTGAAACTTTACCCATTTTTTAGAATCCATTAATTGTGTGAATAAAGGTTCATTAAAGCATTTTATATTACTTTAAGGAACATTAAAAGGTGGGAGCTGTGAATGGGAACATTTGATCTAGGGGTTGGAGCGGCATTTTGGCTGATGAATGCGAGCGCACTTTTGTGCGTGATTTACGGTGTCATCAACTGGAATAAAGACAAAGAAGAGAAGGTGCTAAACACCAAGTCTTGGGAAAAAGACGAAGCGAAAATGACGAAGGATTTGGGATGAATCTGATCGAAAATATCGTCATTATCGTCTATCTCGCGGTACTGGCATACTTGGGCTATGTGGGCTACAAACAGACCAAAAGTTCGGCGGATTATCTCATCGCTGGAGGAGATACGCATCCGTTTGTCATGGCGCTGAGTTACGGAGCGACGTTTATATCCACTGCGGCGATCGTGGGATTTGGCGGCGTGGCGGCGTGGCTGGGTAATTCGCTGTTGTGGTTAACCTTTTGTAACATCTTCATCGGCGTCTTTATCGCGTTTGTTTTTCTGGGCAATCCAACGCGAAAAATGGGCATTCGCCTCAATGCACACACTTTTCCTGAATTACTAGGACGACGTTTTAATTCTAAGTTTATTCAGGTATTTGGCGGCGTTTTGATCACGGTTTTTATGCCGTTGTACACTTCAGCAGTTTTAATTGGTGGAACAGAATTTTTAGTCGCGTATTTTCACGTTGATTATCACATCGCGCTTTTAGTCATGTCCGTGATCGTCACGGGGTATGTTTTAGCGGGCGGTCTGAAAGGTGTTATGTTAACCGACGCGCTACAAGGGGTCATTATGTTTGTCGCGATGATCATCTTGATGGTGATGGTGTTTGATGCCGTTGGCGGTATGGACGCGGGTCTTTCAAAACTGGAAATGGTGTGGGATAAAACCGTCGCACCGCTTTTACATGTAAACATCAAAGAGCTCGCTGTGGGAAGTCCTGATTTTCTTATGAAACTCTCGATGAATTGGGGATTTCAAGGCTGGAATAAGATGCCCGTTTTCCTCTCGGAGGGATGGCTTTTTATCATTACAACCATAGCGATGGGCGTGGGTGTCGGTGTTTTGGCGCAACCGCAGTTGGTAGTGCGTTTTATGACCGTAAAAAGCAAAAATGAGTTGAACCGCGCTGTTTTGATCGGTGGCGTTTTTATCATCGCGATGACGGGTATTATCTATCTGGTGGGTTCGGTTACGAACGTGTGGTATTATGAGTTTAACGAGGGCAAAAACGCACTTCAAAGCACGGGTGGTATCGGAAAGGTGATTCCACATTTTATCAATGCCGCGATGCCTAAATGGTTTGCGTTTATCTTTTTATTTGCCCTAATTTCAGCGGCGATGAGTACGCTTTCAAGTCAATTTCATGCGATGGGAACGGCGATTGGCCGTGATGTTTTTGAACAGCTTGCGGGCAAGAACAATCCCAATTCTCTGCTCATTACGCGCGTAGGTATCATCGTCATGATCGTGATCTCGGTCTCTTTAGCCTATGTGTTTGACAAACAACCTGCCATCATCGCACGCAGTACGGCGATTTTCTTTGCGTTGTGTGCGAGCATCTTTTTACCGACCTATTTTGGTGGGCTTTTTTGGAAACGCATGACCAAAAAAGGAGCCATCGCTTCGATGATTGTAGGAACGGTGGTAACGACGTTTTGGTTGTTGTTTGTGCACTTTCAAGAAGCCAAACAGCTAGGTGTTGCAAAAATGCTTTTTGGGGTGGATTCGCTCTTAAGCGGCAAAATCATCTTTGTCGATGCGATGATGATCGCTCTGCCACTTTCGGCACTGACCGCGGTGGTTGTCTCTTTGATGACAAAGCCTGAGAGTGCTACGTTGATTAAAAAGTGTTTTGAAGACTAAAAAGAAGGAGGGTAGTTTTACCCTCTGTACTCTTTTTCGTAGGATGATAATATTTCTGAAGAAGCGATGAAATCGCGTGTTTTTTTAAGTTTTTGCATCGCCTCTTGTATGCCACGACGTTCATCTTGCATATACGTTAAGGCTTCTTGAATCAACGCTTGTGCACACTGCATCTCTTCACGAGTAGTAAATTGCGGCATTCGCGCGAGCAATCGTTCTATCTCATGATCGTTTTTTGAAACCAAGGCTACCGTAAAATCGTTATTCCATGACATTTTCAGTTTCGTCTTTCCACGCATCTAAAAGGCCGCGTGCTACATTCATGACTTGATCTAATTTTTCGGTATCGTTATTTAAATTGGCTTCCGAAAGCAATTTTAACTGATACGTATAAAGACCTTGTAGATAGTACGCAACTCGACCGTTATCGTAATTAAGTGAATGAATTAACTCTGCGAAGATAGCGGAAGTACGGTTAATCCAATAGGTTCGTTTCTCGATATTTCCGTCTTCTATGGCTCTTTTTGCTTGAGAAGCAAAGCGTAAAATACCTTCGTATAGCATTTTTATCAACTTTTCAGGTGATTCTATCGAGACGTTATTTTGTGAGTAAGTTGAGTATGCTAGATTGGAGTACATTCTATTTTCCTTAAATAAATTAATTTTGTGACGTGTAAGATTGTTTGATCATTAGCGATAAAGAGTCAAAACTTGTTTGAAGTTGATTGATAATCCTATCGTACTCGGCAAAACGTTTTGCCATCAAGTCGTATTTCTTATCCAAATTCGTGACGGTTTTTTCACGTTCGGTAGTCAGCGATTTTTTCTCCGTCGTTAAACTTGTTTTATAAAGCGACAAAATACCGTCTTTACTATTGGTATAAGAGTTTAAGAGCGTATTAAACGAGGTAAAAACACCTTCCTTGGTTTCGCTTTGCGCATAAGCCGTCGTCGGTTGTAATCCTAAAGATGCCAGCTTAGTTTTATCGCCCGTAATTTCGATGTCCAAACCTTGAATCGTGCTTTTGAGGTAGATATTATTATTGCTACCCAATGTCGCTTCGATTCCCGAAATGCCTGCTTTATTAATCGCCGTTTGTAAGGCCGTAAGATTTTCGGCCGCCGTGGCACCTGCGGATGTGGAAAACGTGACGGAAGTTCCGTTGATTTTAAATTCGTCCGTAGCGATATTCAGAGCATCGGAAGCAACGGGAGTTCCGATGTATTGCGTCGTTTTGTACGTGGTTGAACCTCTAAAATACTCTTGAAGTTCGGCAGGGTCTTCTTTCAATTTTTTATCAAATACCGATGAGTCAAATTCAAGCTGTCCGTCGGTATTCAATTCGAGTCCGTAGTCCGCCAAGCTTCTACCTTCGGAATCGACGCTTAAGACTTGTTTGCGTACTTCTCTGCTTAATGCCGTAATTTGGCTAACACCTTGGAATGTTCCGGCGGTTTTCGTATCGATATCGTATTTTGTCAGTTCCGTGAGTTGCGACATTAAACTATTATACGAAGAGACGAGGGATTCAACGGTTTTTTTCAGTTCGCTGGAATCTTGCGTAATCGATACGGTTGTATTTTTGCCCGTTTCTTGCGTCTCGTTTAGCGTAACGCTAACGCCTTTAATCAGATCGTCAAACGTGTTGGTCGCGCGTGAAATTGCCACTCCGTTATACGTGAAAGAAGCATCCGTTGCTTCTTGTAAATGGTTGGCTGCCGTGCTAAAGCCTAAATCCGCATTGGTCGTACCCGTTGAGGAAAGTGTTATGGCATTATCTTTTCCCGTCGTATCCGACTTGATAACTAAACGATACGGTTCTGTGCCTCCGACATTCAAAATAGAAGCCGTTACCTTGTCTCCCGCTTTATCGTTAATCATATCTTTAAGTTCAGATAATGTTGTCGTCGCGGTTACGTTGAAATCGTAACTTTTACCGTTAATTTTGAGCGTTAACGTATCGTCGGCCGAAGCAAACGTAGCGGTTTGAGACGTGTATGTCTTGGACTGATAAACGTCTTGCTTGGCTAGGGTCGTGACATGTAACGAAAAATCTTGAACGTCCGTACCCGATTGCGCTGTAATTGAAACGGCACTGTTCGAAACGGTTGTAGTTCTTTTAAGATACGTCATTTCACTGGCAAGCGAGTTGGTAGATGTTTTTAACGTCGTTACCAAAGAGGTTAAGGACGTTAAGTCATTTTGTTTGGTCGTATTGGTCGTGATTTTTTTATCAATAGGATCCAATTGCGCTTTTTCATCGACGGTACGTAATTTATCGATCGTATCGTAACTAAGAGCACCGTCGCTTCCGAGCCCGAGTGAGCTTAAGCTTGAAGTTGCCATCTTCTATCCTTTTTTATCAAAAATCATTCCTACGATTTCTTTCATTTTTGCCGACAGATTCATGGCTTCTTCCGTCGGAAATTTACGAATAAGTTTACCCGTACTTTTTTCCATGACGTTGACGTACATAATGTCGATTTTATCGTTAAAACCGAACTTAAGGTTGGTGTCAAGCATGTCCATTTGCTCGTTCAACTCTTTGACCGTTTTTTCAAGGGAGGCTTT
>Ga0265295_1005391_pt1 | contig 16315 bp, 10 predicted proteins | sample Munlansysbiofilm_FD_192503 | JGI IMG/M metagenome (GOLD analysis project Ga0265295, IMG submission 192503) | Leachate microbial communities from a municipal landfill in Southern Ontario, Canada - Methane capture system biofilm | ecosystem: Engineered > Solid waste > Landfill > Unclassified ... | reverse complement strand
TCGCTGCAAAAATCGCGTCATGTTTTCATTGAAAAGCCGGTTGTAGCCACACCGGAAGAGGCCAACGCCCTGATTGAAATCGCGATGAAATCTCATGTGAAGGTTCAGGTAGGTCATGTAGAGCGTTTTAATCCCGCCTTTTTAGCGGTTCAGCAGCTGCTGAATAATCCCATGTTTATCGAAGCACATCGCCTGGCGCAGTTCAATCCACGTGGCACCGATGTTCCCGTAATCTTGGATTTGATGGTGCACGACATCGACATTGTGCTGAGTGCCATCAAATCGAAAGTGAAAAACGTGTTTGCCAGTGGCGTCGCTATAGTTAGCGACACCGCCGATATCACCAATGCACGGATAGAGTTTGAGAATGGTGCGGTGGCAAACCTCACGGCCAGCCGTATTTCGTTGAAAAATATGCGCAAGGCACGCTTTTTTCAAAAAAACGCTTACATCAGTGTTGACTTTTTGGAGAAACAGTCTGAAATAGTACGCATTATGGATGTGGATGCCGACAAAGCTGATCCGATGGCGATGCTTATCGAGCTGGGTGAAGGCAAGGGCACAAAGCAAATATCATTTGAAAAGCCTAAAATAGAGCCTGTTAACGCCATTAAAATGGAACTTGAGAAGTTTTACGAAGCCATCGTCAACGATCAGGAACCACCGGTTACTATCAGCGATGGGGTGGAAGTTCTGAAGCTTGCTTACCGGATTTTAGATGAAGTAAACAATAACTTAAACAAGCTCCAATAATAATTGCAACCGTGTGCAATAAGGCATCAAGGCCTATCGTTAAGCATGCAGAACCAGGTGAATCATTTTTATATGCTAAAATTCTTACCCCTCAAAGCGGTAGTTATCGCACTTTTATTGCTCAGCATTTTTTCTTGCAACAAGTTTGAAGGCGATCAAACTGTGCCGGCATATATCAAAATTGATACCATCAGACTGAGCACAGAATATTTTTCGCAAGGCAGCAACACCCATAAGATTACAGATGCCTGGGTGTATGTAAATGATCAATTGATTGGTGCTTTTGAACTGCCGGTGACTGTTCCGATATTAGCACGAGGCAAACAAAAACTGGAAATCAGGCCTGGAATAAAACTCAACGGCATTAGCGGCACACGTGTCCCCTACCCTTTTTACAAACCTTATACGGTGCAGGATTTCAATTTTATCCAAGACAGCATCATCAAAATTAATCCGGTAACTTCCTATTACAACACCACCGGTTTTGCCTGGATGGAAGACTTTGAAGGCGCCAGTATTTCGCTAGCCAAAACCTCCCAAAGCGATACCAGCATTTATCAAACTACGCCCCTCAATAATCCCGAGGCATATCTCTCTGAGTTCTCTTCCTTTTCGGGAATTGTGAATCTTACCTCAGACAAAAGCTACTTTAAAATTGCTAGTTTTAATGCTTTTATACTTCCCTCAGACAACAGCCCGGTTATGCTGGAGCTGGATTATAAGTGCGACCGCTCTTTTGGCGTAGGCATGTTTGCAAGTATCAGTGGCTCGGTAGTTGACATTGCGTTGGTGGTTGTAAATAAAAGCGAAACCTGGAATAAAATATATATCAATTTGGGCCCTAATATCAGTGCCTATAAGAAAGCTTCTAATTTCAAGATATATTTTGAATCCAGTGCTTCAGGCGACAATGAAGCAAACTATTATTTTGACAATATTAAGTTAATCTATCGTCTAAATAAATAATGAATAGAAAACTACAAGTCACAAAGTACGTCGTTCTGGACTGGCTGGCAGCCTTGATGTCATGGGCGTTATTCTATTTTTTTAGAAAACAGGCCGAGGATCCCAGTTTTCATGAATATTTTGAAGTCATCTTTGACGATCCCAACTTTTGGTACGGCATCATCTTTATCCCCATCGGATGGCTGCTCCTCTACAGCGCAATGGGCACCTACCGTCGCATTTTCCGAAAAGCCCGCCTCAAAGAACTTAGCCAAACTTTTATCATCACATTGATAGGAGTAACTTTTATTTTTTTCGTGGCCATCCTAGATGATGTGATTACAACCTATAAGTCATACTATCAGTCGTTTTTAACGCTATTTACGCTACACTTTATCCTTACTTATACCGGAAGGCTCGCCCTCACCGCTGTTACGGTAAGTAAGATTCACAAAAAATCAATCGGCTTCAACACGGTGATCGTTGGCAGCAATGGCAATGCACTTGCGATTTATAAAGAGATTGAAAGTCAGGAACGTTCTGCCGGAAATATTTTCGTGGGTTTTGCCAGTGTTTATGACAAGGATGATTACAAAATCGGAACTTATTTGCCGCATCTGGGCTCTTACAAAGACATCAAACGTATTGTAGAAGAACACAAGGTTGAGGAGGTTATCATCGCCATTGAACGCTCCGAAACCGGCACCATCGACAGTATTATCGCACTGCTTGAAGACACGCCTGCTGTTATCAAAATCATTCCCATTATGCAAGATATATTATTTGGGTCAGTAAAGCTTTCCGGGATTTGGCATGCGCCGCTTATTCAAATTTCACCTGATTTGATGCCTGCCTGGCAGCAATCGACCAAACGCATGATTGACATTGTAGTCTCGATCATTGCCATGATTTTATTGATTCCGCTGTATTTATTTACCACTATCGGCGTCTTGCTTTCGTCCAGAGGGCCAATTTTATATTCCCAGAAACGCGTTGGCGTGCGAGGCCGTCCGTTTAGGATGCACAAGTTCAGAAGCATGTATGCTGATGCAGAAAAGGCTGGGCCGCAGCTCTCGAGCGATGACGATCCCCGTATCACGCCTTTTGGCAAGTTTATCCGCAAAGTACGGCTGGATGAGATTCCGCAGTTTTACACCGTATTAAAGGGTGATATGTCATTGGTTGGTCCGCGTCCGGAGAGGCAGTTCTATATCGATCAAATCGTGCAAAGAGCACCGCATTACCGGTTATTGCTTAAAGTAAAGCCCGGTATAACAAGCTGGGGACAAGTTAAATACGGTTACGCCTCTAATGTTGACGAAATGATTGAAAGGCTCAAATACGATATACTCTATATCGAGAATATGAGCCTGGCGATGGACGTGAAAATCCTGATTTATACCGTTTTGATTGTGTTACAAGGCAGGGGGAAATAAGCTTATAACTGTCCGCGCTCAATCAGTACTACAATTGTTTCTATCAGTTCATCTTCGCCCTCAGGATCGTAGCGATCTTTGAGGTTATAGCCCCATATCCGGGCAAATCCCTGATAGAAAAAAGCAGTGAAACCACCACGCAAATCCTTTACCAGATCGTAAGAGGTATTGGTTGTTTCACGGTCGATAAGTTTCAAAAGGATTTTCCCCTGTGTGAAAGTCAGGTCTTTAAGTTCGCCGCCAAACTGTTCATTCAGCTCTTTTTCTGCTCTTCGCATAATTTTTCGGCGTTCGCTGTCGCTGCTGGCTTCCTTCAGAATTTTGTCGTATTCACGCAGTTTTATTCCGGCAAGTTTGGCATAGGGATACACTTTTTTTACGTGATGGATCAGCCTGTTTACTTTGCGGATATCGCGTCGGCTGTCGAAAAGACGCATAGCATACACGCTAACTTCAGGAAGCTGGACGATGAGCGTGGTGTCTCCATCTTCTACCGTTGCCAACACAACCAATGTATCGGAAACATTACTCGTATCAGCGACTTGCTGAGCCAAAGCTGACCCCAATCCAAGGATGAAAATACTAAAGAAAATTATGCTTCTGCGAACCATGAAGCGGTAGAAAGCAAGTTTTGTGCCAGATATATTTTCTGAGACAAACAAAGTTTAAGCCACCCTCAATTTGGAGAGGCCGGCTTTGTTAAATTTATTCTGTGCATAAGAGAGCGAAACCACCAGTGATTTCACGGATTTCTTTGAGGGCAATTCAAACATATCATCCGTGAGAATGGCTTCCAGAATGGACCTCAAGCCGCGGGCTCCCAATTTGAAATCAACGGTTTTTTCTACCACAAAACCCAGCACCTCATCTTCAATCACCAGTTTGATGCCATCCATCTCAAACAGTTTTACAAACTGTTTTATCAGGGCATTCTTAGGGTCAGTAAGAATTCTTTTGAGGATTTCTGGCGTGAGTGGGTTTAGGTAAGTAAGGATTGGCAGCCTGCCCACAATTTCCGGAATCAGGCCAAACTTTTTCAGGTCGGCGGGCGAAACATATTGCAACAGATTGGATTTGTCGGCCACCATCTCTTTGTCGCTGCCATAGCCGATTACATTGGTGCGCGTGCGCGTTGCAATAATACGCTCGATGCCGTCGAAGGCACCGCCGGCGATAAACAGGATATTTTTGGTATCCACCTGAATCATTTTCTGCTCTGGATGTTTGCGTCCGCCCTGTGGCGGCACGTTCACATAAGTTCCTTCGAGAAGTTTTAATAGCGCCTGCTGCACACCTTCGCCAGAAACATCACGGGTGATGCTTGGATTGTCGCTTTTGCGTGCAATTTTGTCAATCTCATCAATAAAAACGATACCTCTTTCGGCAGCTTTCACATCAAAATCAGCAGCTTGAAGCAGTCGCGACAGGATGCTTTCCACATCTTCGCCTACGTAGCCGGCTTCGGTAAGCACGGTAGCATCTGCAATGGCAAAAGGCACATGCAGCATACGGGCGATGGTGCGGGCAAGCAGGGTTTTTCCTGTTCCGGTTTCGCCTACCAAAACCATGTTAGACTTTTCAATCTCTACATCATCCTTGCTATCATGCTGATTGATACGCTTGTAATGATTATATACAGCCACTGCCAGCACCCGTTTGGCATCATCCTGGCCAATTACATACTGATCCAAAAATTCTTTGATTTGAACCGGCTTAAGTAATTTAAAATCAGGAAGATTCTTATCTGTTTTATGGTGGGTGCTTTCCTCTGCCAGGATAAGCTTAGCCTGTTCCACGCATTGGTCGCAGATATGGGCTTCCATGCCTGAGATGAGCAATACAGTGTCTTTGCGCTGCTTTCCGCAGAAAGAACAATGGTCTGATTTCTTTGCCATACTATATTATGATTTGCTTTTGATAAGCACTTCGTCGATCATGCCGTAATCTTTGGCTTCTTCGGCCGTCATCCAATAATCGCGGTCGGAGTCGCGCCAGATTTTTTTGTAGGTCTGTCCGCTGTGCTTTGCAATGATGTCGTACAATTCTTTTTTCAGCTTCTGAATTTCACGTGCTGTGATTTCGATATCAGAGGCTTGACCCTGTGCGCCACCCATTGGCTGATGAATCAACACACGTGAATGCTTCAGCGCGGTACGTTTTCCGGGAGCACCGGCACACAATAACACAGCGCCCATCGAGGCTGCCATTCCGGTGCAGATGGTGGCCACATCGGGATTGATGTATTGCATGGTGTCGTAGATTCCCAAGCCTGCATAAACTGATCCGCCAGGCGTATTCAGGTAGATTTGAATATCTCTTTTTGAATCAACAGATTCTAAAAAGAGCAGCTGAGCCTGTATGATATTGGCAACATAATCGTCAACCGGAACACCCAGAAAGATAATACGATCCATCATCAGGCGGGAGAAAACATCCATGGTAGCGATGTTCATCTGGCGCTCTTCAATAATGGTAGGCGAGATGTAATTTTTTGCTGTGGAAGTGTATTGCTCAAGCGCCAGGCTATTCAAGCCTAAATGGCGTGTGGCATATTTGTGAAATTCGTTATTCATGATCATGCTCTTTATGTTCTTCATTTACTTTGGCAACAAATGCTTCGTAGCCCATTGATTCCGTTTTACGTGGCATTTTATCAAGGAAAAAATCTGTGAGCTTTGTTTCGGAAAGCTGATCGCTGATGCGTCTCGTTTCTTCTTTATTTTCAAGCATGGTATCAATAATGCCATCCATCCGTTTGCCCATTTCCTCATCCAGGATATCGAGCCCCATAGATCCGAAGAAATAGGACTTAACATGTGCTCTGATTTCTTCTTCTTTAACAGCCAATTCTGGATTTTGTTTCATCAATTCGGCCTCCATCAGTTGCCAACGAATTCCTTTAGCATATTTGCTTTCAAATTCTTTGTCGAGCTCTTCCATCTTTAGTTTTCCTTCGGAAGTTTCGATAAGCCAGCGTTTCAGAAATTCTACCGGCAACGGTAAGTCAACCTGCTCAAGCAGCTGATCTACAGCTTTTCCGAAGAAATATCTTTTATGTTCCTGGGCAAATTGTTTCTCTATGTCTTCTTTCAGCTGTTCTTTGAAAGTAGCTTCGTCTTTGATTTCCTTGCCGGGGAATATCTTTTCAAAAAGGGCTTCGTCAAGCGCTGGTTTTTCTTCCTGCACTATATCCTGAATAATCAGGTTAAAGTCGGATTTAGCCATTTCAAATTCGTCTTCACCAAGTTGGAGGAATTGTATAACAGCCTCTTCTGAACCCATAGCTTTGGCAAGGTTAAAGATAAATTCTGAACCGGCCTCTTTACCGATAAGCACTTCTTTGGATTCCTTATCAGTGATTTGATCAAGGTGTAGCTTAACTTCCTTTTCAAAGCCACCTTCAACTTCTTCGCCGGCTTCATTGGCTTGGACAAGCTTAATTTCGAGCCGGTCGTTTTCGCCAACTAGATCAACAGAAGTGATTTCGGGATTATTGTCGATGATATTGTCAACAGTTTTCTGGATATCGTCGTCCGAAGCCTTGATTTCGATGAAAGGCACCTCAATTTTCGAGAGGTCGATGTTAATTTCAGGAGCAAAACCTACTTCAAATGTCAGGCTGATATCTTCATTGTCTTTTACAGCATCAATATCTGTTGCTTCTTGCATAGGCAGCGGATAGCCGATTACAGGCATCTTTTCCTCAACAAGGTAATTGTTAAGCGCATCAGAAACAAGCTGATTGATTTTTTCGCCGGTGATGGATGGACCATACATTTTTTTCACCATCCCAAAAGGCACTTTCCCAGGTCTGAAACCCGGCATTGAAGCCTGACGCTGATATTTTTTCAGTTCGGCGTCAACCTCTTTTTCGTAATCATCTTTGGATACTTTGATCTGGATTTTTGCTGACAGATCGCTCAGAGGTTCGTGTGTAATATTCATAAAAAAATAATAATTAATTCTTTACCTCAAAAAAAGGACAGTTTCGCAGGAGGGCATCACCGGATAATTAATGATGATTCCCATTAAAAATACACAAATCCGATTGTGCTGAACAGCAAACCGTGACTTGTGTATTTTACTCCCAGTGTTTGTGCGGATGAAGGGACTCGAACCCCCACGCCTCTCGGCACCAGATCCTAAGTCTGGCGCGGCTACCAATTACGCCACATCCGCCTGATTAATCGCATTGTGGATTACCTCCTGCTTTTGCGGCTGCAAATATACGAGCTTTTTTGACTTATTTACTACTGAACTTAAAAAAGAATTAGTTAGGAATTGCCCAAAAATCAGCCGCAAGAGTACCTAAATCCTACTCCTTTAACTTTTTTAGGAACTGATAGAAAACTAAAACCCCTACTTTTGCGTTACGTTTAAAAGGATATCAACATATATTTCATGCACATTAACCTCAAAGCAAGTTTGTTGCTTGCATTGTTAAACATATATTGGATTCCTGGCGTTTTTGCCCAGGAATCGACAGGAATTACACAGGGAAATTTTGCCGGGTCAACTTCTACCAGAGTCAATCCGGCTAATATGCTTCAAAGCAAGCTCTATTTTGACTTACACTTATTTAGCATAAATGCTTTGGGGCAAAATGATTTTATTTATATCCCCGGTTCCGATTTTAACTTGGTACCCTTAATTAAAAATTCTGAACAAATACCTAAATATCCACAAACCGATGAAAGCTACCGCTATTACGAAAATACAAAACGAAAATCGGGAGCCGGCATCAGCAATAACTACGCTTTAGGTGGATTTCTGCAAACCGGTGATCATGCTTTCGCTTTCCATACGGCAGCACGCTCATACACCACTATGAATAAAGTACCTTATGAAATGGCCGTTTTAGGTGTGAACTCTCTAGGTTATGCACCGCTTCAAAATATATTGTTTCAAGATCAAAATATTGATGTGGCATCGCTTGCCTGGGGCGAGATAGGACTGAGTTATGCCTATGCCTTTCACAAAATGGCTAACCAACATTGGGCAGCCGGTATCACACTAAAATATTTGATGGGCTATGGCGGTATGTTTGCCAGGTTTGATAAGATAGATTATATGGTGCTGGACAAAGAGACCATCAAATTTTATGATATGAATGCCGATTTTGGTTTCGCACTTCCAGTAGATTATAACAATAATGACTTTCCGGATGGTAATGGGCTTTTTAAAGGAGGTGGTTTGGGAGTTGATCTGGGCATCACTTACACGCTAAAAAAAGAAGGCTTTCAAAACTTTAACAATCAACGCATCTGCGAACAAGGCTACAAGGATTATTTTTGGCGACTGGGTGTCTCTATTCTTGATCTTGGTGCCATCAATTTCTCCAAAAATGCTCAAAAACATGAGTTCAGAAATGTGGACGCGCTTTGGGAAAACTTGAAAGATTTGAAGTTTGACAACATTAACGACCTGATGGCAGAGGTGAGTAAGGAGCTTTTGGGCGATCCCGCTGCTTCACTGGCTGCTGATAAGTTTAAGATTGGATTGCCAACGGCACTTAGCGTGCAGTTTGACTATCACTACAAGCAAAACTGGTATCTGAATGCTACCTTAGTTCAACCGTTGCAACTGGCGCAATATGCAGTGCGGCGACCTGCACAACTGGCGCTTACACCACGCTACGAAACAGATTGGTTTGAAGCCATGCTGCCTGTGAGTCTGTATGAATATCAGATTCTGCGTGTTGGAGCAGCGGTGAGATTGGGTTTCTTCACCATCGGAACTGACAGACTTGGAACGCTTTTGGGCTTCAGAGACATCAATGGCATGGATATTTATGCCTCAGTGAAGATAAATATGAGAAAAGGCTTTTGCATTGGAAACAGAGATACTGGTGCTTGCTATAATGCGGATAATTACAGGCCACGGAAAAAGTTTTTGGGAATATTTTAGTATTCGAAGATTCAAAAGATTCAAAGATTCGAAGATTCAAAGACCTGCCTGCTGACCGCTGGAAGGCAGGTTCAAAGACCTGCTGAAGCTAGGTTCAATCCCGAATCGCTTCGCTCTCGGGACTAAAGCCCCGAATCGGTATTCTTAATTCTCGGGGATATAGAATATTAGGTTTTTTTCTCCCGCTGATCTCGCTGAGTTCTTCTCTGCGGTTATCTGCGTTATCTGCGGGAAACATTTCTTGTCTTTTCCTCCCGCCGATTTCGCCCGCGACGATGACAGAGTTCGGGGAAGTGTTCTCACCACTATTTTTTCACATCCATGGCATCGCGCAAGGCGTTACCAATCAACATAAAAGCCAGCACGAGCAGCATAATTACCAAGCCTGGCATGAGCGCCAGATAAGCGGCATCAAGAATGATAAAGGCATAGTTTTCTTTGATCATGCTGCCCCAGGATGGCGTAGGCGGCTGAACGCCAAGCCCCAGAAAACTTAGCCCGGCCTCGATTAAAATGGCCGAAGCAAAATTGCCTGCCGAAATAACAATGACCGGACTCATAATATTGGGTAAGATATGCCGACTGATAATCCTGAAATTGTTATAACCCAGTGCCCTGGAAGCCTCGATGAAATAAGCTTCGCGCAGGCTAAGTATCTGGCCACGAACCACACGCGCCACCTCGACCCACATGGTGAGGCCTACCGCCAAAAAGATTTGCCAAAAGCCTTTGCCCAGCGCAAAAGTGATGGCGATAACCATTAATAAGGTAGGCACCGACCACACCACATTGATAAGCCAGACCACAATATCATCCGTTCGTCCGCCGAAATAACCGCCAAGGCTGCCCAAAGTTATGCCTACCAACAAACTTATCAGTACGGCGATAAAACCCACCGAAAGGCTTACCCTGGCACCCAAAACCAAACGACTAAGCATATCGCGTCCAAACTGATCCGTGCCCAACCAGAATGTCTGGGTGTGCAGGTAGTTCTGGTTAATTAGCTTTTGAATGTCGGCTGTGGTATTCGATTCCAGTTGCCAGCTTGTGTAAGAAAACTGAAGCCATTCGTCACTGTAATCGGTATCGGGATTGAAAATTTTGGCGCGAAGGTGGTCGCTATTATATTGCAGGCTGTCAACGGGATAGTAGTTAAAACGTTCGGCTTGTCCGAAAAACAGTTGCTTAAAAAAGCCGGCTTTGGCAGGTTGATTTTCTTTGGGCACAAGCAGCATTTGCACCTTGAAACCCGGTTTGCGGGTGCTTATCTCAAGCAGCTGCCGGTTGGCATCGGGGCTTTTATCGGGGATAATGAGATAGGCAAAGGCTGCCAAAAGAACCGCCAACAGCACCACGGAAAGCGCTGTAATACCCAGCACATTTTGCTTGAAACGCCTCCAGGTGATGAGGAAAGGACTGCTATTCTCGGATAAATTCTTCAAGCGCATTTAGGGTTTTACAATTTGCTTTTTAGCAAAGACTGCAAATGTAGCAGATTATTTACCAAATCTTTTGGTAGGCCCGTCAATAATTTTCGTTGAAGGCCTTTGGAATTGCAAAATCATTGTATATTTGCAGCCTCAAAACGGTGGTTGTAGCTCAGTTGGTTAGAGCATCAGATTGTGGTTCTGAGGGTCGCGGGTTCGAATCCCGTCTTCCACCCTGTAAAAAGTGATAATCAATAGGTTATCACTTTTTTTATGCCTTGACGTTTAACAACTTATATCTACGGTACTCATAAACGTGCTTTAAAACAACTGTTGCATCTAATTTCTGCAAATGTATTAAAAACGTTGTATTTGGAACAGAAATGCCACTAAGACTCTATTCCGATAGCTATCGGAACTAAGAATCACTAAGTGCTTGCTATCACCACTATAGACTTCGTGAAATCCTTGTGTTTTCGTGCCTTTGTGGCAAAATATTACTTTTCGGAGAAGGCTCATTTATCAAAGGAAAAAAGGAACTATGCAAACCTACCAAGAGATGCTATTAAGCGGAGAAATAAGCTTGCGTAATAAATAGGATTTCATGTTAGTTGTAACCAAAAAATAACAATGTCGGAAAACGCAATTTATAACCAGTTTAAATAAGTTTTCAATGCTTTTCAATTGGTATTTTGTTTTATTTTTATCCTCACAAAGCAGCAGCCTTTGCTATCTTGCCAGCTACCGTTAGTCAAAAAAAAAACAAAAGTTGCGGTAGAATAAACCACCGGATAGCTTAAAGAAAAAATAGAAAATATGGCAAATGAGTAAAAAGAAAATAAATATTTTAATAACTGATTAACAGTTAGTTAAAAAATATTTTCAGCATAGTATGCAGCAAATATTTGACAACAATTCGAGTAATAACAACTAAATAACAACGTAATGAAAAAGTTTGTTTTTTTAAGCTTATTGACGGCCCTTTTTTTCGTTAGTAACGCGCAGATGATCGATAGAGGGCAAGTGTTAGATTACCGCCTACACAAAGGCTTTTATTTATCGATGAGTATTGGCCCAAATTTTCCGAGTATCACTATTGAGGAAGTTAGGGTCACGGATATGAAAATTACCGGTACTGGAGCACAATTCGATATAAAAATTGGCGGGGCAGTTCAAGAAAATCTGATCCTACATGCAACACTTGCTTCAAATTCCATTACTGGTCCAAAGGTTACCTCATTCGGCACGAGCCAAAACAGCTCAAACAAAATGGCAATGGGCGAAGCCATGATTGGTGCAGGAATGACCTATTATTTTATGCCTGCCAATATATTTGTGTCGGGCTCTGCAGGGCTGGGAAATTTCACGCTGATCGACAATGATAACGACATCAATATTTCTACCGACAGGGGATTCTCATTCCAGCTGAAAGCAGGAAAAGAGTGGTGGGTTTCGCGCAGATGGGGATTGGGCGTTGCCGTATCTTACATGAAAACAATGGTTACCAACAAACCCGGCGGTGGAACAGAAGAAAAACTAAACAGCAACAACTTCGCCATAGTATTTAATGCTACTTTAAACTAATTTCGTGTCAGTAGGCTCATTACAGGTAAGTTAGTGCTTTCCGCTGAAAAACACTTCAGCTTAACCTATTTTGGCCTTGGCCAGAATGCTTGCCTAAACACTTTCCGACGAGCTTCACCACCAAGGTTAATTATATATACCATGCTATTAGTAAGGTGTTAATAAAATTTCATCCAGCAATATTAGCATCGGACTGACAAGAATTAGACGAGAGAAAATCACTTACGTAAATACATTGGCGTATATTGTGTCCCTTAAAAAGGTTTAAAAACCCAATCTAACTTAGTGATGAAGAAACAGAAAAAGTTCTAAGAGAAATATCAGCAAATATAAAGTTCAACTAATAGATTAATTGAGATTTTAAAATGAACATAGCACAAATAGAAATAAACCTGCAAAAACTGTTCGCAACTTTTAATAAAGAAAGCTTTATTTACGACTTACTGCTGGCCTATGGTTTACCCAAAGCATCAATCACGCGATTGAAAAAAGGGAATCTCAATTTATCAAAAATCGAAGGCGAAATAAGCTGGAAGAAAAAGCTGTTTTTCAAAGAAGAATACAGCAATGACCTGCATCTTACGATTTCTGAAATTGCTAAAGCCATAAAACACAATGAGCGATTTATAATTGTAACCGATTATAAAACGCTGTTGGCTATTGATACCAAAACAGACGACAAACTCGATTGTGCCTTAACAGACTTACCAAAGTATTACGATTTCTTTTTGCCCTGGGCCGGAATGGAAAAAGCACAACACGCTAACGAAAATCCTGCGGATGTTAAAGCTGCCGAAAGAATGGCGAAGCTTTTCGACGAAATTAAGAAAGACAATCCGGATGATTCGCCTGAATTTATTCATAGCTTAAATGTTTTCTTGTCTCGATTATTATTTTGCTTTTTTGCAGAGGACACGCATATTTTTGAGGAAAGCCAGTTTACGAATGCCATTGAATCACATACCCAAGTCGATGGTAGCGACTTAAATACTTATTTAGACACCCTTTTTACGGTTTTAAATACAGCTAAAAACAAGCGTGAAAATTTAGCCAACTATTTAAACGCATTTCCCTATGTAAATGGTGGTCTATTTGAAAAAGAACACAAAACGCCAAATTTCTCTCGGACTTCAAGAGCTGCACTTTTAAATAGTGGCGAACAGAATTGGTCTGCTATTAACCCAGACATCTTTGGCTCTATGTTTCAGGCAGTTATTGGAGTGGAGCAGCGAGGAAACCTGGGACAGCATTACACTTCTGTGCCAAACATAATGAAAGTGATTGAACCGCTTTTTTTAAATGAACTTTATGAAGAGTTGGAAAATGGGAAGAATGAACCTAAAAAATTAAATAGTTTACTTAAGCGTATCTCCCAAATAAAGATTTTTGATCCAGCTTGTGGTTCTGGTAATTTTCTAATTATTGCATATAAAGAACTGCGGTTATTGGAAATTGAAATTATTAAACAACTAAAAAGATTACAAGCACAAGTTCTCGGTTTTAGCCCTAAGGAAGAACAGCTTGAAATGTTTGATATACCCAAAGTTCAATTGTCATTAGCAGCAGCATTTCAAGTGGAACTTTTTTCAAGAATAGAGCTTAAGCAGTTTTACGGCATTGAAATAGACGACTTTGCCGGCGAAATTGCCAAGCTTGCGCTCTGGCTGGCTGAACACCAAATGAATGTGGAATTCTATAAAGAGTTTGGACGAACCAACCCCACCTTACCGCTAAAAGAAGCAGGTAAAATTGTGCAGGGAAATGCCTGCCGATTGGACTGGGAAGAGGTTTGTCCGAAAAATGAAGGCGATGAAATCTATATTTTGGGGAATCCGCCTTATTTGGGGGCAAGGCTACAAGATAAGTCTCAAAAGGCGGATATGGCCGTTGTTTTTAAAAAAGTTGAAGAATTTAATAACCTGGACTACATCGCTGCCTGGTTCTATAAAGGCGCAAAGTATATTAGGTCGTATAACGCCCACTTTGCAATTGTTAGTACAAACTCAATATGTCAAGGAGAACAAGTTTCGATTCTTTGGCCGAATATTTTAGACAATGTTATTGAAATAGGATTTGCCGTACAGCCGTTTCTATGGTCTAATAGCGCTAAAAACAAAGCGGCCGTATATTGCTCAATTATTTCGATAAGGAATTCCAGTTCTAAACCAAAATATATTTTCAATAAAAATAGAAGAATAAGTGCAGATAATATAAATGCATATTTGTTAGATTTCAGAAATATTTACGTCTTTAAAAGAAGAAATGTGCTTTCACAATTGCCTCAAATGGTTTTTGGCAGCATGGCAAATGACGAGGGTAATCTCATAATTTCTGAATGCGAAAAAAATAAATTAATATTAAAATATCCATCAACCGCAAAATTCTTTAAGAAGCTTGTTGGTGCTGTGGAGTTTACAAATAATACTTATAGGTGGTGTTTATGGATTGAAGATGATTCTGTTAAAGAAGCGTATCAGTTTCCTGAAATAAAAGAAAAAATAAATGCCGTAAAACATTCTCGTCTTAATAGTAAAAGAAAAGCTACTAATAAATTAGCTAATAGACCTTACGCTTTCGGTGAAATCAGGCATCAGATTGGAAATTCGATATTGGTTCCTAGGGTAACTTCAGAAAGAAGGGAATATGTTCAGTGTGGCTTTTTTGATGATTCTACAATAGTATTGGATAGAGCCTCTGTTATCTATGGTGGAGAGGCTTATGTTATGGGTGTTTTATCATCAAAAATACATACTCTTTGGACAAAAACTGTCTCTGGAAGATTAAAAATGGATATAAACTATGCAGTTGGCATTACATACAATAACTTCCCCTTCCCTCCAATCTCCACCCAGCGCAAAAACGAAATTACCCAAGCCGTATTTCGTATTTTAGCAGAGCGAGAAAAGCACAGCGATAAAACTTTGGCACAGCTTTACGACCCCGACAAAATGCCTAAAGGTTTACGCGAAGCGCACCGCCAAAATGATGAAATAATTGAAAAATGCTATCGAAGCACTCCATTTACAAGTGATGAAGAACGTTTGGAGTATCTTTTCAAACTCTATGAAAAAATGATTCAGGAAGAAAAAGATAAAGATACCTTGTTTGCGAAGGAGAAGAAAACCACGAAAAAGAAAAAGTGATGAGTGAAGATAAAAATACAGATTACAAAAGCTTACGAAAGGTAATAGGAAGGACTGCTGATTTGAAGAAGTTAGCAGTAACTTGTGTCTGTTTTGCCAATGCTCAGGGTGGTAGAATTATTATAGGCATTGAAGATAGGGATTCAGCTCCTCCGTGCTCACAAACAGTGAATATTGAAGATGTGAATAAGCTTGTAAAAACTTTGAGAAGCTTAACCGATGGCGTGGGAATTGCAAATCCAGAAATTTTGGAACATGATAACGGAGGACAATATTTCGAGTTACGAATAATGCCATCAACCAGAATTATTGCTACAACAAGTTCCGGTAAAATATTTATTCGTGTATCCGATAATTGTTTTCCGGTAGGAAATGAAGAACTGACTGATTTGGCTGCTGAAAAAACCGCTTTTCAGTGGGAAATAGTGAGCCCTCAAAAAATTGATATTTCTGAAACGGACCAAGAACAGATTGATAAATTATTGTCCGATTTGAAAAAGTCAGATAAAGTATCAGACTTTATAAAAGAAAAAGAGGATGTTGAAATATTAGAGTTTTATCAACTCGTTAACGAAGGTCGTCTTACCAATCTGGGCGTTTTATGGTTAGGCACACCGGCCCAACGTGCCCGGCTAAGCTACCCAATAACAGTGCAATACATTGTTTATAATGAACTTGAAGAAAAGGTAAGAAAAAAAGAGTGGCATTATCATTTGCACAATCCCAAAGACCTTGTACTTGAAATTGAAAAAGAGGCTGTTGAGTTAACATACAGCACTGAAATACCAGATGGATTATTTAGAAAAAGCATACGTCAATATCCTAAAGAGGTCGTTAGAGAAATTCTAATCAATGCCATAGCACATAAAAAATACACAATTTCAGGAGATATTTTTATTGAAGTATTTCATGACAGACTAACTATTACGAGTCCTGGCGGTTTTCCTATTGGTATTACAAAAGACAATATATTGCACGAACGCCATAGAAGGAATCCTCATTTAATAAATCTCTTGGGCGTACTTAAGCTAATGGAGGGAGAAGGGTCGGGAATTGATTTGGTTTATCAGAAATTGGCTATGGATGCAAAACCCCTTCCCTTAATTGAGGGAGAATTTAA
>Ga0265295_1005390_pt1 | contig 16316 bp, 17 predicted proteins | sample Munlansysbiofilm_FD_192503 | JGI IMG/M metagenome (GOLD analysis project Ga0265295, IMG submission 192503) | Leachate microbial communities from a municipal landfill in Southern Ontario, Canada - Methane capture system biofilm | ecosystem: Engineered > Solid waste > Landfill > Unclassified ... | reverse complement strand
ACAAAAAAGGAACTAGTGAGATTAAAAGGGGAAGAAATGATATATATACAAAAAAGAGGCAAATTAAGTAAGTTTTAGGAATATCAAAGAATAATCTATATAATGCTTATTGTGGAAACAATCCAGTGATGTATTCAGACATAACCGGATATGCACCTGAATGGTTAAAATGGACTATAGGTTTAGGAATAATTATTGGTTTAGGAGTAGCAACAGTTTTAACGGGGGGTGCAGCAGCTGCCATATTGGGAAGCGCATTTTTGGGAGCATTTGTTGGTGGTAGTGTAGGCTTAATCAGCGGCATTTCTTTTGATGAGGATGGTTTTCACTTTGATTCAAATAAAGCATCTACAGGTTTCATGCTTGGATCAATAACGGGAGCAATAACTGGTGCCATCGGGGCAAAAATTGGTGCAATAGCTAAGTTAGGAACATTTGGCCAGCGAGCGATCATGGCAGGTGTTGATGGAACGTTATCGTTAGGAGCATATTTAGGACAAGCAGGTATCCAAGGAGAAAAAATATCATTATGTGGAGTTCTAATATCTTTTGGTTCAGGTTTATTTAACTTTGCCGATCCCACGAGCTACAAAATATTTGATGCTATTTGGGGACCAATGATGGGGGCTGAAATTGCCTGGGTATATGATTCGATTTCTGGCATGGATAAAAGACCAAATGTAGCAACAAGAAGATTAGTACTTTATTTATAGGAGGATTATTTTGAATGAAAAAGTATAATAATATAGCTAATCACATGAGCTTTACTATAGCTTTGATGAATGTAATATCACCGACAATGATTATTTTCTTTGCATCAAAAAAATCATCCATAGATACAATCATTCCAATGATTGGTTTCGCTTGCATAATATTAACGGGTAATTTTGTATATTTTTATTTATTAGATCACTGGTACTTCACATATTATGATGAACATAAAATTGTACAGAAATGGTTTAAAAAAATAAAAAAAGTTAATTTTGAAGAAGTAAATTATCTATACTTTATTGGAGCAATGGTTATTGTTTCAACACGTGATTTTAATATAGGCTCTAAAAAAGATATCAACTTGAAAGAACGAAGAAGAATACTAAAGATGCTTAAAAATGAAGTATGTATAACTATTAATGTATATGATAAATTGTTTCCAAAAATGCTTCTTGGAAAATGTGCTAATGCAGTGAAATTCAATCTTGGTGTAAAAGAAAAAATCTATAGAGAAATGTTTGAATTAGACTAAAAAAATCACAAAGAACAAACGTAAGAAAGTTTAGTTTCAATGTTATGTGGAACGTGGCTATTCATTTATTTCAATAAAGTGGACACAAAGAATTAAAAATTTGTCTCATAAATGAAGTTTCAATAGACTTAAAAACTTTTACTTCAGGATATATATTTCTATCTCATAATAACTGGTTTTGTGTTACAATCTTATAACTTTTTGCATATCTCTGACTACATTACTCCAGTAATACAAATAGACAATGACGGACATTCTTGGGAGGAATTTTGGACTAAAGCGGCAGCAAGTGTGGCAATCATAGGAATAATAGTAGCAGTGAGTTTATTTTTCGTTCCAGGATGTTCTGCAATTGGAGGACTTCTATTATCAACTTCCATTGGTTCGCTAATTGGAGGTGCACAAAGTGTTAAAAATGGTGGTTCCTATTTAGCAGGTGCAGCAGGAGGGTCCATAATAGGGCTCGGAATAGGATTAGCGGGAGTATTTGGTGGTGGGATATTACTTGCCGCTTCTGAGGTTAGTGGTCTATTGTCGGTAGGAACAGCAGTAGGAGGATTAGCACTTGGGTTTGGTTTAGGGTACGGTGGCGGTTATTATGGAAGCAAGATCACTCAAAACCTGAATAAACAAATCTTTAGTTATCGATCTGCAGTAGATTCTGGACTATTATTTGGAGGAATGGGATTGATTAGTGTTCTTGGCGGCAGTATGGCAAATGCTGTTTTTTCCACAGTGGGTTTTACAGAGACCACATATTTAGCTGCGGGAGGTTTTGCAGCTTTCATAACGATAGGTGCAGAAATTATCATAGACACATTATCATATCTTGTTGAACTATACTCAAATTGATTAAGGAGAAAATAATTTATGACATTCATTAAAAACAGCCCATTATTGAAACTGATTATTCTTGGATTATTGTGTCTTGATATTGTTGCAGTTGGGATAATTCTTATGATAATGAACGATTTATATCAAGAAACAATAGTTTATATATTATTATATGTGGCGATGACAAATTTATTGTTATTTTCAGTGTTAGTATTTAATATAAAGTATTTTTTCTTGAAAGTATATATAGATAGTTCTGGTATTGTACTAAAGCACAAAACTAATATTTTTGAGAAAATATCTTGGGGTGACATTGATAGTATTAATTTAAAGTTTAATAGTTATGCCAGATTTTTAGTAATAAACATTAATGGTTCAAGTAATCAGATCACATTTGGGATTAGTGCAAAACGATTGGAAAAAATAAAACAACTATGTACTAACCCAATAACACTAAAAATGTTGAATCAAATAAAAATCTCACTTTTTAAATTTTATATAGAACAGAATTGAAGTAATGCTTTTATGTCAACAAAGTAGATGCAGAGAGTAAGATATTATCTACTGTCATGTACACTGCTTGAAATAGATGAAATTTACAACAAAAAAGGTGTTGGTAGATGATCATTCTACATAACACCTTTTAACTTTCTTTTTAATTAAGCATTTTCAATGATTGCAGTAATTGGAATCAACAAAAACGCTAACCATGATATATGAAACATATCAAAGAAGTAACCCACTGAGAAGAAGATGATCACAGCTAAGAAAGGCATTAATGCAGTCAATCTTACTTTATCAAATAAGATAATCGCAACTACAGGAATTAACAAGAAAACTTGCCATGCCCAAGCCCAACCACCTAAACCAAATCCTAAAGCTAAGAAAAGACCAATAGCAACAACAATGATGCCAACCATTGTGATGGCTTTTTTTCTTTCTTCTTCAGAGAAATTTCCTACCATAAATTTAACATCACCAAAGATTAACCCCATGGCTACTGGAAGTAAGAAGCCAATGGCTCCATAACCCCAAGATCCTTCAACATAACCCATATAGAGATAAAAACCAATAGCTAATGCAAATGATAGTTCATAGACAAAAACCTTTAACAAGTTTTTTTCATGCAAAATACCAAGCATAGGGATAATCAAGAATACAAGCCACCCTGGGTTCCAAAGATTATACTCAAATCCTAAGATCATGAAGGCGATAACTGCCACAAAAGGTGAAATAGCAACCGGTAATTCTTTGACATTGGTATGGAGTAGAATCGCAACTACAGGTATTGATAAGAAAACCATCCAACCAGGGTTCCATAAATCATATCCCCAACCTAAAATTAAGAAGATGATCACACTTAAGAAAGGCATTAATGCGACAATACCATCTTTTAATCTTGCTTGTAGAAGAATAGCTGACATAGGAATGGCTAGAAAAACAAGCCAACCTGGATGCCATAAATCTTGATAGAAGCCTAAGACAAAGAAAACGATTAAACTGATAAAAGGCATCACTGCAATAATCTTTGTTTTAATATTTTTTTCTTTTCTACGCTGCAATGTATCAATCAGTTCATTAGCAGCTTCTCTCGGTGTTCCAAGCATTTGCCACACCTCATCATCTGTTTTACCGGATGCAAGCGCATCTTCATAAAGTTGATCATAATCACTTAAAATATCATTTAAGTCTTTATTGCTTGCTCGGTATTCAATTAAAACCTCTTTTAATTCATTTAAGTATTTAGCTTTCATTTATGTTCCCTCCTAAAAGCCTGAAGACGCCACCTAAAAATGAGCGCCACTCGGATTCGTAGTCATATAATTTCTTTTTTCCGAGTTCTGTCATACGATAATACTTACGTGGTGCACCAACATTGGTTTGTTCGACATAGGTTTCAAATAACCCTTGACCTGTAAGCCTTCTTAAAATGGGGTATACGGTATTCTCATTGACATCAATTTCTTTTGATAGTGAATCAATCACTTGAAAGCCGTACATATCCTTTTTTGAAATAATAGCAAGAATGCACATTTCGAGGATACCTTTTTTAAATTGCGTATTCATGAGATCCTCCTTACTGTGTTTTACACACTACTATAATACACCGGTCCTGTGCAAAACACAATACCCAAAAACAAAAAAGTGTAAAAAAGTGGTATACTCTTGTTTTTTTACGTATAAATATGATACTCTATATGCAAACAAAGATAGGTGAATGTTATGTTTAAGCAAATAAAGGCTGGTTATCGTTATTATTATTACCAAAGTTAGAGGACTGCAGTAGGCATTCCTTTTTCTAGTGTATACGAAGGAACAGCCAAATCATGAGATGATCATCCTTGGGGTTCCTCAAGGATTTTTTTATTTTTTAAACCAAAGGAGACAAAATGATGATTGTTCAGATGAAAAAAGGTTCAACCAAAAAAGAATACGAAAAGTTAGTTCAGTTTTTACAAGCTAAGAAATTAGAAATTATCGATGCATCCTCTGATGAAATGCGTGTCTTTGGCATCATTGGTGATACATCCTCTCTAGATCCAAGTGATTTGTATGCCTTTGAGGGAGTCAAAGAAGTTACACGTGTTTCAACACCCTTTAAAAAAGCTTCAAGAAGTTTTAAAAAATCGGATACGCTTATTAAGCTTTCTGATGATGTCATTATTGGTGGTGATCAATTTGTTGTTATGGCTGGACCGTGTTCTGTTGAATCAGAAGAACAGCTAAGAACCATTGCAAAAGCAGTTAAAAAATCAGGTGCTCATCTTTTAAGAGGTGGCGCTTATAAACCTAGAACGTCTCCTTACGCTTTTCAAGGGTTAGAGTTAGAAGGTCTAAAGCTACTTCGCAAAATTGGTGATGAACTCGGTTTAAAAGTTGTTACTGAGATTCCATCTGCTGATTTATTACCACTTTTTGAAGAATATGTTGATGTGATTCAAGTTGGTGCAAGAAACATGCAAAACTTTCATTTGCTTAAGGCATTAGGTCAAGCAAAGAAACCTATTTTATTGAAACGAGGGTTATCAGCAACCATTGAAGAATGGTTGATGTCAGCTGAATACATTATGGCTGGTGGTAACGAAAAAGTCATATTATGCGAACGTGGTATTCGCACATTTGAAAAGTATACAAGAAATACATTAGATATTAGTTCTGTTTTAGCTGTTAAGGAGTTATCACATCTTCCTGTCATCATCGATCCATCACATGCTGCAGGTAGATGGAATATGATTGAGAAGTTATCCTTAGCATCGCTTGCTGTTGGTGCACACGGTTTAATTGTTGAAGTGCATCATGATCCTGAACATGCCTTATCCGATGGTGCACAAAGCTTGAAGCTTCCAAAATTCCATCATATGATGGAAGAAATGGATAAAGTATCATCGGTTTTAGGTAAAACGATCAAATGAAGGTTTTTATTGTAGGTCTCGGCCTCATAGGAGCTTCAATCGCTGAGGGTCTTAAGCAAAAAGGTTATCACCTATTTGCTTATGATTTAGATGAAGCTGTGATGGAAGAAGCAAAGAAATTAAAACTGATTGATGAGACATCATCTATCGAATCTCTAGGTGATGCAGAATTGATCATTTTAGCGTTATATCCTAAAGACAATGTGTCATTCATTCAAACATATCAATCTTTTCTTAAACCAGGACAAATCATCACGGATGTGAGTGGCACAAAAGAAGTGATGATGCATGACATTGAACAAATTCTTCCAGAGGGCATCTCATATACATCGATGCATCCTATGGCAGGAAAAGAAACGTCAGGCTTTGCATCACGCAATGCGTATTTATTTGCGCATGCGAATTTAATCATTGTTAAAGGGTCTAAAAGTCAGGATAAGGACGAAATCCTGTTAAGAAACATCGCAGATGATCTTAAATTTGGTAAAATAACAGTGACAGATGCGAAAACACATGATTTACTAATTGCCTTTACATCACAACTCACACATATTTTAGCTGTATGTTTAATGCATGTCGATCAAAATCCATTAACTAAAGAAGCTACTGGAGATTCATTTAGAGACTTAACGCGCATTGCTAAAATCAATGAAGTGATGTGGAGTGAACTCTTTTTAGAAAATAAAAAAGCACTTATAGACATGATAGAAACCTTTGAAAATGAACTTAAACATACAAAAGATTTAATCAATTTAGAAGATGAAGAAAAGTTAAAAACTTATTTAAAAGCAGCAAAAGAAAAGAGGAAATCCTTTGATATCCATTAAAATGGTAGATTATGACATTTCAATCGGAAAAGATGGATTAAATGAGTTACCTAAACTGATTGAACAACTCAATCAGAGTAAGTATCTTTTTATCATCACTGATCAAAATCTTTTTCATTTGTACCATGAACGTTTAAGTCATCTTTTAAACCAATTTTTTGTTCAATACATTGTTGTTGAACCAGGTGAAAAATCAAAATCACTTCAAACTTATGAACACGTTTCGCAAACACTGATCGAAAAAGCTATTAGAAGAAGTGACTTGATCTTAGCTTTTGGTGGTGGTGTCATTGGCGATTTAGCAGGTTTTGTCGCATCCACACTTTATCGTGGTATTGCTTTCGCACAAATACCCACATCGCTTTTAGCGATGGTTGATTCATCGATTGGTGGTAAAGTTGGCATTGATTTACCTCAAGGTAAGAATTTAATAGGTTCATTTTACAATCCCAAATTTGTATTAATCGACCCCAATTTACTACAAACACTCAATCAAAGAGAATATCATAACGGTTTAGCCGAAATGATTAAAGCTGGTCTTATCGGAGATAGAAAATTATACCATCATCTCTTAGAACATGATACAGTGACCGAAACTGAAATACAAATGTCTATTTCTGTTAAAAGAGAGCTTGTTTTAAGCGACCCTTATGATAAAGCTGAACGTATGAAACTTAATTTTGGACATACTTTTGGGCACGCGATTGAACGCAAACATCAGTATGAAACATACCTTCATGGAGAAGCTATTAGTTATGGTATGCTGATTGCTTTAGAGATCGGCATCAGTTTAAATGAAACAAAAAAGGAGCTTTATGATGAAGTGAAAGCTCTCTTATTAAAAAGAGGACTAGTAACTGAACCTCTTCTTAAAATGGAAGATTATAAAGATCAGATCATTCATGATAAAAAGCTATTATCAGATGGTTTACATTTTATTGTTGTAACAAAACCAGGTGATGCAAAAATAATCAAACTAAAACTCGAGGATTTTTAAATGAATGTGACGATAGAACCTAAGAATTTAACAGGTAGTATCCATGTGATCTCATCCAAATCACTTTCACATCGTTATGTGATTGCATCTGCTCTAGCACAAGGTGTTTCCAAAATTCATCATGTCTTAGATTCGTTCGATTTGAATGCAACCAAAGAAGTATTAACTCATTTTGGTGCACTTTTTAAAGGTGATGACATCACGGGTTGTGATTTTTCTTATGATGGAAAAGATATCTGTTGCAAAGAATCGGGTTCTACCTTAAGATTTATGATTCCAATAGCCATGCTCCAAGAAAAAGAAGTTAGATTTACGGGTCAAGGAAGATTACCTGATAGACCATTAGACATCTATAAAGAATTATTTAACGATAATATGTCTTTTGAATCAGATCAGTCATTACCTTGTCTAGCTAAAGGACCACTTATAGGAAAAGACTATCAATTAAAAGGTGATGTCAGTTCACAATTTATCACAGGTCTATTGTTTGCTTTACCGAAAGCAAAAGAAGATTCTACCATCACATGGACCACACCTCTTGCATCTAGAGGATACATCGATTTAACGCTTGATGTATTGAATCAATTTGGTATCCATATTAAAGAAACAGAAAAACAATTCATCATTAAAGGTAATCAGCACTATCAGCCTATAGAAGCAACCGTTGAAGGTGACTTTTCACAAGCTGCTTTCTGGATTGCTGCAGGTTTATTAGGTGAAGCCATCTCACTTTATAATTTAAACTCAGTCTCTAAACAAGGAGATGCTGAAATCTTATCTATCATAAATAAGATGGGTGGAGATATCTTCTATGACAAAAAGCATCACTGTTTTACGATCAATCCATCACATCTCAAAGGATCGACCATTGATCTAAACAATATACCTGATTTAGGTCCTATCTTGATGGTTTTAGCAGCATTTGCAGAAGGAATCACCCATTTTACCCATATATCACGTCTTAGAATCAAAGAATCTGACCGTGTAGAAGCCATGTATCAAGCACTTACCAAGTGTGGCATTAAGATGGAAGTTAAAGACGATGAAGCATGGATTGCTGGGCAAGATGAGATTGAAGGACATGTCATCCTTGATGGTTTTAATGATCATAGAATCGTTATGGCTTGTGCCATGTTATCTATCAAAGCGAAAAATCCAATCACTATAACACACGCTGAAGCTATTCATAAATCTTATCCTACTTTCTTTGAAGAATTTCAATCTCTAGGAGGCATTATTCATGAACTTAAATGAACTCAGAAAAGAAATTGATGTCATTGATGAACAAATGATGGAACTGTTTAAAAAACGTATGTCAGTATCAAAAAATATCGGTAAGCTCAAAAAAGTCATGGGTTTACCTATTATTGATAATGCGCGTGAAGAAATGATTTTAGAAAAAAGAAAAGCAGCTCTTGGTAATAATGAACTTATACCCTATTATCAAGCTTTTTTAATCAAACTTTTTGATTTATCAAAGGAATATCAACATCATGTCTGATCGTTACGGACTTCTCGGAAAACATATAGCATACAGTAAATCACCCGTCATCCATCTTTACATGGCTAAAAAATTAGGGATTGATTTAACGTACGACATTATCGATTGTGAGGAAGAAGATTTATCCAAGTGGATAAAAAAATTACGTCATGGTGATCTTCAAGGCCTTAATGTTACGATACCTTATAAACAGAAGGTTATCAAATATCTAGATGAAGTTACACCAAAAGCTAGACGTATTAACGCAGTGAACACCATCTATTTAAAAAATGATAAGGTTATAGGTGATAACACGGATTATGATGGATTTTTAGGACTGCTCACCAAACATCAAATCGATGTAAAAGATAAAAATGTTTCGATCTTAGGAACAGGTGGAGCTGCTAAAGCAGCATACACCGTCTTACAAGATTTAGGAGCAAACATCACGGTTGTTTCAAGGTCTATGACAGATTTAAAACCTTTTTTTACTAAGGTTATGACCTATCAAATGATCAATCCTAAAGATGTAGATATGTATATTAATGCAACCCCTATTGGAACTTACCCTAAAACAGAAGAAACAGTGATTGAAAAACATAAAGTAAAAGATCATATCGTGATTGATCTCATCTATAATCCAAAAGAAACATTGTTGATGAGATATGCTAAACAATCATTTAATGGATTATATATGCTGATCATACAAGCCTTGAAGAGTGAAGAAATATGGTTTAATCGAAAAATCGATATATCCATTGGATTACTCGAAGAGTTAAAGGAAGTGATTTATACATGAACACATACGGTACACTTTTTAGAGTGTCAATCTATGGCGAATCGCATGGCAAAGCCATTGGGGTTCTCATCGATGGCATACCAGCAGGCATAAAATTAGATATAGATCTTATCAAACATGATTTAGATTTAAGAAGACCTGGTGGTATGGGAACAACGCCGCGCATTGAACGTGATGAGTTTTCTATATTGAGTGGTTATTTTAATGGTTATACCACAGGAACACCACTTCATGTGATGATTGAAAACACAAATACAAAATCTGAAGACTACGAACAATTAAAGAAACATCCACGTCCAGGTCATGCTGATTTTGTTGCTGAAGTTAAATATAAAGGGTATCAAGATTATCGAGGTGGCGGACATTTTTCAGGACGATTAACTGCTGCCATTGTAATCGCTGGTGCGATTGCTAAACAGATCATTCCCTTTCATATTTCATCAAAAATTATACAACTAGGCAGTGAGACAAATCCTTCAAAATTTGATCAGCTCATTGAAACGCTACAACAAGAAAAAGATTCGATTGGTGGAATCATTGAGGTTAAAGCAACCTCTATGGTTGTCGGATTAGGTGAACCCTTCTTTCATAAACTGGATGCTGAAATCGCTAAAATCATGTTTTCGATACCCGCTGTAAAAGGTGTTGAAATTGGTGATGGATTCCATGGCGTTCACTTAAGAGGTAGTGAGTTTAATGATGCTTTAAGTGATGCATCTGGAAAAACAACGACAAATCATAGTGGTGGTATTTCAGGGGGCATCAGTAATGGCAATGATTTAGTTATCAAAGTTATGATGAAACCAGCTAGTTCCATTGGTAAACCTCAACAAACTTATGACTTTAATCAACACGAAGTTAAAGAGCTTGAAGTCAAAGGACGTCATGATAGTGTCATTATTAAACGTGCAGGTATCGTTTTAGAAAGCGCACTTGCCATTTCTTTAGCTGATTTTTATTTGATCTCTAAGGCTTATCAGTAGATAAGTCTTTTTTTCTTTACATATGACAAAAGATGATGTACAATATATATGAACATATGAGCAAACGTTCATATAAGGAGATACGATGAAACAAGATCGATGTGAAGCTGTCATTATTCATCCAGAAAAGATCAAAGAAGTACAAAAACATCTATTAAAAGAAGATGATCTTTTAAAACTGTCTTATCTTTTTAAAGTGATTAGTGATCCAACTCGAATTAAAATATTATACGCTTTAGAAAAACAAGAACTGTGTGTCTGTGACATCTCGGTGATTTTAAATATGACGCAGAGTGCGATCTCACATCAATTAAAGACGCTTAGATTAGCTCATCTTGTGACAAGCAGAAAAGAAGGTAAAACTGTTTTTTATAAGCTTGCTGATGAACATGTTCAAAATCTGTTTAGACAGTCACTTGATCATATCACGGAGGTGTAACCGATGAAAAAAAGCTATCAAATTAAAAATATAGACTGTGCAAACTGTGCACTTAAAATCGAAAACGAAGTTAAAAAATCAGAAGGTGTCAATGATGCTCATCTGGATTTTGCCCGTGAAGTTTTAACAATTGAAGGTGACGAAAAAAAGATTCAACTGAAAAACATTGAAAAAATTGTTAAATATGTGGAAAAAGATGTCAATCTCTTTGAGAAAGATGACATCGCTGATAAGGATGAAGTGACCCTATCAAAAAAAGAATGGTTGATCTACGGTCTTGGATTAACCTTAGTTATTATCGGATATATCATCATGACCATCTTTCAAACGGAACTCGTTGATTATCTCGTTCTCCCTTTATTCATCATTAGTTATCTGATTTTTGGTCACACGGTATTACTTAAAGCTTTTCAAAATATTAAAAAGGGTAAAATATTTGATGAACACTTTTTAATGACGATTGCTACACTGGGTGCATTTATCATTGGTGAACCTGTTGAAGCCATAGCTGTCATGCTATTTTACCGAATCGGTGAATATCTACAAGATTTATCTGTAGCAAGATCTAGAAAAAGTATTAAATCGTTGATTGATATTAAACCAACAGTAGCCCATCGCTTAGATAAAGATGGCGTTGTTGATACGAAACCAGAACATTTAAAAGTGGGTGAATTGATTCTTGTTAGACCTGGAGAAAAAGTTCCTGTCGATGGTTTAATTACGGAAGGTAGTTCATGGTTAGACACGAGTTCTATCACAGGTGAAGCTATGCCTAGAGACGTATTTGAAGGTATGGAAATCGTTTCAGGTTCAATTAATACATCCGGATTGCTCACCATTCAGGTGATGAAAGAGTTTAAAGATTCAACTGTCCAAAAGATATTAGATTTTGTTGAAAATAATACGTTGAAAAAAGCGAAAGCTGAAAAATATATGACGAAATTTGCAAAATATTACACACCAATTGTTGTAGCTTTTGCATTCATTCTTGCGTTTTTAGTACCTGGTATCATGAGTATCGTTGATCAGGTATCGTATAGTTCGATTCTCGTTGATTATGTGAGAAGAGCATTAATCTTTCTTGTCATCAGCTGTCCTTGTGCACTTGTTCTGTCGATACCACTCTCCTTTTTTGCAGGGATTGGTTCTGCATCACGAAAAGGTATCTTATTTAAAAGTGGTAGTGATTTAGAGATGATGGCAAGCATTGAACACTTTGTGTTTGATAAAACAGGAACACTTAGCCAAGGTAAATTCATTCTTGATCAAATCGTATCTGGCGAGCCAGAACTGATTTTAGAGTATGCAGCACATGCTGAATACCACTCCAATCATCCGATAGCGAAAACGATTCTAGAAGCTTATGCCAAAGAACCTAATGATAAAATGGTTTTATCAGTTAGAGAAATTGCCGGAAAAGGTATAAAAGCTAACTACAAGGGTATCCATCTTCTTGTAGGTAACGATCGTTTAATGGATCAATTCAAGGTTGAGTATCGAAAAACACATCAAATGGGAACGATTGTCTACGTAGCTGCCAATAATGAGTTCATGGGTTATTTAGTAATAAAAGATCAGTTAAAGAAAAGAGCTAGACGAGCAGTCCAAGGACTTCTAAAGCAGCATAAAGGTGTCACAATGGTCACAGGTGATTATGACTCAGAGGCTAAAGATGCAAGCTTTAAGCTTGGATTAGATGATTATTATGCGAATTGTTTACCCGAAGATAAAGTTAGAATCGTTGAAGCTTTATCAGCTGCACGCAAAGTAGCTTTTATCGGCGATGGTATTAATGATGCACCTGTTTTAACAAATGCCGATTTAGGTATAGCGATGGGTGGCATGGGAAGTGATATCGCCATTGAAGCTTCTGATGTGGTTATTATGAACGATGATCCACATAAGGTTTTAGTCGCATATCATCTTGCCAGAAAAACCATGCGCATTGTTTTTCAAAACGTTGTTTTTGCATTAGGTATTAAAGCCTTAGTTCTTGTATTAGGAGCTTTAGGATATGCCAATATGTGGTTAGCGATTTTTGCTGATGTTGGGGTTTCTATTTTAGCTGTTTTCAATGCGATGCGCATTTTTAAAGTAAAAAAACATAAATGATAAAAAGACTCTTTCAATCAGGCTATGAAAGAGTCTTTTTTACTTTAATAGAGAGGTTAACATACGGTATAATAGAGATGGTGATACTATGGATGTAAAACTCGACCAAGTTAAAGGCATCGGTCCACAAACCTTAAGAATATTAAGAAATCAAGGCATATGGTCAATCTATGACCTTGTTTCACATGTACCTAAAGGTTACGAGGACTTTTCTATCACCGATTTACATGATGCCAAACATAAAGATGTCTTAACTGTGCTTGGAACGATAACAACCGATTTAAAAATCATTCGCGGTGGCAAAGTCGAACGACTTAATTTTAAAGCTATGATATTAAATCAGATTGTTGATATCATTGCTTTCGGTAGAAGTTACTTATTGAAACAACTTAAAAAAGGCGATGAAGTTCAAATCAAAGGAACTTATCATCTCTATTACAATCAGATCAATGCTTCATCCATTGTAAAAGCTGAAAATAGATTAGCGATTAAACCCGTCTATCGCATGGAAGGTCTTCATGATAAGACCATCATGAACTTAGTAGCTTTTATCAAAGAGGAAAATTTAGTTAGTATCTATGAAAATATTCCTAAAATCTTTATGGATAGATATCATTTGTTACAGCGAAAAGATGCGCTCTTAGAACTTCATTTACCAGAGTCAATGACATCGATTCATCAAGCAAAAAGACGCATGAAATATGAAGAAGCTTTTTACATGCAACTCAAACTTATCGGTAACCAAAAACGCGGTGAAAAAAGACGACCAAAAGCTTATGATATTGAAGCAGTCAAAAACTTAATAGATCAACTACCTTATGAATTAACGATCGATCAAAAAAATGCAGTAAACGATATTTATCGTGACTTTAAAAAAACAGAATCGAGTTATCGTTTAATTCAAGGTGATGTTGGATCAGGTAAAACCATCGTTGCCTTATTAGCAGCTTATGCGATTGTGACATCCAAAGAACAGGTTGCTATTATGGCACCTACCGAACTTTTAGCATTCCAGCATTTCCAGTTTTTTTCTAATCATTTAAAAGATGTGAAAATCGCTTTATTAACCTCTAAGACAAAAAACAAGGAAGAGATGAAGAAAGCTATTTTAGCTCACGAATATGATATTATCATCGGTACACATGCTGTTATTGAATCAGATGTTTTATTCCATCATTTGGGGTTAATCATTATTGATGAGCAACACAAATTTGGTGTACAAACAAGAGAAGAACTGATTAAAAAAGCACATAGTAAAGATATCTTATATTTAACTGCAACCCCTATTCCAAGAACATTAGCACTGATCGCATTTGGTGAAAATCACGTTTCAATGATTAAAGAAAAACCTAAACAAAGAATTCCTATTGAAACACGCTATATCACACGTGATTTAGTTCAAGAAGCATACGATAAAATGCATTCTGCACTGCTTAGAAAAGAACATTGCATGGTGATTGTTCCTGCCATTGATTCTGATATCATCAAAGATAATATCGAACATATGACCATGGAACTCGAACAAGAGTTTAATGTTCCTATTTATACACTTCATGGTAAAAAAACAAACGCAGAACAAGAAGAAGCGATGCAATCTTATCTGTTAAACCCAGGCTCTATTTTACTAGCAACAACCATGGTAGAAGTGGGTATTGATATTCCAACAGCAACCATCATTACCATCTTTCATGCTGAACGTTTTGGTTTATCACAACTTCATCAATTAAGAGGAAGAGTTGGTAGAAGTAACCTTGCGAGCTTTTGTTATCTCATCTCAGAAAAAGAAGACATCGAACGTCTTCAGATTCTATCTAAAACAACTGATGGATTTAAATTATCAGAATATGATTTAAAGATGAGAGGACCGGGTGATTTCATCGGTGTTGAACAGTCAGGCTATTTAGATTTTAAGTTTATCAATCTTGCAGATGATCTCAAGATTCTGCAAGAAGCACAAAAAAATGTCGTTGAATTACTGAATGAACCGGATTTTTATACAAATCCAAGCTATAAATATTTAGTGAAGGCCATCACACCTGTGCCACACGTGTGATATAATGGTAAATACGAAAGTAGGGATAATATGATTCGATTAGCAGTTGATGGAATGGGTGGCGACTACGCACCTGAACCGATTGTCAAAGGAACTTTGATGGCATTAGAAAAATTTGATAATATCGAAATTACGTTGTTTGGTGATGAAACCAAAATGGCACCTTTCTTAAAACAACACGAAAGACTTCATGTTGTTCACACCCCCCATTTTTTACCCATGGGTGAAAAGGATCCCATTCATCAATATCGTACCAATAAAGAGCATTCTATGTTTATGGCGATGCAACATGTTAAAGATGGTAAAGCGGATGCTGTCATATCTGCTGGTCCCACACAAGCTTTAGTTGTTGGTGGTCATTTCATCATTAGAAAAATGCCTCAGATGAAAAGAGTAGCGATTGCACCTGTTATTCCATCGATTGATGGTAAAGGACGCATTTTACTTGATAGTGGGGCAAACGTTGATTTTAAACCAGAACATTTACTTGATTTTGCAATCTATGCATCCATCATGGCTGAAAAAGTGTTAAAGCATCCAAATCCTAAAGTAGCTTTAATTAATATTGGTACAGAAGATAGTAAAGGTCGTGATTTTGATAAAGAAACATTTGCACTTTTAAAAGAAAGTAAAGATGTCAATTTTTGTGGAAACATTGAACCTAAAGAAATACTTACAACAGATGCTGATGTTCTTCTATCAGATGGTTTTACTGCAAACATTGTGATGAAAACGATGGAAGGTACAGCCAAAGGATTAGGCGCTATTCTAAAAAGAGAAATTAAATCATCTGTATTTTCGATGATTGGTGGCCTTTTCATGAGAGGTGCACTTAAACGTTTTAAAAAGTCTCTTGATGCATCTGAAATTGGTGGTGCACTCTTAATGGGATTCCAAAATATTGTTATTAAAGCACAAGGAGCATCTAAAGAATACGGTTTTTATAATGGTATTCGTCAAGCAAAAGAAATGGTTGAAGCTAACGTTATCGAACGTGTGAAAGAAACATTAGAGAAGAAAGAAGTAACTCAAGCATGAAACAATTGTTAGAGAAGCTTAATCTTCCCTATAAGGATGAATCACTTTATGATCTTGCACTGACACACGCATCCTATGCGAATGAAAATCAAACAGAA
>Ga0265295_1005389_pt1 | contig 16317 bp, 12 predicted proteins | sample Munlansysbiofilm_FD_192503 | JGI IMG/M metagenome (GOLD analysis project Ga0265295, IMG submission 192503) | Leachate microbial communities from a municipal landfill in Southern Ontario, Canada - Methane capture system biofilm | ecosystem: Engineered > Solid waste > Landfill > Unclassified ... | reverse complement strand
GGCGTGGAAGGTCCAGTAACGCTCTTTCGTGCCGATATGGATGCTTTACCCATAATTGAGCAAACTGAATTACCGTATCAGTCAGAAAATCATGGTGTTGCCCACTTATGTGGCCACGATGGACATAGTACTGTTCTTGCGGGATTGGCGCATATGATTTCACAGAATCGACCCGCAAAAGGAAAAGTTTTATTGTTGTTTCAGCCCGCCGAAGAAACTGGAAAAGGAGCACAACAAGTCATTTCAGACGTTCAATTTCAAACTATTAATCCCAATTCTTGCTACGCATTTCATAATTTGCCCGGTTTTAAAAAAGGCGCAATTATTGTAAAAGAGGGTTCTTTTGCATCGGCATCAACTGGAATGGTAATCGATATTACTGGAAAACCATCGCATGCCGCACATCCCGAAAATGGGAACAATCCTGATATTGCCATTGGGGAGCTTATTTTGGAATTGAATAAAATTACGGAAAACAGGTCTGATTTTCAGGATTTTGTCTTGTTAACAATTATCCATGTTCGGGTAGGAGAAATTGCCTTTGGAACTACGCCTGGGCAAGGTGTTGTGATGTTGACCATACGGGCGTATTTGGATGAAGATTTGCAGAAATTGCGCTCCATCGTTCAAGAAAAGACGCAGACCATAATGTCGAAATATAAATTAGAGGTTGCCTTTTCATTCGAAGAACCATTTTCGGCAACCATCAATGAATCTAGGTGTGTTGACATTGTTCGAGCAGCAACCAAGGATTCAAATTTGGAATTAATCGAGTTGCAAGAGCCTTTCCGATGGAGTGAAGATTTCGGGAGTTTTTCGTCAGTTGCTCCATCCGTGCTTTTTGGCGTGGGTAGTGGTATCGATTATCCACAATTGCATAACGAAGATTACGATTTCCCGGACTCAATTATCGAAAATGCACTAACTGTATTTTATAATATTTATCGAAATATAAACATATAATAACATAACAAATGTTAGAATCATCATACATTGTATTAAGTCGTTCCGCATATAAAAAAAACTACAATTATATTACCAAGATTTTGGGTCCCAACATTCGGTTTTCTTCAGTTATAAAGGGGAATGCGTATGGGCATGGAATCGATAAATTTGTCCCAATTGCCGAATGGGCAGGAGTTCGACACTTTGCCGCATTTTCGGCCGATGAAGCGTATTTGGTAAAACAAGCCTCGACGAAAAAATCAGGAATAATGATCATGGGGTATTTGAGCGACGATCAGTTGGAGTGGGCCATAGAGAACGAAATTGAGTATTATGTGTTTGATTTAAACCGCTTGAAAATCAGTATTATGACGGCTCAGAAAATCGGTAAAAAAGCGAAAATCCACATTGAAGTCGAGACTGGATTTCATAGAACCGGATTTGAAAGGAGCGAATTTGATGAAGTGATTCGTTTGTTGAAAAGTGGAGCCGATGACCTTGACTTTGAAGGTTTGTGTACCCATTACGCTGGTGCTGAGAGCATTTCAAACCATGTGCGAGTGAAACAGCAATATGAAACTTATATGGAAATATATAGCCGATTTCTTGAGTCGGGAGTGCGTCCTAAATACAGACATACTGCGGGATCTGCCGCATCGTTAACCTATCCTGAAACAATTATGGATATGGTACGTGTTGGGATTGCGCAATATGGGTTTTGGCCAAGTCCGGAAACCTTAATCCATCGCTTTAAAAAGTATGATGCCAAAGATTCGGATTTAAAACGATTGCTTTCATGGAAAACCAAAGTAATGGAAGTGAAAGAGATTGATGTGGGCGAATTTGTAGGGTACGGAACATCGTATATGGCATATGAAAAGAAGAAAATTGCCATAATTCCAGTGGGATATTCTAACGGATTTAGTCGATCCTTGAGCAATAGTGGTCGAGTTTTAATTCATGGAGTTTATGTTCTCGTTGTGGGAGTGGTTACCATGAATACAACAACGGTTGATATTACGCACGTTCCAAACGTAGTTCCCGGCGACGAGGTTGTGTTAATTGGGAAACAAAAGCGACAAGAAATTAGTATAGCATCGTTTTGTGAAATGAGTAATATGCTTAACTATCAATTGCTTGCACGACTTCCACAGAGTATTCCACGATTTATTACACCTTAATTTTTAATGCATTGAAAAAGGAAAACACAAAACAAAGAATATTAATTGTAGTGGCAACCGCCATGGAGGTTCAATTGATTGTCGAACATCGGAATTCCTATGTTGTTGGGGAAGTTTATCCATCGAAATACGAGCATACTGATATTCTTATTGCAGGAATAGGCATAGCTACAACCATTTTCTCGACAACCAAAATTCTTTTGAAACACTCCTACGATTATGTGATAAATATTGGAATTTGTGGCGCTTATGCACGTAATTTGAGCCTCGGCGAAGTTGTAATTGTGCGGGAAGATTTCTTTGCCGATCAATTAATGGAAGACGGATTCCAATCAACGCCTTGGAGCAAAAGTTCATTGGCCGTACAAAACGATATTTATAATTCGGAAGGGAGCATATTGTCAACCTTAACGCCTGATTTCCTAAATCTGTCAAAAGTGAGATCCATTACAAGCGATACCATTCATGCAAACGAATCAACAATAAAGAAACTGGTGGATATTTATAATCCGGACATTGAAAGTATGGAAGGTGTTGCCGTATTTTTTGTGACCCGAAAATGTGAAATTCCGGTGATACAAATCCGAGCAATTTCCAATTATGTCGAAATCAGAGACAAGAGCAAATGGGAAATCGGGAAGGCTTTAATTGAGTTGCACCGAGTATTGGATTTTGTGATGCAAAACAAAAGTTCCGTATTTGACAGTAAACCCACAAAACGTTGTTCTTGATTTTGAAATTATATTCTACCTGCCAGGACTCAAAATATTGCTATCTTGCAAATTGAATAAACAACCATAATCAGACTTTGACCCATGCTCTTAAAAATTGCCATTTCAACCTGTCCCAACGACACATTTATGTTCGAGGCACTGTTGAATAATCGAATTGACACCCGTGGATATACATTTCAACTAACTTTGGCCGATATTGATGTGTTGAATCAAAGGGCTTTGGAAACGGATGTCGATATTACAAAAATAAGTATTAGCGCCTATTCACAGATATCGGAAACCTATCAACTGCTTCGGTCCGGCGCAGCAATTGGGTTTTCAAATGGACCCTTAATCGTCAGTAAATCGAAAATTTATCCTGAGGAACTTCCCTATGTTACCGTTGCTATTCCGGGGGAGAACACCACGGCGAATTTGTTATTGTCAAAGTTGTATCCGCAGGTAAAACACAAAGAAGTATATCTATTCTCTGATATTGAGGAGGCTATAATGGACAACGAGGTAGATGCGGGGGTAATAATTCATGAATCGCGTTTTACTTACAAACAGCGAGGGTTGCTATTGGTATCTGATTTAGGTGTCGAGTGGGAAAAAAGAATGCGTATGCCACTGCCACTTGGAGCCATTGCCATAAAACGGAATCTTCCGGAATCGGTAAAGCACGATATTCAGCGTGTTTTGGCCCAGAGTGTTCAGTATGCTTTAAACAATCCAAAAGATTCAGGTTCATTTGTGAAGCACCATGCACAAGAACTCGACGATGAGGTGATAAGCAAACATATTCAGCTCTATGTTAACAGTTTAAGTACATGGATAAATCCTAAAGGCGAAGAAGCAATACGCGAGGTTCTATCCATAGCATTGGCTGAAAATGCAGGCAAACTTACCGAACCTGTCTTTATTCAATAGCCTTATGAGGAGAATCATACTCCTGTACGTACTTTTAGTTTTTGGGTACAAAGTACATGCTCAAGAGAAATTATTTTCTCTGTTTCCCTCTACCGAATACGACACTTCCTACATTAAAAGTTATTACGATAAGTTAATAGGCAACCTTTACATTCCTGCAAAGTTTGTGAATTTTGGAGTGCATTCTGTTGATAATAACGCATTTCTAAATTATGAACCCAACGGAAGAAGTGCACTTGGGTTCGAAGGATCTTATAAATGGCTCAGTGCTGGATTTTCGTTCAAGCTGCCCATTGCCGATAAAAGCGTTCAAAAGTATGGACATACTGAAAGTTTCGATCTCCAATTTAACTTCAATCTCCGAAGGGTTGTCATTGACCTCTATTTTCAGGTTTATAGCGGTTTTTATCTTTCCAATATGGATGACTATTTTAATTCTTGGAATTTTGAGAATCATTATCCCAAAACCGATTTGTCCGTTCTAAACTTAGGTATAATGGCAAACTACGTCTATAACTACAAAAAGTTTTCCTATAAAGCAGCGTTGAACCTAACGGAACGACAAAACAAAAGTGCGGGCTCGTTTATTACAGGGGGGTATTTTTTTCTGAATCAAATGCATTCCGATTCAACAATTGTTCCCTCGTTTGCCGCTCCCTATTTTCAAGGAATTCTAGGATTACAAAAAATAGGGACTGTTAATATTGGTTTTTTGTGTGGCTACACCTTTACCTTTGTTTTAAATGATAATTTCTTTATTAATTTAGGATTAACGCCAGGTTTTGGTCTTTATAGTATAAACGCCATTGATAGAGCCGATTATCCCATTAATTTTGATGTGCATTCGGCCATTATATTGCAAACTCGATTTTCATTTATCTATCAAAAGGAACGGTTTTTCATGGCATTAATAGGCGTTTACGGAACACAAACATCCTTGGGTAAAAGCGATTATTCGGTCTCCTTTGGTCATGGACATACCAAGTTTTCTGTAGGATATCGATTCGATTTTCCGGATAGAATTTTAAAATATCGAAAAAATAAATTGAAAAACAATTTATAGAGTAGAAAAATTCGTATATTTAAAATTAAAACTATAAACCATGGAAAATTTATTTTTACACTACATGAATGAGCGCAAAAAGCGCGAATCAGAAACTGCGAAACATGAATTGGGTCCGGTAATAACCATCTCACGCGAGTATGGCTGTTATGGTGGCGAAATTGCCAACTTACTAACACAGCGCATTAATGAAAAGATAGACGTTAAACGGGATCAGTGGGTATTTATTAGCCATCAAGTACTGCATGATGCTGCTAAAGCCTTGGATGTTAATCCAACAGAAATAACGCATATTTTTGGTGCTGAGCAGAAATCATTTTTCGACGATATGTTCTCCATTTTTTCGTCGGATCGATATCTAAGCGATGCACAAATCAAGAGAATGTTGGCTCAAGTTGTGCGATCCTATTCTGAGCAAGGTCGAGCTATTATTGTTGGTCGAGCTGGTTGTGTTGTGGCTAAACACATCGAAAAGTCGGTGCATGTTCGTTTGATTGCACCCCTTGATTGGCGCATAAATCAAATTAAAACGCGTTTTAATATCTCTACCAGCGCCGCCGCCGCAAAAGTGAAGGAGACCGATAAACGTAGAGAGAATTTTATGGAGTTTTATAGGGGTAATAAACCCGATAGTGAACTTTTTGACCTAATTTTAAATCGATCGACCCTTTCAAGCGAGGAGATTGTAGAGCAAATATGCTTGCTTTGCGAGCGACGTGGAATGAAGTGAATTACGATTCCAAAATTAAATTGAAAGAAAATAGCGTTTTTTAGGCAAACGAAAATAGTTACAACTGCATGTGGGGAATGGTTTGTTTACCTATGGTTGGATATGTTTTCCCTACACATGTAAAGAAAAATTTATATTTTGTGAGATAAACGGTTTTTTGAATAACAACTCCCCAGTTATTTCAACCGTTGATTGAAGAGTGTTTTACTTAGTCAAAGCATTGAATAATAGTGGCTTAGTTGTGTTTGTTAGTGCCAATGATTCCGCATCAAATTAATTCATCTAGGGCAACCAAAATCTCGTTTTTGTTATATGGTTTTCTAAAATATTTGACAATTAATCCATTTACCAGCGCTTCCCTAATTTCATCGGTCATATCAAAACCGGTCATTATACAGTACCGTTTTTGAGGATGTTTTTCTTTCGCTCTTTTTATAAATTCCAAACCGTTCATATTTGGCATTTTCATATCACTAATTACCACTGAAATATTGGTATTGCTTTCAAGCATTTCAAGTCCCGTAAAACCATTGTCAGCCACGAGAACGTTGTAACTTTTATTAAAGTTTAGATCAAAAAGTTGCAGATTAATTAGTTCATCATCAACGTATAATATTTTAGTTCTATTTCCCATTTTATTTTATTTATATGTTCATTGGTAACTTCATTAAAACGGTGGTTCCCACGCCAAATTTAGATTCAAATTCAATGGTGCCTTTGTGTTCTGTAATAATTGAATAGGCTATTGAAAGCCCCAGCCCTGTACCTTCACCGGGAGGTTTTGTTGTGAAAAATGGGTCGGTTATTTGTTCGAGATTTTTCTTTTCAATTCCACATCCTGTATCTACAATTTCGATAATTGCATTATTTCCTTCAATCTTGGTTCTTGCAATAATCGCTCCTTTATCATGGATAGCTTGAATTGAATTGGTTAGTAGATTTAAAAACACTTGATGAATTTTCCCCACGTTACCCTTGATAAAGAATTTTTTATCTGAATATTCCTTTATAATATCAATACCGTGTTTTGTTTTATTGTTAAGAATGATAAAACAGTTTTCTAAAATAGAGTGGATATCGCAATCTTCGTCCATGTTCTGATTATTGCGGCTAAACTGATTCAATCCTTGAACTATATTAGAAATTCGATCAATACCAATATTCATACTATTAATCAATAAGTCTGTCTTATCCTTTTCGATACTTTCGTGCATTTCAAAATACGTTGAAAGACCGTCAGACGCACCCTTAATAAAGTTTAAAGGATTATTAATTTCGTGCGCCATTCCAGCTGTTAATGTGCCCAAAGAGGCCATTTTATCGGCTTGGAATAACGAAGCCTTAGTAACTTTCAAACTTTTAACCGTTTCCTCAAGTTCTCGTGTACGAACTTGAACAAGATTTTCCAACTGGTCTTTAAATTCCAAGAGTCCAAGTTCTGCTTTTATTTGAGTTTCCGAGGCAAATATTAGCCATCTTGAAATGATGCCTGAACTGAAAAACAAAATTATAAACAATAATCCAGTATAATCTTCTTTCATTCCAATAGGGCTAAATAAATTATAAAGTAGGACAAAAGTACTCCATATTAGAATCGAGGTTGACAGACTATATATAATAAGCTTGCAATTGTTTTTTCTGTAAAGATGAGTATGTAATTGTAATAATTTACGTAATGAATTGGTTTGTAAAAGAGATTCGCCAAATATTGTTACAATTAAAAAAATAACTGCGTTTTTGATTAGAATCACTGATACGGTTTGATAGGAAATGTATTCTCCCGTATGGTTCAGTATCCAATGAAAGACAACTAGATATAAAAAAACATACAAAGCTGAAAAAATCAGTATTGAGTACACGGGTTTCCGCAATGGTGTACTTTTACTACTCGGTTTTTCGCCATTATAGGCAATTAGCAAATAGAAAAGTCCGTATGCAATTATATTTGGAATAAGACCCCACTCATTTTCCGGCCACAATATAATGGGAATCCATATGCCACCAAAAATACCGGAAACTATGGCTCCACGGAAGCCATAGGCTAAACTTATGATAACTGGGAATATTACCGACCACGTTAAAGTAATCGTAGTATTCTCAATTTGAAATTCGATGCTCAGTATGGATAATACAAGACTTAAAATTCCAAAGAATACGGATATTCTAAACCATCTGTTTTTCATCATAAAAAAGACATTTATTTTTTCAAATACTCTATCCTACTAAAACGTAATTTTCCTTTTAAAGTTATTTAAAATCATCTAGCCTGATGATTCAAACTCCCAGATAAGCGATTATAGGATGGATATTTATTTGCCTTATGGTGTTTTTGACATCTTGAAAGTAGGTGTTGTTCTGAATTAAACAACAATTATACCACGAATTGTTTTCGATATCTGTAAATGCAATTTGTCTTTTGTTCCGCTTCGAAGTTTTGTGTGAATTTCGAATTATTTTCAATGTTATTTTGGGAAGGATTTTCTTGAAAAGTAGTGATGAACCAAAGGATTGCGGGCTAAATTCCAACTTTAAAACAATGATGCAAGCACGATATTAAGACCGCGGTTGTTGGAAAACGATCCATTTTGGCTCTAGCCGGTAAAGGCTGATTTTAAATAATATGGGTATAATATGTAAAATGTGTCATTGGTAGTTGTACCCCTTTTCTTAACCAAAAACAACATTGATTCTTTATTTGACCTTGGACGTTGATCGGATACTTATTTTATCTGATTTTGAATATATTGAAAAACCGTTTGTGGTTCAGTGTTATGGAGTTCGAAAATAGTATGATTGGTAATTTTCCATTTTTCAATTATGGCATCGACAAACTTCGCTCGAATGGTAAGGATTAGATGTTTATCTTGCTCATTTATAAGATTTTCCATCTCTTTAGCCCAACCGATGTTTTCAATTTCCATTTTCCCAATTTCATCCACAATAATTATATTGGCCGATCCTGTCCCTGCTTTTCTTAAAATTTCTCTTCCATATTCAAGACCGTCGTTTATAATTGAAAAGCGGCCATAATTCAAGGATTCCGATGTTTGTTTTATGCGCAAAAATGGGGCGGTTACATTTTCAGGAATCGACACAATATCGTAGCCTTCCAACGAATTGTTGCATATTTGTTTTTCCGAATAGAGTCCGAAAATTGGGGTTTCGCTCTTTTTGAAACGTTCTATAAGTGCTTTCACAAAGGTTGTTTTTCCTTCGTTGATGTTGCCTGAAATAATAAATATTTTGGGGCGTAACGTATTGTCAGTGATTAACTTTAGTTGTTTTTCAGCTTGAAAAAGTAGAATTGCGATTGTATTATTGGGTTCTTTTAGGATGGTTTTAAAATTGGGAAGCGCACCAATAAAATGGGGAAGCGTGTCAAAGGCAATTTTCAATGCAATGGGCAACTGCTTAAGCCTAGTTTTTAAAATAATGTTGATAATTTTTGGATTGTACAATTCTGTGCCTAAAGTGCTGAATCCTAGAATTATAATAACAGCACGGAAATTCATTTGCAGTCCAACAATCATTCCTTGCAGCATGGATAAGGAATGCTGAAACTGTGTGCTAAGCGTAACCGATATAAAGGTTATAAGAGCAAAAGTAATCCAAAACAGCGGTTTCTTGAGTTGTTGGAGTGCTCTTTTGTATCTCGATATCCAAATGGCGGCAATAACGATTGTGTATGATATCCAGAGCATTGGATACAGAATTTGGATGGCAGTTAGCGACGAAATTATAAAAAACAGGTTCAGTGCAAGCCAATAAACGGAGTAGTTGAATGGGATGCTTTTTTTTGACATGGGCAAAGGGGCCGAACTGTTCATCACCAGCGTGGAGGGGTTAATTTTGTTCGATTTCTTGCCAATTTTCATTCCCAAAATACCGGCAAACAATCCAAATATTCCATAAATACAGACTAAAAGTATGATTGGTATCCATGTTATATCTGTTGTTATATTAAGTTGATGTTCAGCGAATTGAGTTACGCTTTTATAAACATCAATGATGTTCATGCTGTAAAACAACAGAATATTTATTACTTTTTGGAGTAGATTCCATAACATGCTAAAAATTGAACTAACGATATATCCCACTGCATTTCGTCCAATAATTCGGGTTGTAATTTCGATAATAAACCCTTGGCTCAGAATGGCGATCATTGGGCCAAATATAATTGCGCTGGGCGACATTGTTTTCATTAACGCACAAACAATGGCAGCACGCCAAAACAGTCCGCGCTCTTTCCATCGGTAGTTAATACTAATAAGAATTACGATGCCAATGGCGGTCAGGATATTTCCGCTGAAGGGAATTTTTAGATTGTGTAAAAAACTACCAAATACAATTTCCGATGCTGCCCAAATTGTACCAACAATAGATGCTTTTATCCAAAGCAAAGAAGGATTATTACTCATTGTTGATATTTTTCAAAGTGCTTAAATTCAGAGAGTTATTAATAATTGTGATTTTTCTAGCGCAATATTTAAAAAGATGATACGCGGTTCCGGCTTGTTCTACTAATTTAAAAAGCTGATTGGAATCAGTTATTTTTATTGACCCGATTAAATTAACATTGTTATTAAAAAGCATGTCGGGAATAATGCTGCTCGAAGGCCCTGTTACTACCGTTGTTGCATCTTTGGGACAGTTTTTCAGTAAGTCGTCAATGGTCTCGTTTATCAAGGTCATTCCGGTTATTATTACAAAATTGGCATTTCCCAATGTTTTTTTATACTCGGAAGCGTCAACGTAAAAATGTCGGTAACTGGAGCTTATTTTTAATTTATCGAACTCTAGTACATGGATGTTTTTTGTGAAAAGGAGTACTTTTGATATGTAGGAGTTAAATCCTCCAACAATTACAACTTTTGAATCCGTCTTAAAGTCAAGAAGATCAATGGGGTCTATGTTTTCTATTATCTTGTAATTTTCTGAGACAATGATTTTTTCCGACAGTGCATTTAAGGTAGCAATTTTCAGGGATTGGATCACTGCTGAGTTTTTACTTGTATTTAAAAGAGAATCAACACTTCTGTTTTCTAATTTGCCGGGGGTGAATTCCCCAAAATCGCGCCCCTCTTTTTTGCAATTATGTGTTTTTTCGTTGATTGTACTCGATACTCCACAACTGTCGTCCGACAATATTACCGCGGTTAAATAGGTTCCAATTCTGATTTTTTTAATGTGCAGTTTGCTGAAATCTATTTTATTGGCAAGATACTGTATCGTTGATTCGGTAATCTTTTTCAATGAGATGTAGGTTAACGGTGTGGTTTTTTTACTCAGTCTGTTTTTAATACCCTAAAAAAGGATGGGTAAAGTTATAAAAGTTTTAATAAATCAGGACTTTTCTTCATTCAATTGAGGAATGTTTACGCAAAAAAAAACACTCTAAATGTTTATAAAGAGTGTTTTTGTTTTCGTTTCCGTGGTTTTATGTATGATCAACCGACTTGTCGATAAATTTTGAACTCATTAGCCGGGCAATGGCCATGTACGATGGTACAAAAATCACTTTATCACCCACTTTATATTTACAGGACTTGTTTTTTAGCGCGGGACCAAGATCATAAACACTCATGTCGGAGGTAGTTCCAGCAAATTTAATCTCTGGATCTTTCGCTTTTAACTCCTGGATATCAACATCAAGTAAACCAAAATCTAAGATTGCTCTATAGCTGTGTTGGTAGTCTTGTTGTTCGTTATTTTCAACTGTATGCCCAATGTTTCCTTCAGTTAGAACGCCATCGGGAGATGTTTCTTTGAGTTCTAATTCAATGATGTTAGCCCGATATTCAAAAGCATCCGTTGCTAGGGTTCGGAATTTCTCATTATCTATGGGAGTAGTTCCTAAAAATGCCGCCTCTCCAATTCTCAGATGATTTAGATTTTTGGGCATCGAAGGTTTTCCAACTAGGGGCAGTGTAATGGAGCTTCCACCAGAAATTAAAGAGAATGAAGTGTCGAATTTAGCCTCGATAAGTTGCTTGTATAGAGATAGTTGTAAAAGTTTATCGTAAGTTGGCTGAATGCCGTACATACAACCCAGATTTGCACCTATACCTTCGATTACAACATTTTTAAGGTCAAAAACTTTTTTATAGAAGGTTAGCACATGTTCTCTGATTATTCCCTCGCGAAGTTCGCCCAACTCAATCATAATTATTACCCGATGTGTTTTTCCTTGTCGGCCGGCCTCTTTATCAAGGGCTTCAATTGTTTTGAACGACGAATTTAACGAAATATCAGCATAGGTCACCACCGATTTAATACTGTCCATGGCTGGTGGCTTAGCATACATAGTTGTTATTTCTGGGTCAATTGATTTTATAGCCCTTAGACCTGTTAGTCGGGAATCGGCAATACTGTGCAGTTTTTTTATTTCTGGGTGCGACAATATTTTTCGTAAAACCTCTTTATTTCCAGCGAGTATTTTTGCAACCAGACTCCATTGAATATCGTGCTTCTGTAGGATTCGATTTATTTTCGTTATATTCCCTATAATTTTATTGGTATTTATTCTTAACTGTGCCATTATTTTTTTGGTTTGGTGAAACGCATTTCCGCATATTTTGATGTAAATCCGAGTCGTTCATAGAGTCGTTTTGCTGGATTGTCATATTCCACATGCAGTTTGATTTCTCCTTCCGAACGGTTAATTACTTCTTCTATTAACGATGCCCCAATACCTTTACCTCGCATGGTTCCGTCAACGGCAATGTAAACCAGAATATTTTCAGGAATATATCCTTCCATACCCGTGTTATTCATTATTACTACGCCTACCATTTTGTTGTCTAGATGTCCAGTTAAAATATATCCCCCTTTACCCTCCTCTTTTGAGAAGGCATAATTGATGCATTTTTCAATGGCCTCTTTTGAATCGCGAAATTGCTCTAAATGAGTGTGCAGAAAATCAATAATTTCTTTTTTAGATACAGTTTTAAAATCTTCCTCAACGTTTAATTGTTTAAATGTAATCATTGTTTTATTTTTGTATAAGAAAATATATGGCGTAAATGTAAAACATTATTTTTGCAAATGCAAATTAAAATAATTCAGTAAGCGAAACAAACTGGGGCTATATATGGATTATTGTAAAATGTAGGCTTCTTATACACTATGTTTATGAGTTATCTTGTTATTGACAATGCGAAATATTGATTTTAACATAGAATTTTTCTTTTTTTTCTTTTTTCAAGCTGTATATTGACCTTTTAATAGTTGTTTATTGTCATTATTATGGCATATCTATGTTATATTTCTACTTTTGTCATATTGATTCCAAATTGTAAAACATAAATATTTTAATTATGAGAATTTTAAGTTCCCTTATTTTGACATTATCATTGGTTTCTTTAATGATGGCACAACCTAAAAAAATATCAATTTCCGATTTTTCCGATTGGAATAGATTGAACAATAGGATAATAAGCTCCGATGGTAACTATATTTCGTATGAAAAAAAACGACAATATGGAGATGGTGTTTTAATTGTCTATAATTACAATACAGAGAAAAACGACACAATACCATATGGCTACGCAGCAAAGTTTTCGCCCAATTCTGATTTTATCGCCTTTAAGATTAGGGTTGCCCACGATACAACGCGAATGCATAAAAAACTAAAAACAAAAACGGAGAAGCTACCCAAAGAGGAGTTGGGGATTTTGAATTTAGAAACCAACACCATACAACGATTCTCGAATATCAAATCATTCGACCTAGCCAAAGAAAACAGTCAATGGTTGGCCATTGCCAAAGAGGCAGATTCGGAAAAAAAGGATACCGCCAATATTGAAAAAGACAAAGAAGCAGTGAAAAGTGAAAAACCGGCAAAGAAAAAGGATTCAAAGAAAAATAAAGATCTTTTTGAGTTGGTTATCGTACATCCAATCGACTCTGTGCAACACACATTCAAACGCGTTGTTACATACGCAATTTCAGATAGGAGTGAGATCATTGCTTTGGTTGCTCAACTAAACGACACTTCGAAATTGAATTCGGTTATTGTATTTAATGGGAAAGATCAGAAAATTGATACCCTCATGACCGATTCTGTCACCATAAAAAATCTAACACTCGATAATTATGGCAAACAGTTGGCCTTTTTAATAAGCAACGACACGGCTAAGGAAAAGAGATATGAATTGCAATTGGCCAATTTGTTAGACAACAAACGTAAAACCATTGTAGATAGTCAAACAACTGCCATTCAAGAAAAATATTCACCCAGTCCAAATGGAACCATCTTTTTTTCCAACGATGCCTCGAAATTGTATTTTGGAATTGCCCCAAATTCCACACAAACTAAAAACGATTCTATTCTGGATGAGGATATTCCAACCCTCGACCTTTGGAGTTGGACCGATAGCGTGATTCAACCACAACAGTTGAGTAGATTGGAGCGCGATAAAAAACAGACTCTTACATCGGTATATTTAATTAAAGAGAATAAATGCGTACAAATTGCAGATTCAATATGGTCAATTGTTCATTTTGTCAATCGACACGATGCCAAATTTGCGTTGGGAGTGGATTATGCTACCTATTTAAAACAACGAGTTTGGAGCTCTTTGTATCCTTTTGATTATGCATTAATTGATATTGAAAAGGGGACGAAAAGGAAGATTTTAACGGGTAAAACAGCTGCTTATTTATCGCCAATGGGGAAATATACGCTTTATTACGATTACAGCGATAGTTCCTACAGCGTTATTAACAATAAGAGTTTTAAGGAGACGAATTTAACCAAATCGGTGCCAGTTATGTTCTGTGACGAAGAGAATGATACTCCTAATAATCCAAGAACTTACGGTGTGGTTGGATGGACTGACGACGATGCATTTGTTCTTATTTATGACCGTTTCGATATTTGGAAATTCGATCCTATGGGAAAGAAATCACCCGTTAATATTACCAATGGAAGAGCCAATAAAACGCGTTTTCGATACCAACAATTGGACAACAATGAGGTTCATATTCCCTATAAAAAACCAATTTTACTCTCCATGGTTAATGAGGAAGCGAGTAGCGAGGGATATGCACGGGTAACCCTTTCCGATGAACATTCTTTGAAAACGTTGCTTGAAGGCGATTTTACGCTTGGCGCAATTACAAAGGCTGAGAACAAAGATCGAGTTATTTGGTCGAGCCAAACCGTGAAGGATTATCCCGAAGTAGCGGTGAGCAATATGTTGTTTACAGATTCAAAAATAATATCCACTGCTAATCCACAGCAAAGCGATTTTATTTGGACTACCGTTGAGAAGGTGCATTGGCAGTCGTTCAACAACGATTCATTAAATGGATTGCTCTTTAAACCTCAGGATTTTGATTCAACAAAACAATATCCAGTGATGGTCTATTTTTACGAACGTAGTTCACAAGGTATTCACCGATATCGTACACCAAGTCCCAGTCAATCAATAATTAGCATTCCATTTTATGTCAGCAACGGATATTTGGTCTTTGTGCCCGATATCGTTTATAGGGACGGATTCCCCGGACAGAGTGCCTACGATGCCATTGTTAGTGGTGTATCGCACTTGAAGTCAACGTTGTCGTATATTAATAAACAAAAAATTGGGCTTCAGGGACAAAGTTGGGGTGGATATCAGATTGCCTATTTGGTAACGCAAATCAATATCTTTGCTGCCGCAATGGCAGGGGCTCCCGTGAGTAATATGACCAGCGCATATGGTGGAATTCGATGGGAAAGTGGAATGAGTAGAATATTTCAGTACGAAGAGACGCAAAGTAGAATTGGAGGAACTTTGTGGGAGAAACCATTTCATTATGTGCAAAACTCGCCCCTATTTATGGCTCCTCAAATTAAGACACCGCTGTTGATAATGGCCAACGACAATGATGGATCAGTGCCTTGGTATCAGGGGATTGAACTTTTCATGGCTCTTTATCGGTTGCAAAAACCGGTATGGATGCTAAATTATAATGGAATGAGTCATAATATAGAGTCTAAATATTGGGCAAACCGAGTGGATTTGTCCAATCGAATGTTTCAGTTTTTTAATCACTATTTAAAAGATGATCCCGCTCCAAAATGGATGGTAAAAGGAATTCCTGCCCAAATAAAAAGAAGTGACTTAGGATATTGATCGAATATAAATTAGACTAGAGCAATTAAATCCATGTTTCTCGATCAGGAAACCCTTTAGACGAAGCCATGGGCAATTCATATCTCCTTTCTGAATTTATAGAAAATTGAATTGCCCTCGGTTTCAGTTGCGAAAATATCGGGAATATGGAATATTGACTTTTGATTAATACTCTTTTTCTATTGTACATTATGATTTTTTAAAACTCCTTTATTCTGAGAGATACGTTAATAGCCAATTATTAAATATTGGCAATAAAAATCAAAACATAAACAATGTTGTTTTCTCATTTACATTCTTTTGTTATAATTTGTCCTAAATTAGAAATCGGTGTTGAAATGAAGTTATAAATTTGATATAAATTGAATCAGCTTATGGTTGATAATTCAAATTTTCCGGAAATTAATTACCTGCTATATCAGAAGTGGGTCAAATCGTTTACTTATAAAAAAAGTACCGATTTTGACACCTATTTTAGATCTATACTCCATACTTTTCACTCCCTTTTCGCATCCGAAATAACGTTGGTTTTCATTCGTGATTCAAAATTAGGAGAATATTATCCCATTGCTAACGGCATTGCTCCAGAGTTAGAAAATATATCAAAAGAGATGCTGGGAAAACTTTATCATAA
>Ga0265295_1005388_pt1 | contig 16318 bp, 14 predicted proteins | sample Munlansysbiofilm_FD_192503 | JGI IMG/M metagenome (GOLD analysis project Ga0265295, IMG submission 192503) | Leachate microbial communities from a municipal landfill in Southern Ontario, Canada - Methane capture system biofilm | ecosystem: Engineered > Solid waste > Landfill > Unclassified ... | reverse complement strand
GAACCCGCGACCCCGACCTTGGCAAGGTCGTGCTCTACCAACTGAGCTACTTTCGCTTATTTGGAGTTGCAAATTTACTATTTTTTTTGAAATGAAAAATGTTTTGGTGAAATTTTTTTCATTACATCATGAAATATAAGATACAGAAGATAAAAAACGCAGGTGCTGCAAAGAATACTGAATCTAATCTGTCGAGCACACCGCCGTGTCCAGGAAGAAATGTTCCGCTGTCTTTTATGCCTGCTTTTCTTTTAAGCATAGATTCAAACAGGTCGCCAAATGTGGCAAAAATGACAATTATAGTTGAACCTGCAAGCATAAAATTTTTTGGAAGATTGAGAAGATAGGGTAGGGCAAAATATGCAAGAGCCATTGTTGTCAATGCGCCACCAATAAATCCTTCCCATGTTTTTTTTGGTGAAATCCTTTCAAATAATTTGTGTTTGCCAATGAGAGACCCAATAAAATAGGCAAATGTATCAAACGTCCATATTACTATAAACAAGAACAAGGGCAAGGTGTAGGATTCAGGACAAAATGCAAAAGCCTCTTTTTGTGCTAGAAGCATCATTAATATCAAAGGAAACACGAAGTATAGCATTCCTGATCCCAAGACCATGAGGTTGGTTACTGCATTTTCTTTGTTTCTAAAAAGTTCAATAATTCCTGCTACAGGAAGGATTAATAAAAGAGAAAGAACAGCAAGTCCTACAAGAATGTCGAGTTTTGCTGCAAGAAGAACTACTGGCAGAAATAACCAAAAAGAAAAGATTAATAATAATGAGATTGGCAGGGTGTGTCCCAAATGCTTAGTTATTCTTAACCACTCAAACGAAGCAATTACAATAAAACAAAAAAGAACGAGAGCAAAAGCTAAGGGATGAAGAATGAGCGAACCTATCACTAAAGTTGCAAAAACGATTGCAGTAAGTATTCTTTTTAGGAGTTCATTCATTAGGATTCCACATCAATGAGAAAAACGTATAATTCAACGGGTCCATGCGCACCTATAGCCAATTGATTTTCGATATCTGTAGTGCGACTTGGCCCCGTAATTACGCTAACAACAGAAGGGTAATTCTCGGTATATCTTTCTTTTAACTTTTTATATGCGCTTGATAATCCGTCCACAACTTGATCAGTGGAAGCAATGACCACGTGCACACTGCAAAAACTCCATAAGTGCGGATCATTGCAAATGGATGTAGACATGACTACACTTCCGGTTCTCGCAGCTAGATATTCACAACGCGTGATGCAGATTTCTTCGCCTGTTGATTGTTCGGAATCAACGATGAGGTCATTGTCTAATGCTAAAAATTCTTTAACGTGGTCACAGCCAGATCTGAACCGATTCCAGTTTTTTTGTGATGCAAGTGCATGGAATTGTGTGTGAAGATCATTCGTGTTTTCGCAAAAAACAAACTTTCCTCCGGCAGCCATCAGTTCCTGAGCAAAAATTAATTCAGGAATGTCTTCGTTGTTTTTGAAAGGGTTCACATTCAAATCTTCACCTTCAAAAGGATTGTCTTTGGCTACAATCATAGCCTGCCTGATATTTTTCAGTAATTCCTCTCTTGCAATTATTTCTTCACGCTGTCTCATCCTTACGTGTTAAGCCTCCTTTTTACCATCTTCCTGATTAAACAGTGTGTCTGGTTTTTTTGAATCTACCTCTTTTGTATCCGAAGGTTTTTTTGTTGCTTTCTTTTTTACAGGCTTCTTGTCTTCTGATTGGACTTTTTCAGTTTTTTCAACTTTTTCAGGAGTATCCACTTGCTTGTCGCTAACCTGTTTTCCAAGGATTTCTTCCACATCTTCTTTAAAAATGACTTCTTTAGTTAAAAGACGCTCAGCAAGTATTGCTATTTTTTCTCTGTTGTCAATCACAATTTGTTTTGCACGCTCATAAGCCTTTTCAACCAGTTTGCTTACTTCCTGATCAATTGTTTCAGCAGTTTTTTCACTGTATGGTTTCTGAAAAACATATTCCTGTGCTCCCGAACTATCAAAATAGCTCAGGTTCCCGATTTTATCATTGAGTCCGAAATAGCTCACTATTGCATAGGCTTGTTTGGTTGCGCGTTCAAGATCGTTCAGCGCTCCTGTTGAAACTCTTCCAAAAAATACTTCTTCAGAAGCCCGTCCTCCCATTGTTGCAGTCATTTCATCAAATAATTGATCAAATGTTGTTATTTGCCGTTCGTCGGGCAGATACCAAGCTGCACCAAGGGCTTTCCCACGGGGTACAATTGTTACTTTAACCAACGGATGAGCATGTGGAACTATCCATCCCACAGAAGCATGTCCAGCTTCATGAAATGCAATGACTTTTTTCTCTTCCGTGGAAATAATTTTGTTTCTTTTTTCCAGACCTCCAATAATCCTATCAATTGCATCAAGAAAATCTTGCCTTTCAACCAACTTTTTGTTTCGGCGTGCAGCAATAAGGGCAGCTTCATTACAAACATTGGCAATGTCGGCACCTGAAAATCCAGGTGTTTGTTTGCCCATAAATGATGCTTCAACATCATCTGACAATTTTAGAGGTTTCAGGTGAACTTTGAAGATGTCTTCTCTTCCGTTCAGATCAGGGAGCTCAATATGTATCATCCTGTCAAAACGTCCTGCACGCATAAGAGCTTTGTCAAGGATATCTGCACGGTTGGTTGCTGCAAGAATAATTACTCCGTTGTTTGATGAAAAACCATCCATCTCAGTAAGCAATTGATTAAGAGTGTTCTCTCTTTCATCATTTCCTCCAGTGAGTGCATTTTTACCTCTGGCTCGTCCAATGGCATCTATTTCATCAATAAAAATAATACAGGGAGCTTTTTCCTTTGCTTGTTTGAAAAGGTCACGAACTCTGGATGCACCAACTCCAACAAACATTTCAACAAAATCAGAACCTGACATGCTGAAAAATGGAACTTTGGCTTCTCCTGCCACAGCTTTCGCCAATAATGTCTTTCCGGTTCCCGGAGGTCCCACAAGCAAAACCCCTTTTGGGATTTTACCCCCAAGTGCCGTATATTTTTTTGGACTTTTCAGAAAATCCACAATCTCAACCACTTCTACTTTTGCCTCATCAAGTCCAGCAACATCTTTAAAGGTAGTAGGGCTAGTTGTATTTTTGTCAAATAGTTGTGCTTTTGATTTTCCCACATTAAACATCTGCCCAGCACCTGAACCTTTGGTCATTGAGCGCATAATAAATATCCAGATGATTATAAAAATACCAATGGGAATGAGCCAGCCAAGCATGTCTCCAGTCCAGTTTTTTCGTGTCTCTGGAATAAGCTCAATGCGGCTGCTTTTTTCAACTTCCAAGATTTGCTCAGGAGTTTTTCCAACGGTATCTCGCACAAACATGGAATGCTCAAGGTCCTTAATTTTGTCTTCGAAAGATTCAATTCTGATGAATTTCATCATGTAATGAGGTCCAGGATTGATGTCTTTACCCCATCCTCCTTCGGCAACTTTCTTGTATGCTGTATCGTTTTTAAGCTTTTCTGGTTTGATAAATACTTCTGCAAATTCTTGATTGACAACCATTATTTTATCCATGTCGCCATTGAGGACTATCTTCTCAAACTTGTTCCACGTTATTTCCTCAAGGCTTGACGGCTTATTGAAAAAATACATTCCCAAAAGCACAACAGCCATGATAATGTATATGGTGTAAAAATTAAATTTTTTACCTTGAGGTTTTTTCCCCCCTGGCATGTTGTTGTTTGCGTTTTTATTGTCGTTGTCTGCCATTTTGTCAAAAGATTGTTAGTTGTTTTCTTTTCTTGAAATCACAGCATCAGCCCAAAGGTCTTCAAGATTATAGTATTTACGGGATTCTTCGTTGAATATGTGAACGATGATGTCACCATAGTCCATCAAAACCCATTCCATGTTGTTCCTCCCTTCTATGTGCAATGGATGTATTTTTTCTTTTTTACGGAGGTTCTTGTCAATATTTTCCACAATGGCGTCAATTTGTGGAGAGGATGTGGCATGACAAATAATAAAATTTGAAAATATTACACTCCCTATTTTTGAAAAATCAATGACAACAATATCGTGGCCTTTTTTCTCAGCAATGGAGTCAACAATAGTATCTACAATCATAGTGTTTTGTTTATCAGTTGCAAAAATACGATATTTGTGGAATATATGTTGAAAAAGTGGAAAGCAAATGAAATGAACGTGCTTTGTATCATAAAGTTTCAATTATTGAGTGGAATGAATAATAAATCCTCTTCTATTTTTTAAATACCACTTGAACATTCAGTATATTATTACAAGTACAATTCATTTTATATAGTTTTTAGCCTATTTGTTTACCTTTGCATGTTCAAAATATTGCACCATGATTAAAAAGTCATTACTAAATTTTTTCTTGATTCTTTTTGTATGTTTTTCAAGTCTGCAGGCTCAGGATACTGTGAGGGTTATGCAGTACAATTTGCTTTATTATGGGTATAATATTTTTGACTGTAATGCAACTTCAAACAACGTTAACAAAAAAAATGCGGCACTTCGAGAAATCATTGATTATGTAAAGCCTGATATCTTTACTGTTAATGAAATTAGTAAATACGTCTCTTTTCATGATCAAATCCTTGATTCAGTATTGAATATCAATGGGGTCAGCTGTTTTGCAAGGGCAGGATTGACCAATTTTTCGAATACAGTTATTTTAAATCAGCTATATTATAATACTGACAAATTTGGACTTAAAAACCAGTATGCACTTTTGGGTGGCGATAGAGATATCAATGTGTATAAGTTGTATTATAAGTCTCCTGATCTTGTTTGGTCAGGTGATACGGTATTTATTACGATTTTTGTTGCTCATTTGGCCACATCTAATAACAGTGTGGGTCAAGCAAATCGTGACAATGAAGCAGCAATTGTTATGAATCATATTGCTACTTTGCCCAATCCACACAACTATCTGTTTCAGGGTGATTTCAACATGTACAGTGGATCCGAGCCTGGTTTTCAAAGGCTGATTAACAATAGCAATGCAAACATTCGTTTTCATGACCCCATCAATAAAGTTGGTGAATGGAGTGTTAATTCTACTTATGCCGCCTATCACACTCAGTCCACTCACACATCTGGCGATTGCTTTATTGGTGGAGGTTTGGATGACAGGTTTGATTTTATCCTTGCTAGTTTGCCAATCATTATGGAAACACAAGGTGTGAAATATGTCCCTGGTTCTTATACTACACTTGGGCAAGATGGGTTGCATTTCAATAAGGCCTTGATCGATAGCCCGACAAACAATTCAGCACCTGCCAACATTATTCAGGCATTGTACAATATGTCGGATCATCTTCCAGTGTATCTAGATTTAAAAATAAACCAGACTCCTGCAGGTGTTGAATACATTGCAGGTCAATCATTTGGTGTCACTTTCAATAATCCGGTTTTTGATGAATGTGTTCTTAATATAAAAACGCAAGCCGATGGTAATTTCCGGATTTCACTTTTTGACATCACAGGCCGTTGTGTCAGAAATACAAATGTTGATGTTTTTGGAGGAAGCGCGCAGATAACGCTGGACTTGTCATCACTGAGTGCAGGATTATATTTTCTTAATGTAAGTTCAGTTCGTCAGCAGTCAGTATCTTTCAGACTTATTAAATTATAAGATATCCTCAAGCACTTCAGCAAGAAATCTGTATTGTGAGATATGGTTATACAGATGGCATGAAATTCTAAGAAATCGTTGCCCGTTTTCCATATGAGTCACTGGTATTTCAATATGATAATTGTGATATAATTGTTCCTGAATTGGGTCGGGCTCGTTGGGTTGAGGAGCTGGGGATATTTCTGGTAACGGAAAAGTAGTCATGCATGCCAGTGATTGCTCAGGACATGGAATTTTTATGTTTAATGAATCGCATATTATATGAGTAGCTTCAATATTCAACCGATGATTGGTTTCAGCGATCTGGACAAGGGATTTTCCTGAAATTTCCTTAAGTGCATTTACTGCAGCAGGGATGGCAAGCCAAGGTGTGGGATCCTGAGTTCCCGTCCAATAGAATTTCTCTTCAAATGCATTCCCTTTCAGGTTGATGTAGCTTATGTTTAACGGATATATCCATTCCTGAAAATCTGGATGAACCCACAAAAACGCAGAACCTTTGGGCGCACACAACCATTTGTGACAGTTGCCTGTATAATACTGAACTCCTAGTTCTTTAATATTCAGCGGGATAGCTCCCGGTGCGTGGGCACCATCAATGAGGATGTCTGTTCCGCTGCCTTTTAGTGCATCTGCTATTTCTTTTATGGGAAATACAATGGCTGTAGGTGAAGAAATATGATCAAGCAGCAAAAGTCTGGTGTCGGGTTTTACATTTTTAACAATGGTGGTTACAATATCAATTTCTTCTTCAAAGGGATATGGAATAATCACTTCATCAATTTGTAAATCATGCTTTGCTGCATAAAATTTGATTGCGTTTTTGCAGGCAGGATAAATATGGTCAGTGATCAAAATGCGGTCATTCTTGTTCCATAAAATAGAATTCAATACTGTATTGACGCCTTCGGTAGCATTTCTCACAAAAACCATATCTCCTGAATTGACTCCTATCACATCGGCAAGAAATGCCTTTGATTCAAAATACAGTGGTTCAAGTTCCCTGATAAGAAAACGGAGCGGTTCACTTTCCAGTCGTTGCCTGAATTCTTGTTGAGCTTTCAGAACAATGTGTGTACAGGCACCGAAAGAACCGTGGTTGAGGAACACCATGTTTTTGTCCAGTGGCCAGTGTTCTTTCAATGAAGAATATTCAGGAATCGTGCTGATCATTCTTCTTTGTTTTGAGCGGGATCTGAATTCTGTTTTTCAAAAGTGTTTAGGATGTTTTCCACATCCTGTTCGGTTTCACGTAGTTTGCTTCTGCAAAAAGTAATCAGTTCACCGGCTCTTTTGATCTTTGTGGAAAGTGAATCAATATCAGCTTCTCCACGTTCAATTTCAGAGATGATGGAATCCAGTTCTGCTTTTGCTTCTTTGTAATTCATGCTACATTTAATTGATGGTTATGCAAAAATACAATATATATTAACTGTTCTCAATCTTAAATGATGTTGGTCAAAGTAGTGAATTGACATTTTTTTTATGTGTGAAAGAATTCATTATGGATTAAAAAATTACTTTTTTACAACACTTATAAATTTTCCTTTTGCCGTTGTCGTTTCAATTTCATCGCCAGTGGATAAAACATCTGCATTTTTAACCGAGATTCCATTTTTGCGAGTAATACTGTATCCTTTTTTTAGTACCTCGGCAGGGTCATGTGCTTTCAGAATCTGAGCAGTCATTCCGAATTTTTCATGCTCATTTTTCATCAGGCGGCTGAATGATGCTTTTAACTCTTTCTCAGCATTGGATGTGCGATCCCATGCGATTTTTACTGAAGAAACTGATTGGGACGCAACAACACCGAACAAATTGCTTATCCTCAGGTTTTCATCTCTGATGATTTTCATTGGCTTGAAAAGAACAGCGCCAACTGATTTTTCAATGAAATTTTGTTCCCAGTCCAGAAGTCTTGTTGCTTCAAACATAATTTGCTCAAAGCTTTCAATCATCTGTTCTTCAAACAAATGACAGCTGGAAACGATCCACTGAGCCACAGCCGTTGGTGTTTCTTTGTGAATGGCAGCCACTTCATCGGCAACAGTATAATCTGTAGTATGTCCGATTCCAGTAATTACAGGAAGCGGGCATTTTGCAATGGCTTCTGCAAGAATATATGAGTTATAGCAGTGCAAATCGATGTTTCCGCCGCCGCCCCTGACCAAAACAACGATGTCGAATTTTCCTTTTTCACGGGCTATATGTTGCATCTGCGAAGCAATACTTTCGGCTGACTTATTTCCTTGAAGCATCACAGGAAAAAGTTTTACAAAATAGCCGTATTGATGTTGATTATTTTTTAGGATACTTAGAAAATCTTCAAATCCTTTGGAGTCTATGGCCGAAAGTGCAGCAATTCGAAGGGGAACTGGAGGAATTGAAACGGATCTGTTCAGGTCATACAACTCATTTTTGATCAGTAGCTCTATGGTTTTTTGCTTGTCAAGCATTATTTCTCCCAAGGTGAATTCTGCTTTCAGATCAAAAATATTGATGCTCAACCCATAGCGTGGACTGAAATTCACTGCCGCTAAAAATAAGATGTTGATGTCCTGTTTCAGACCAAAACCCGTCACTGAGGAAAATTTTTCGTTAAGACGCTCAAAGTTATTCTGCCAGATTATTCCTTTCATCTCTGCTTTTGGAAATGCACTCCCGGGATCTTTTTCAATGAGGTTGAGATAGCAATGTCCACGTCTCACATTGATTGAAGAAATCTCTGCGGTAACCCAGAAATACTGACCACCAAACGAATCATCAATGATGGATTCTAGCATCAGTGTCAAATCAAAAAGACTGATAATATTACTTGACATAGAACATCAGATTTGTCTTTTGGCCATTGTCAAAAATACAAATTTTTAATTGAAGAAACCCTCTATTTCTTTAACAAAAATTATTTATTAATGAAGGAGTTTTGGTTTTTAAAAACACACATTTTATCACTTTTTGATAAAATGCTTCAGAAAAGCAACAATTAATTTAGAATTGCTTAATTTTGAGCATAATTTTATATTATGAAAAGAGTTTTATTTTTCACATTTGTGTTTTTTGTGGCATCCGCTGTGTTTTCCCAAACTTATTCAGATGTTCCTGATGTTTTAACAGTGATTCATTCACGCAAGAGTGTGCGGAAATTCACTGAACAACAGGTCAGTAGAGAGCAACTTGAAACATTGGTAAAAGCAGGAATGGCTGCACCCACGGCTGTAAATAAGCAGCCATGGGCTTTTATAGCAATTGACGATCGCGAAATTTTGGATCAATTGGCCGAGCAATTAGGGGGAAACAAAAATTTAATGAATGCTTGTGCTGCCATAGTTGTTTGTGGTGATTTGCAGAAGGCCGTTGAAAGTTTACCAGATTATTGGGTGCAGGATTGTTCTGCAGCCACTCAAAACATATTGCTTGCGGCTGAAGGTATTGGCTTGGGTGCTGTTTGGATGGGTGTATATCCGCGTGATGAACGCATCAAAGCTGTTTCAACTGTTCTCAACCTTCCTGAAAACTTCATTCCGTTAAATGTAATAGCGATAGGATACCCAACTGGCGTGGAAAAACCTAAGGATAAATGGAAAACAGAAAATTTGTTTTGGAACAAATATGAGATAGCTAAATAATTTTTGAATGCAGATTTTAATAGAATGAAAGTATTCACCTAAAATTCAATTGTATCAATGCTCAACGGCAAAAAAATCATTGTTGTGTTTCCGGCATATAACGCCGAAAAAACCATAGCAGATACTTATAATGAGATTCCTTTTGATATTGTTGACGATGTGATTCTCGTTGATGATTGTAGCCATGATAATACCGTTGATGTTGCACACAAGTTGGGAATCAAGCATATTGTTCAGCACGAGAAAAACAAAGGATATGGTGGAAATCAGAAAACGTGTTATGACACGGCACTTGCTCTTGGCGCCGATATTGTCATCATGCTTCATCCTGATTATCAGTACACTCCCAAACTGATTCCTTCTATGGCTCAATTGCTTGCTAAAGATGTTTATCCCGTTGTGCTTGGTTCCAGGATTCTCGGAAACGGTGCACTGAAAGGTGGAATGCCATTTTATAAATATGTTTTTAACCGTCTTCTCACGGTTTTTCAGAATTTGTTGATAGGTGCTAAATTGTCTGAATATCACACTGGATATAGAGCATTTTCGGCTGAGGTTCTTAGGAAAATAAACTATCATGCCAACTCCGATGATTTTGTTTTTGACAATCAGATGCTTTCGCAGATACTTTATGCAGGGTTTGAAATTGCAGAAATTACTTGTCCCACAAAATATTTTGACGGTGCTTCTTCCATTAATTTTAAAAGAAGCGTTAAGTATGGACTCGGTGTCATTCGCACATCACTGATGCACAGAGTGCAGCTTTGGGGTTTTGCCAAATATGATATTTACAAAGTAAAATCTCCAGAAAGTAATGAGTGAACACTTGTGTTTGAATTGTAACTCTAATCTTTATTCAGATGAATTCATGGCGGAAGATATTTTCTCCAATATTCATTCATATCGGAGATGTCAGAACTGTGGATTAGTACAAATTCATCCTATTCCTGATGATCAGATGCTCGAAAAAGCTTATGATACAGACTATTACGGAGAAGGGGAGAAGGAAAAATTCAACAGTGGTATTGTAGTAAAAATGATTGATCGTTTTGCTGAAAAACGTGCCCGAAGGTTTGCTGCATTTTTAAGACCTGGAGCGCGTATTATGGATGTGGGATGTGGAAATGGTCGTTTTCTTATGCATCTGCATACGCTGAAAAGAAATTTTGAATTGAATGGGATAGAAGTGAATACGAGGGCTGCGCTCAGGGCTTCAACACAGCTGAAAGCTAAAGCATGGATTCATACTGTGACTGACATTGAAAAGTTTTTCGGTAAAAACTCCTTTGATGGCATCAGTCTCATCCATGTGTTTGAACATCTGCAGGATCCCGCGGGTATGCTCGATCAACTGTCGGTCACTGTCAGACCTGAAGGTGTTGTGATGATTGTTATTCCAAATATCTGTAGCCGACAAGCAATGAAATACAAACATAACTGGCTTCATTTGGATCCACCCCGACATTTGCACTTTTATCCCCCCATGCTTTTGAAAGATGAAATGGAAAAGCGAGGATTTCTGTGTGTTGGCGAAAAATATCACGACCTTGAGCAAAATCCATTTGGTTCTGTGCAGAGTATGTTGAATCAGATAACCACAAAGCGGGATGTGCTTTTCGAGCGTTTGAAAGGGAATAAAAAATACGCCCCTTCATACGGGTGGTTTCGATTATTTCTTATGAAACTCTTTTGGGTTGGGGCGCTTCCTTTTTGTGTGATCAGCGATAGAATTGCTGCTTTGAAGAAAAAAAGTGCCACTGTTGAATTAATTTTTGCAAAGAATTCCTTGAATTAAAGTGCATAAAAAAAGGGAGTTCTACTATGAGAACTCCCTAAAATAAAAAACATTTATTTTTTTCTACAATCATCAGGCTGTTGCATTTTGTGCAAGACCGGATGACGATGCCTTCAGTTACTTTTTATCTGAAGGAAAATTGATGGCAGCTTGAGCAGCAGCAACGCGAGCAATTGGAACCCTAAATGGAGAACAGCTAACATAGTCCATTCCGACCATGTGGCAGAACTCTACTGAAGAAGGATCACCACCGTGCTCACCGCAGATACCAACTTTTAGATTGGGTTTGGTCTGACGACCTCTTTCAACACCCATTCTTATGAGTTGTCCTACGCCTTCGCGGTCAATCACTTGGAAAGGATCTTGTTTCAGGATGCTTTTGTCCAAATAAATTCCTAAGAATTTACCGATATCATCACGTGAATAACCGAAAGCCATTTGTGTCAGGTCATTGGTCCCAAAGGAGAAGAATTCTGCGCTTTCTGCAATTTTGTCTGCAGTGAGAGCAGCGCGTGGAATTTCAATCATGGTACCAAACATATATTCAATTGTGTCATTGCGTTCGGCAAAAACCTTAGCAACTGTTCCTCTGACGATTTCTTCCTGCATTTTCAACTCTTTCAGTGTTCCTGCAAGAGGAATCATAATTTCAGGAAGGACTATAATGCCTCTTTTTTTACAATTGAGGGCCGCTTCAATAATTGCGCGTGTTTGTGTTTCAGAAATTTCTGGGTATGTATTTCCAAGGCGGCAACCACGATGTCCGAGCATTGGATTTGTTTCGTGCAAATCTTCTGCTTTTTGTTTGATTACTTCAACAGGAATACCTGTGGCTTCAGAAAGTTCTTTTTGATTTGCTTCATCATGAGGTATAAATTCATGAAGAGGAGGATCAAGGAGACGAACAGTAACGGGTAGCCCGTTCATCGCTTCAAAGATACCTTCAAAATCTTCACGCTGCATGGGGAGGAGTTTGTCGAGAGCTTTTCTTCGGCCTGCTTCGTCAGATGCAATAATCATTTCACGCATGGCAACGATTCTCTTTCCTTCGAAGAACATGTGTTCAGTGCGGGTCAATCCGATGCCTTTTGCGCCGAATTCACGTGCAACTCTTGCATCATGAGGTGTGTCAGCATTGGTGCGGACAGACATATGTGTGTACTTTTCAGCAATGTCCATCAGGAGGGCAAAATCACCACTGAGTTCAGGATTGACAGTTGCTACTTTACCTTCAAGAACTTCGCCTGAGCTACCGTTGAGTGAAAGCCAGTCACCTTCTTTGAAAACTTTGCCATTGGCAGTCATGGTGCGTTCTTTATAGTTAATGATTATACCACCTGCGGCTGAAACACAGCATTTTCCCATACCACGTGCCACAACAGCAGCATGACTTGTCATCCCTCCACGGGCTGTCAAAATACCTTCTGCTGCATGCATGCCTTTAAGGTCTTCGGGTGAAGTTTCAATTCTGACGAGTATGGTTTTTTTATTATCGCTTGCCCATGCTTCTGCATCTTCGGCAAAAAATACAACTTGTCCTGTAGCTGCACCAGGAGATGCAGGAAGACCTTTTGCTACAACATTTGCTTGTTCTAATGCTTTTATATCAAAAACAGGATGTAAAAGTTCATCCAGTTTGCCGGCTTCCATACGTTTGAGTACTTCTATGTCAGTCAGTCGCCCTTCGCGGTGGAGGTCCATTGCAATTTTTAGCATGGCTGAACCTGTACGTTTTCCATTACGGGTTTGAAGCATCCACAGTTTTCCTTCCTGAATGGTGAACTCAATGTCTTGCATGTCTTTGTAATGAATCTCAAGTTTTTTGAGAATGTCATCAAGTTCTTTATATGCAGCGGGCATAACTTCTTCGAGAGAAGGATATCTGCCGCGGCGTTCTTCTTCTGAAACTTGAGCAAGTTTTGACCAACGTTTTGATTGCTCGATGGAAATTTGATTAGGAGTACGTGTTCCTGCAACAACGTCTTCACCCTGTGCATTCATGAGATATTCACCAGTAAGTATATTCTCGCCTGTGGCTGAGTCTCTGGTAAAGCAAACACCTGTACCACTGGTCTCGCCCATGTTTCCATATACCATCGCTTGAACGTTAACTGCTGTTCCCCATTCATCAGGAATGTTGTTCAATCTTCTGTAAAAGTTTGCACGCTCGTTGTTCCAACTTTCAAATACTGCAACCACAGATCCCCATAACTGTTCCCATGGGTCTGCAGGGAAATCTCTTCCAGTAGCATTTTTTACAGCTGTTTTAAAACGTTTGACCAGTTCTTTTAGGTCGTCGGTTGTTAGATCAGTGTCTAGTTCGACTTTCTTTTCTTCCTTCATGTGCTCAATGATCTCTTCGAATGGATCAATGTCTTGTTTAGAAACAGGTTTCATTCCTAATACCACATCACCGTACATCTGTACGAAACGGCGGTATGAATCCCATGCAAAACGTTCGTTGCCTACTTTGAGAGCAATTCCTTTAACAGATTCATCATTCAGTCCAAGGTTGAGGATCGTGTCCATCATCCCTGGCATAGATGCTCTACCACCTGAACGTACTGATACAAGAAGTGGATTTTGAGAATCACCAAAACGGCTTCCCATAATTTCTTCAATGCCTTTGATTCCTGCACGGACTTCGTCCAGTAGCAGTTCAATCATTTTTTCTTTTCCAGTCAGGTTGTATTCATTACAAACTTCTGTTGTAATTGTTAACCCTGGAGGAACGGGCACTCCGATTAGATTCATTTCTGCAAGATTGGCCCCCTTGCCGCCCAATAAGTTTTTCATGTCTGCTTTGCCCTCAGCTTTTTTGTCGCCAAAAGTGTAAACGCGTTTCAATGTTCCCATTTTTTATAGTTAATTAAATGAATATTCTTGTCAAAGTAGCAAAATTACAAAAATCATAGATTCATTTTAGAATATACGAAAAAAATATTTATAAAACACAATCAGATAGAGAGTTATTTTCGTTTTTTCAATAAGATTCTAATAATTGATAGATTCACTTACAATTCAAGTTGTTTTGGGTTTTGCAACTGATAATTGTTCCGTTTTTTTGTTAGTGAATAAGTTACAAATAGATGTGTAATCGTTTTGACTTAAGTAAAATTGCTAATTTTGTAAAAAAATCAATCATGCGTTTTCATCCCGTTGGACACAGACTTATTATTGCTTCGCTTGTAATACTTTCAATTGTTAATGTATTGCTGTACTTTCTTTCTCCTACGATTTATTTATGGCTGATTCTTTTTGTTGCTCCGTCGTTGGTTCTTGTGTTTCTGATTTTTAGATTTTTTAGGTATCCCCATCGGATTCCTCTTGAGGTTTCTGAAAAAACAGTTCTTGCACCTGCCGATGGTAAAGTAGTAGTCATTGAACAGGTTCATGACGATCGTTTTATTAAAGGTGATGCCATTCAGATTTCTACTTTTATGTCTGCTCACAATGTCCATCTGAACTGGGTTCCTATTGATGCCAATGCCACTGAACTTGTTTATCTTCCAGGTAAATATTTGCTTGCCCGCAATCCTAAATCATCCATGCTCAATGAAATGTCTTGCGTTCTATTCACAACAAAGGACGGACAAAAAGTGGTTGTAAAACAGATTGCAGGAGCGATGGCCAGAAGAGTAATCCCATTTCTTAATCAGGGCGACGATTACAAAAGGGGAGATGAGCTGGGGTTTATTCGTTTCGGGAGCAGAGTGGATGTCTTGCTTCCTCTTGGTTCAAAAATCATGGTGAAGCTCGGAGATAAGCCAAAGGGATTAAGAACTGTACTCGCCGAGCTTCCATAAAATAAACCTTTGTTTTTCTGCTTTTAGAATGTTGCAATATGTAGCTTCTTCCCCTTGTGTTCAAATGACTTCCCTTTTTCATTGATCATATTTTCTTGATTTTTGTTTGCGGTCAGAAACGATATTAGATATGAATGGATTTCCACATCGGAAAGTGAAGGTGCTTTATTTTCAGTGATCGCCTCTGTTATATATGCTGCTATCAAACTTTCAAATTGTTGACTAAAAAGTTCGTTAGTGGCAAAAATATCACATCCCACAATTCTGTTGCCGCTGACTCCCAAAAAACCAATGCAGTCATCGAGATCGTTAAAAGTATTTTTGAAAAATTCTGTGTATGCATTAAATTCTTTCATGAATTCTTTGTTGGCATAAATTTCATTGAAATTGTCAGTGCTTGACTTGGACTTGTTTTTTGTAGTCACTTCGTCAACTTGTTGCCAAACAGCACTTTGATCTGCATTTTGAACTGCCTTACTGCGCACAGAATTGGCAGTAAATGCCCTGTGCTCTTTGAAAGAAGCGCCATCTTCACTGCCGGCACTCCATCTGCCGTGTTCAACACAAAAAACAGGAAGCGGAACAAAGTTTTTTCCAGGAGGAAGAAGTATGTTTTTTGCAATGACCCTGTCTTGTTTGCCACCCGAAACGAGCTCCCCTGCCATAATGAATACTGTGTCCTTGGAAAGGTTGCGTACTTCTAGTTGATTGACATTGCCTCCTGAAGAGAATGTTTCTCTTATCTCGAGTAGGCCAGAGTTGAGAGCATCTTTAAGAGTTATGTATTCACCCACGCTTATGTGGGCTGCTTTATATGCAGATCCGCCAAACAAAGGTATGATTTTTAGGTTCTTGTATGTCGCTGAATACAAGGCTGTCCCAGTTTGGTGAACTTCAATGTAATCCTTCTGTAGTACATATTGTGAATGTGCTGAAATGCTGAAAAGGATAAGTGCTGCTAAAATTAAAAATGATTTTTTCATAGTTTTAGTTTTTATTGTTTTAGTAACAACAAAAGTAATGAGTGGACGCCATGTGTTTTGTTCAACTGTGTGAAGTCTGTGTGCGAAATGGTGAATTAGGGTTTACATTATGGAAAGAAGTGTTTTTTTTCGTTGCTTTTTGGATTTCATATTCTTTATTTTAAAAATTAGTAATTTAGCCGTATTCAAAAAACATAATTCATGGGAAAACGTATTCTGGTCACTGGCGGCGCCGGATTTTTAGGTTCGCATTTATGCGAGAGATTGCTACAGGAAGGGAATGATGTGGTATGTCTTGACAACTATTTTACAGGTTCAAAGCACAATATTGTCCATTTGCTCGGTCATCCGTATTTTGAACTTATCAGGCACGATGTGACCATGCCGATTCTGCTTGAAGTGGATGAAATTTTCAATCTTGCATGTCCTGCTTCGCCCATTCACTATCAGTATAA
>Ga0265295_1005387_pt1 | contig 16319 bp, 12 predicted proteins | sample Munlansysbiofilm_FD_192503 | JGI IMG/M metagenome (GOLD analysis project Ga0265295, IMG submission 192503) | Leachate microbial communities from a municipal landfill in Southern Ontario, Canada - Methane capture system biofilm | ecosystem: Engineered > Solid waste > Landfill > Unclassified ... | reverse complement strand
CTCAAAATGCACTCGGAGAGGTTTACACCTGACGCCCAAACGTTCCGTTTGGGCAAGGCGTTAAGAAAATTGTTCTAAAAAAGGAAAAAACAGTATGTTATCTATCTCCAATGTCAGTATTGAACAAGCATCCACCTATTACAGCCAAGATAATTATTACACCAAAGAGCGTGGAGAGTTTTTCGGTAAAGCGATAGAAAATCTACACTTTACCCAAGAGCTTACCCATGAGAACTTCATTCACATGCTCAACGGCGAAAATGGCAATAATGAATCTCTTAGAAGAGTCAATCAAACAGGTAAAGAGCGTGCAGGCATGGATCACACCTTTACAGCTCCAAAAAAGCTTTCCATCGCTTTAGAGATGGCAGAAGCAAAAGGCAATCAAGAATTATCAGAGGCAATTCGCAAAGCACATGATCAAGCCGTCAATGCAACACTGGCACACATCGAAGAAAATTACATCTATACCCGTGTGCGAGAAACTAAAGGGGCTGATCGTATTTTAGTAAAAACCGACAACATGGTCGTTGCTAAGTTCGAGCATGATACTACAAGAGAATTGGATCCTGAACTACATACCCATTGCGTGATTGGCAATCTTACACAATTACCTGATGGCTCATGGCAAGCCATTTCCAATGAAGAACTTTTCAATCATAAAATGCTGAACGGTCAATACTACCGCTCAGAGCTTGCAAAAAATCTCAAAGAACTCGGATTCGAGCTTGAGATGACAGATGCAAAAACCATGCTCTTTGATATCAAAGGCATTGATCAATCACTGCACGATGAATTCTCAAGGCGTTCTGCACAAATCAAAGAGCTTTTACCAAAGCTTCGTGAGCAATACCCAAAGGCAAGCGAAGCTGAACTCAAACAATACGCTGCGCTTGAAAGCCGTAAAGCCAAAAAAGAGGTCAATCGTGATGAAGTACGTCAAGAGAACCTAGAGCGTGCCACAAAGCTCACCGATGTGGATCAGCTTCTTGGCTCACTCCAAAAGCCATCCATTGCACAGGAAATCAATCCTCAAGCATTCATTCAAAAAGCGGCGCAAATTCTCACAGAGCAAAAGAGCGTTATTGATAAAGAAGAGCTTTTCAAAGTTGCTATGACACTTAGCCTTGGCGAAGTGGGTGCTAAAAAGTTATTGCAGGAGATTGACAAAGCCAATCTCATTAAGATTGATGAAAACAGTTATACCACACAAGAGATGTACGATATCGAACACGAAATCATTGAGCTTTCAAATTCCTCAAAAAATACCAAAGAAAAGTTACTCAAAACGGAAATTACACTTGATACATCGATGACCGATGATCAAAGCAAAGCCCTCACGCATATTCTCTCTTCTCAAGATATGGTGATCGGTATCCAAGGCGATGCAGGTACAGGTAAAACCTATATGCTCAAGCAACTCAAAGAGCTATTAAACGATAAAAACATTGAATTGCAAGGGCTTGCCTATACAGGAAATGCTGTAGATAAATTGCAAGAAGAATCAGGCATTGCCTCTCAAACCTTGCACTCTTTTTTTGTTTCGCAAGCTAAAGAGAATGATGTTCCAAAAGAAAAGGTTTATATTGTGGATGAAGCATCGATGATCGGGAGCCGACACATGCATCAGCTCATCCAAAAAGCCCAAGAACAAAACGCACGCATCGTCTTAATCGGGGATACCAAACAGTTTCAAGCAATCACAGCAGGTGCCATATTTGAGCAATTACAACAACGAGGCATGAAAACGGTTACGATGGAACAGTCTCTTCGCCAAAAGACCCAAAATCTCAAAGAGTGCGTACAGTTCATCAAGAACAAAGAGACCGATAAAGCGTTTGAAATTTTAGAAAAAGAAAATCTCGTTCTTCAAAAAGATGATCTTGTAGGATCAGCCTTGCAATCGTTTAAAGAAGATCCCAAGGCGCTTCTTATTGTCTCAAAAAATGCACTTCGCACACGCATCAATGATGCCATACGAGCGCATAAAATTCTCAAAAATGAAATCAGCAATACACAAAGCGTACAGGTGAAAGAGTCCATCAATTTAACAGCGCAAGAGAAGCTTTTTATCAACACTTATCACAAAGATCATATTGTCTTTGTGAATGAATCAAAAAATGGTTTAAAGGCAGGTTCTGAGGCAAGTATTGAATCCATTGACCAAGACACTCATGAAATCACACTACGGTTCAAAGATGATTCTATAAAAACAATCGATATCTCAAAGCATGGCGATCAGTTATCACTCTTTACATGTAAAGATAAATCATTTGGCATCGGTGATACCATCGCCTTTACCAAAAACGATAAAAAGTTGAGTGTCAAAAACGGCAATATCGGTACCGTTCAAGCCTTGGATGAGCAAGGCAATGTAACGGTTGATCTACAAGGCAAAACGGTTCATTTTAATCTCAAGCAATACAACTATTTAGATCACGGTTATGCCATAACGGATTACAAAGCCCAAGGTGCCACGGCAGATAATGTGGTCATTATCGCTGATTCAAAAATGGCACATATCAAGAGTTTTTATACCCAAGTTACCCGTGCCAAATACAAAGTTAAAGTCATCACTGACAATATCGAACAGCTCAGAGAAAATGTGACACGAAATCCCACCAAAAGCACCACACTGGATCATGTTGATGTTGCACTTGATCAAGCAAGAGCCCTTTTAAAAGCATCCAAGCGTACACATATCCAAAAATTACTCGCACACATCAAAGAACATTACCAAATACTCAAGGAGAAGTTACATGAACGAGTTAAACACCATTTTGCTGCAAGAGATCAGCAATCAGAACATCATTATGATCGAACAGCAGAAAACGATCTCGGAACTCTTGCTAGAGATAGCACAGATGCTCAGTCCCAAAGAGCAGGAGTTGAACCCAAACGAACCGACGCTCAAAGAGCTGATGATGGAAGCCTTGCAGAGGCTTACCAACATCGAAAACAACCTGCACAAATAGAACAAGAAATGGAGCGATAACATGAAAATTCAAATCGAAACAGTTCACAAAACAGACAATGAAAAAGAGGATGAAAGTATCTTGGAAGATCTTTGCCAAGATCTTCTAAAAAATGGGATTGAGTCCATCATTGAAGATGGCATGATCTCCTTGAAAATGCCTCTTGAGCTTTTTATGGAATTAGGTCTTGATGCACTATTAGAAAGGGGGATGGAGCGATGAGTACAGGTGTCATTGTCATTCTTACTACCCTTGGGTTAATAATGGTTTTTATGCTCTATCCACGAAGAAAAGAGGAGCATGGTTTTATCTATGAGAGCTATCCCTTGTCACGCTTTGCTTGGGGAAGTGGTGCCAATCCCAAAAAATACATTAAAGGCTATGTTTGGACTCCTTATTTTAAGCTCAAACAACTTTTTAACAAACCATCCAATACTGTATTTTTAGATGAGTTTCGTTTTTTACCTGAATTTATCAGTGAATCACGCATGAATGGTTTTTTTAGAAGAAAAGCAGAATCCGCAAAAATCTCTTTATCTGCATTACAACTCACACAAGCAGTGCTTATTGTTGGTAAAATGGGTTCAGGTAAAACGATGTTTTACAATAATATTTTAGTGCAACCTTTTTATCAACGTGCGCTTGTGCATGAAATGAAACAAGATACGATTCAAACACTCTACATGCCCCGTAAAGATTTTATTCTTTGTCCTTACGATGAACGAAGCCATCTTTGGGATGTTATGAGTGAAGATGAAGGCACTATCCAAACGTTCTTTTTAGAGTATATGAACGCCGTTATTGGTGAAAAGACTGATTATTTTAAAGCAGCAGCGCAAACAAGATTCAATAATGTAGCATTACAGGTCAAAACCTCATATAAAAATGCAACATCTGCACAAAAATGGCTTTTATTTATCAAGCTACTCAGAGATATGTTTGATGAGATTGAATCTTCTGCTCAAAAGAGCCAAAAAGATGTTCAAGCGACGATGGAGCAAATCCTTGAGCCACTTGAGATCATGACATATCAAATGCAAGATCCTAATCAAAAACGCTTTACAATCAAGGAGTTTTTCAAACGCAAACATCAAGCCAAACTCATCTTATCCAATATTGCAGAGTATAATAAATCACTCAAGCCTCTTTTTTCAGCTTTTATCTCATGTTTTTCCCAAATTCACGTATCATTTCCAGATACAAAGACAGATTTCACACTTTATGCACTTGATGAATATCTTTCTTTCGTCCCAAATATGGACGAAATGACACGAAAGTACTTGCACACTCAGATTAGATCAAAAGGCGGTATTTTACTTGCAGGTGTGCAATATTTACCAATAAGCGATGAAAAGCTATTAGAAGAACTCACAAACTCTGCATTTGTATGGCTCTATTTTTCAACGATTCAACCTAAAACGGCTGATTTTTTTATTAACAGTATCAAAGAGACTGAATACAGTTATGAAGAGCGCAATGAAAGCTATACCGATGGCAAAAAGAGCGTTTCATGGCAAACCAAAAAAGAATCAACGCATCTTCTAAATTCTCACATTCTCAACGGTCTAGGAGAAGATTTTTCACACATTACCTTTATCCCTCAAAAACAAGTGCTTTACAAAGGTTATACCCCTGTAGTGGAACTCACCAAACGTCATGAGGGCTTCATCAAAAAAGATCTCTCAGGCTTCTATGAACTCAAATACAAATCTCATAAAAAGATAGATCCAAATACACTCAAAGTCGAAGATATGTTTGCACGTTCCATGAGCAAACTTGAAAAATTCAAGCTTTTCAAACGCTATGAAGCTTCTCAAAACAAAGAGATTTTTGCAAAAGAAAATAATTTACAAGATGTCAATTTCGAACTCTTTTTCAAAGAGTTCATTCCTGATGAGATGATCATACAGAGCAAAATGAAACTATTAAGCCTACAAGAGCGTTTCGATCTTGCAGGTAAATGGCATTCTATTCCAAAAGAAAATAGCGAAGCACAGTTGGCATTTATCGAACAAAATCAACTCTATGGTGCCCTGCCTGATATCTTTAATTTCACCACTACCCAACTTCAAAAGATCAATTTCTAATACAAGGAATATACGATGCAATTATCCTATGATCAAATCAAAGCACTTCAAAAACAAACCGCTGATGAATTACATGTAAGTGATCCTGCACCCATCTTACAAGCACTCAATCTTGATTTTCAGCCTACTGGCAATGATAGTTATAAACTCAAAGTCCGTCCTGAGAATCATGCCTCAGCGTATATCACCATTCGCCAAGGGGTATGGAAGTTCAAGGACTTTGGAACGAATAAAAACGGTACCATTGAAAACGTGGTTATGGAAGCCACAGGAAGAGACTATAAATCAGCATTGCAATTTTGTTTAGACACGCTTCATATTCGAAATAGGCTTGAAGAAGCAATCCATCACAACAAGATGGATCACTCACTCAGCCAAGAGGAGCAAGAGCGCATCCAAGCCATGAAAGAGCAAAATAGCCAAAGGGAAAAGAGCCTACCCGTTTCACGGGTACTTGATGCAAAAGAGATCAGCAGTTATGCACCTGCTGTTGAATACCTTGCAAGCCGAGGTATTTATAAAATACCACCACAGTTTAAGCTGATCAATGGTGAATACTACACTAAAGAAGGTGTTGCTAAGAGAGCATTTGGTGTTGGGATCCTGACACAAGGCAATGGAGCCGATATTCATTTTTTAAGGCGTGTGGGCGACTTAAAAAGTATGAGTTTTGGGAATAAGGATATTTCATTGTTTCTCAATGATAATTCCGAAAAAGTGGCGGTGTTCGAATCAAAAATGGATTATGCCGCGGCATATCAACAAATCGATCTCTCTCAGATCAATGTCATCATCGCCAATACCACAAGTAACGCTCATAAAATCGCTGAGTTTTTAAAAGAAAAAGAGTATGAGTACATCACATTTTTCAATCAAAATGATCAAGCAGGTATCGAGTTTTTAAATACTATCGTACAAGAAGCCAATATTGAACAATACAGTTCACTTCAATATCATGAAGATGAGCAAGGGAAAGATGTTAATGATTTGGTGCTTGGGAATGAAAAGCTTTTTGAACGATTTTTGTATTCGCAACAAAGCCAATATAAGTGTCAGTACTCCAATGATATCGCACAAGAAGAACAACATTTCAAATTGCAATAATAATGCATATCAATGATCTATTTGGTTATAATTATAACAAGAACCTGAAAACACATATTTAAAAATTTCTAAAAGGATAATATCTATGAATGAGAAAAAAACATCAAATAGTATGGCTTCTAAAGCTTCAAAAATTTTGAGAGATCCTAATTCCTCACAAATAGCAAAAGGTCTAGCAGCATCTGCTTTATCTCAATCAAATACTAATAAAGAAACTGGTAAAGAAATGGAGACAAAAGCATCAAACGTTATGAAAAGTGATAAATATAGTGATGAGACAAAAGGTTTAGCAGCTTCCTTACTTTCTCAATCCAATAAAAAAAGATAATAAGGAACAAAATGTATCAAATTAATTTTACAAGCCAAATACATGAAATTAGTGAAATGGTAAATATATATGGCACTACTAATATAAATGGTGTAGAAAAAAATATTGCATGTTCAATTACACATGAATTTTTACAAGATATTAATGAAGGAAGTATTGAATATCGTCAAACTATTGAGTCCAATCGATTTACAATTGAAAACATAGCAGAAGATAAACTAAATGCATTACCAGAGGAAGAGTTACAAAGAGAATCCATCAGAGTAATGATTATATCATCAGATAGATTGAATTATGGATGGGAGTAATTTATAGTTCAATAATATTTACCTCATTAAACCACTCCTTAGCTGTCCTTAAAACTTGAAGTGTTGGTTGCGGAAAATACACAATTAAGTTATCTTTTGCCCGTGAGCACGCAACATAGAAAATTTTTCTTGTTTTTTCAAGAACATTTTGATTGCCACTACCCTCAAAGAGGTATTTAAAACTATATTGATTCCATCTACCATTGTCTAATACAATAAAAACATTATCAAATTCTGCACCTTTTACTCCATGTTGTGTTGAATATGGTGAAAGCTCTTGCCTATAACGATATAAGTTTTGTATTTCTTTATATTGGATGGTTTTTACACTGTTAAACTTATCTTCATTTTCTCTAATAAAACTGTTTAATCTATCATCTTTTTTGATAATATCTAAAGTGTGAGCAAGTTCAATAACTTCTTCAATTGTAGAATTTGCAGAGTCATTTAGTTGTTCTATTTTATCTTTTAATACTTGTTTATCGGAAAGTTTTTTGATTTTAAAATGAGTGTTTTTGATAAATTCATTAAAAAATCCATTTTCATATAAGAATATTATCTCTTCAATTTTGAGTAAATGAGCGATAAATTTATTAGGTGTGTCACTCGTTACATCATCATTTGAGAATATATCAAGTAAGCTTCTAAAGCCTTGTTCATTTGCAATAAGTTTGTGTGTAAGATAAAGCTCTTTAGTATTTTTTGTATCATTAAAATCCCAACTTTCAAAAACACTATTTCGTTTAATCTCGCTTACGCTCATTTCGTTAATTGAGTATAAAAACTTGACACTTCCTATTTTATTATTATTTGCAGGTTCTTGAACAATACCATCATTTCGTATTTGATTTATAAGTCTAATGACTTCTGTGGAACATCTTCTATTATCAGCTTTTATAACTCTCTCAAGTATATCTTTAGTTACATATTCATCAATATTTCCAACCCTTTTATCATATATAGATTGCATAGAATCGCCAAAAAAACCTAAAATGTTTTTCTTACTGCCTTGTTGCATAAAATTTAAAAATATATCTATTACTTCTTTTTGTGTGTCTTGGTATTCATCAATAAAAATGAAATCGAATTTATCTTTTACTATGCTATTTAGCATTTCATAATGTTCAAACATATAATGAGCCAATTTGATTATTTCGTCATGAGACACTATCCCATTTTCAAGCTTTTTATATTCCTGATACTCGATTTTTTTATCATTCAAGTATTCTATCGTCAGTGTTATCTCTCCAACATAATTGATTACTTGATTTTCAATTAATGCAATTAATGCTTTTTTGAGATCTTTTTGGTAGTTTTTAATTTGACTCCATAAAAATTCGTGTATTGTTGAAACTATTAAATTTGAGTAAGGGCTTCTCTCTTTAATTTCATTAACTGCCACATTTGTATAAGTAATACATGCTACTTTTGTACTTTTATTTTGTTCAAATACATAATCCAAAACTTGCATAAGTGTATATGTCTTACCACTTCCTGCACCACCACTGAGTAAAAAATTTCTCTTGTTTTGAATATGCTGTTTTATTTGTTCGATAGCCATGATAAGCCCTCATTTATATATGCAGGTGTATTCCAATGTTCAAAATTTTCTCCACCGTAATATAAAACATCCGTTGCAAAAATGGATTTTTTATCAATACAACTATCAGCTAAGCTAAAAGCATCTTTTTGAGCATCATCAAAATGATTTTTATTTTTCAATCCTCCAAAATTATCTTTATTAGCATTGATAAATACTCTGTTTAAATGAATAAAAGCATCTTCAAAGCTTCTAGCATGATAATTATTTTCCTCTGTTTGATATGCAATACACAACATGTCATCTTTTAAAATTTTATCACTATGTGGTAATGCTTTTAAATTAGCAAATGACTTTCCATTTAGAAAATATTTTATTGAAGCATTGCTTGTATCATTGCCAAAAGACACACGAATTGCTTTTCTCTCTGTATCAATAGAATCAAAGTCTGTTATTATCAAAGTTTTTATTTGTAAGAAATCCAAGAATTTTGCAAACACATGTGAATAAGCTCCAACTTCTACGATTGATATGTGTTGAGATAACAAAGGTTTATAATCTATGGTAGCTTGATTAGTGTTATCTAGTTTTTTCATCATGGCTGGCAAGAGTATTCTTTCAGTGTCACCCTCAATAAATATTGCTTTATCAGTAAAGAACAACTCGCTTCTATTGAGCGTCAAATACTGTTTTAAAAATTGAAAATTTCTTTTTTCTTCGATGCTTGTACCAAATTGATTTTCTAGTTCAGATAAGTTCTTTGACTCTATACTATTAGAAATCTTCAAAAAATATTTTATGTCTTTAAAATCACTTTGTGATGCAATATGAGACGAATGAGTAGTTATAAGCGTTTGAAGATTGATTGCCCCATCCGTTTCGACTTTTAACATCTCTTTGATGTTTTTTATAAAAATGTATTGCATTTGAGGATGAGTATGAGCTTCTGGTTCTTCAATAAAAAGTAAATTAATAGCCGATGGTTCAGCTTCCTCGGTTTTTCTTTTGAATTTATCTATTTTGATATGTATATTAAACAAGATAGCGAATAGATTCATATAGCCCAAACCATTGTAATCTTCTGGCAGAAGATGTCCATCATGGTTATATGCTACAAGTGTATTTTCAGTAAGAATATTTTTTTCTTCAAGGCTTGATTTAATTTCCAACTCTATGTCTTGATTGATAGTACCGAATTTCTTAATATTTTGAATCACTGGCTCAAATATTTTTTTATAATTTTTATTCAATTGTTCATCTGTATTGATGAGTTGTTTTTGTAAGTCTGTTACATCTGTAGCATTTGGTTTATTATTGTAATCATAATAGTTAGATGAAAGTCTTGAAAGTGTTTTATCTGAGTTTTTACTGCCATCTTGATTTGCAACACCTCTTTTTGCACTGATGGATTGAAAGCTTATAACTTTTCGAATGACTTTTTCATCTATAAAAAGAGAGTTATCTTCATTTCCTGATTCTAATGCTTTTTTTACAATTTTAAAATAATTTGTATGATTCTTTTTTAGATAGTATAAAATATCCTTATCTTTTACTGTTTCTTGATATTTATTAAAATCATCTATCAAATTATTGTAGTTTTCTTCATCCAAAAGATATTCAAAGCTTAGTATTAAAATATTATCAGTAGGTTCCAAATTCATTATTAAATCAGATACTTTTTCCAAATTGTCTGATTCATCATATTCAATATACAACTTTAGCTTGATTGATTTTTCTGCAAATATTGAATTACCAATATCACTTTGTAAAAAGCTTTTCACAAACTCTAAATTAAAATCATTAAATGAAAAATTATTTGAATTATTCAAAAATTTATCTAAAATAGATAAGAAAGAAGTTTTTCCGCTGTTATTTTTACCTAAGATGATTGAGACATTTTTTTCTAAATCTACAATAATATTTTTCAGTAGCCTAAAATTCACAATTTGAATTTTTTTTATTTTCATGTTTTTATCCTACTTTTTAAATAATTTAAAGATTCCCCTAGGTTCTAGATAAACGCCGTTTTGATAGTTTTTTCCAAATACTATTAGCCAAAGTAATTTCTACATCAGTTAATCCATATCCATCTTTTAAAATATGTTCATTGGTAATAACTAAAATTTCGTCAATACTTTTTTTTTCTCTCATCATATTATCAATTATTGGAAGTAATGATTCATTATTAGTATGATATGGTAATAATATTTTTTGAGTTTCACTTGGCATTAACTCTAAAACACCGCCGCCATAACTTCTACCAACAATTTCTGAAAATGCTAATGATAAAGAATTATAAAAACTTGCAATAAATGCTTGTTTATTAGTAGAGTCTTTCATATAAACCCTATGCATAGTATCAGTTGTATAAGCATTTGCACTATTTAAAATTAAGCGTGGATATAAATTATTTCTTCTTATAAATAAAGCATCAGATAATTTTATAGATGGGATCACAAACCAATCCTGCCGAATACCTGTTTTATATCCTTTGTTTATACCTTCGGATTTGCCATATTCAATATATTTCTCGACACCAGAAGATGTTTTAATTTTAGCTTTTTCTGGAAAAACCAATAGATGAGCCTTTGCTTGAGCTTTCCTATTTAACTCCCAATCATCATTTGTAAAAATTACACTATTAACTTGGACACTTCTACCCACCATAGGTTTTGCATAATTATTCAAATCATAGGTCTTAACTATAGATAAAGGAACTGTGAAATAATCATTCGCACCAGTTGTAATACCTACTTCAACTTTTGCAAAATCACCAATTATTGGAATATTTTTTTTTGAAGATATATTTTCTAAGAAATCTATTTCATTTTGGTCTAAGAAATAATATGTCCATTTATTAGACTTAAAATCAATTTTTTTAGTTGGGCTTTTGAGTCTATTGACATCTAATTTTTCAAGTTCAGAAGCATCTTTTAATTCTAAATGTTCAATTAAGTGTGAATCATTTTCGTTTTTTTCACAAAGTAATAGAATAACTTCTTGCTGAATATCAGGGAAAACCAACTTCTCAAAAGAAATGATATTAATTTTATTAAAAAAATGAGCCAAAAAATTACGCAATTGTTGAGCATAAGAAACTTGTAGCAATTCTGCTGGAACTACAAATCCAATTTTCCCTTTTTCTTTAAGGAGCAAGCTTGAACCAACAATAAATGAAACCCAAGCATTACTTAGTTTTGAATATTTTAATTTAGCTCGATTAAAAACTTTTATTGCTTCATTTTGTTGTTCTTCTTTGAAATATTGGTAACGAATATAAGGTGGATTACCAACAACTAAATCGAATTTTTGAGTTGTTTCATTGCAATACAAATAAAAATCTGTATTAATTATATTTTTGTTCTTGAGTTTAATTTTATCAGCTTTTTTGGCTTCTACTTCATCAAATTCAATGGCTGTAATAGATTTAAATTTATGATTATTTTTTTTTAACTGTTCCAAGAAAACACCATCACCACAACTAGGCTCTAAAATTTCATAGTTAGAACTTCCATTGACACCCCATTTCAAAATAAATGCGGAGATCGGCGCAGGTGTATAAAACCCACCTCTCAATTTTTCGGCTGTTGTGTTCCTAATTAGCTTCATTCAGTTCCTTGATTAGTGGTACCAATGTATCTTCATTACCTAAATCGTATAGTTTAGCTAATAGCTTTTCCATGTTAATTTTCTGAGTCTCAAATTGTCTTTGCAATGGAATTAAAATCCTTTTATTTCCTACATTTGCATCTATTTGGTCATAAATACTGATCAAATCTTTTTGAGTTTCTACTATTTTATCGTGAAACATTTTTTGCGCTACATCTGAAAAATCAATCTTTCTGATTGGTAGGTTTTTCAAAACCTTTGTTCCTCTCGCAATGTAACCACCTCTAAAAACTTCGCCATACAAAGCACTGAACCATTCTAAATATTTAGAATTTAGAATAGCTTGAATGTAGTAAATAGAATATTCACAGTTATCGGGTATAGCTATTATGCAATATCCCGCCGTCCCACCAGATGATACTATTGTTTTATTCTTATCAATAGGATACTTTTCTCCTGTTGATAAAACACCAACAACTATCTTTTCTTTAGCTTCCCAACTATCCAAATGTTGACTTCTTCCAAATTTAAACCAATTATCTTCATTTATAGGAGGACTTACATCTCTTTTTTTTATTTCATTTTCATAGTATTTAAAATAGCTAAATGCTAATGGAAATTTCTTGTGAAGCTCCATTTCGAGTATTACGTCAACCTTTCCATTTTGCTTTTCATAAGGAAAAATCACAAAAGAATTTGGACTTAAAAAATTATACGTATTGAATTTCTCTTTAAGCTTTTTGCTAGAAGGCGTTTTGTAATATGGGCGAACAACTTCTTTTTCAATCTTCCATTTTTTATCATTAATTTTAAAATAGACAAATGAATTATCAATTTTATATGGCGTTATTATATAAAGCGGGTTTTTACTAGTTTGAATCCCATTTGTAATATTTTTCTCTCCAAGTAAATTTTCAAGTGTGGAAGATTGCAAAATGATTTTTTTAAATACAGGCTTCAGTTCGCTAGGAATTAACACCCAAACTTCACTATCTAAAGTTTTCGTTTCTTGAAGTTCATATTTTAGAGCATTTGGTTCCCTTACTATCCAACTTTTTAAACTTTTTACTTCTGCATATTGGAAAGTTTTTTGAGATTTTTTATTGAGAATTAGTAAACACGTGTAAGTTGTTTTGTCTGCAAAAACTTGGTTTGCACCAAATGAAACAATTGAATGCAAATATTCTTTGTCAACAAGTAACTCACGAAGTTTTTTACCTGCTCCAACTTTTGTAAATTTACTCGGAACTATATAACCTAACATTCCATCCTCAACCAACAAATTAATTCCTTGCTCAATGAAAAGAAAGTATTTGTCAAACTGTTTGTAGGCAGAATTAAAATTTGTTTTGTAAAGAGATAATTCAAGCGGTGTGATATTACTCATATCCTCGGACTTCATATAAGGTGGATTACCTACAATGACATCAAAACGAAGTGTTGAAAAATTAAACGGATTGATAATTACTTGGTCTGACTTATTCGTTACTTGCATTGGACTCAATAAACTGTTTCCAAAGAAAATATTTGCAGAAAGGTTGGGTAAAACAGGTTTTGTTCTGTTAGTTGAATTGCTGTTTTCGTCTTCTAACAATTTTAAAAGTAAACCAAATTTGGCTGCTTCAACGGCATTGTAATCTTTGTCAACCCCGTAAATACAATTCAATAAAAGTTGTCGTTTAATTTTAAATGGTAGTTTGTAGGTATTGATATTGGTTTGAATAAGTTGTGTTCTATCATTTTTTAGATAGTAATCAATTAAAATATCATTGAGTAATTGGAATAGTTCCAATAAAAATGCACCTGAACCACATGAAATATCAGCGAGTTTTAGTTTAAGAATTTCTTTGTCCGTTTTTCCTTCACATTTTTTCAAAACGGTATTTCTCAAAATATCACTAATAATGAATGTTGGTGTGGTAATGATATCACGGTCAACATTTTCAGGTTTTTTGACTAAAACAACTGAACTATTATGAATGGTCAGTTTCTCAGAAAGAAAGATTTCATAAATACTTCCTAACACATCTGAAGAGAAAACACTGAATGAATAGGGGCTTTCAGGGTAATACAATTGCTTGATAATAGTCCAAAAAACAGAACTAATATTTTCTACAATCATGTCTTTTAGTAATTGGTCAAAAAGTCCTGAATTGTATCGTTTATCAGCTTCTTTAAACTTCTCAATGAGTGCTTTGAAGTCGTTAGAGTTGGCAAATTTTAAAAGTGTTTGATAATCTTCTAGATTTCTATCTTCGCAAACGCGAAGGAAAATAATTCGATTAATATAGCTCTGAACGATATCATTTAATTGTTGTTCATCAATTGTTGGATCATATTTATAAATCTCTGCACCAAGTGCTTGTCTCCATTCATTGATTTGATTTAAGAATAAATTATCAATTGAGTATTGATTAATTTTGCTTTCAATTTCTTTCCACTCGATTTCAAATCTTCCTGAATAAACAGAATCTCTTCCTAAAAGCTGTTTAATTTCTTCAAACTTATTTTCATATTCAGTGTAGTGGTATTTTTTTACAAGTGCTTTTTGAAATGTATCTTCTCTCTCAACCTTTATAGATGTATCATAAATAATTAAATATTCAAAATTTGAAAGAACTGAGATTTTTAATTTTGCCGTAAATCCATATCGTCTTACTTGTTTTGCTGTGTCATTATTTGATTCAATTGAGATAGAAGGTTTCTTTGCTTCCAAAAAAAATTTTCTTGCTGAGAAAAGTCGAAAAGTATAATCTGGTTTTTTTGAGTGTTCCGTTGCCTTTTCCTTGAATGCTTCTTCTAAGACCACTTCTCTTTCATTTGTAGGTTTGACTGCATTATTTTTTATATCCCATCCAAGTAACTCAAAAAAAGGATCAAGAAAATCACCTCTAAGTTGTGTTTCATTATATTTTGGGCTTAAATATTCATCCCTGTTTTGGCTATATTTATTTATTAATGTACTTAGTGTCATTTTTCTCATTTCTTTGTTAAATATTATTTGAATATTATTCAGCCTGCTTAGATTATTTAAAATATCAATGTTTGAGTAGCAAAAAATAAAGCCTACTAGTCGGTATATACATCTTTTCGATGCGCTACTTTTAAAACTAAAATTGTAATTTCTTCATTGGTGATTTTGGTAATGATGCGATAATCACCTACTCTGTATCGCCAAAACTCTTTTAGTTTGCCTTTGAGTTGATTGCCCTCGTCTCTTGGATCATTACAATCACTTAATTGTTGCAAAAAAATGATAAGCTTTTTAGCAATAGGTTTATCAAGTTTTGAGAGCTCTTTTTTAGCACTCTCTTTAAATTTAATGATCCAAGCCAAGTTCTTTTACCACTTCATCTAAAGTATAAATTTTTTCAGGTGTTTGATCTGCTTTTTCTGCCAAATAATAATCTTCCAAATTCTCAAAATAATCCTCAAATAACTTACGAATATAAAAGGACTTTGGGCGATCTGTTAATGTTGCTAAACGTGATAGCCTAACCTCAAAACTATCATCTAATCTAATAGAAGTAGCCATACGATCCTCCTTTGTGAATACATGTATTTTTTGTATTCATATTATAGCATTAATTTGACATATCATCCATATACTCATTCAAAACTTTATCAGCAGTTGCTAAACTAGTCTTGGCATATCTCTTGGTAACGGATATACTGCTATGCCCAAGAACTTTACCAATAGCTTCTAAGCTTGTTCCTTTATTGACCATTGTATTACCAAGGAGATGTCTTGTATCATGGATACGCATTTGCTCAATCCCTGCTACTTTAAGAACATTTTTCCAATGTTGCCTAAAGGTGTGTGCAGTTACATGCTCTGTTGTCTGTCCTCGAAAGATAAAGCCATATTTTTGAACTTCATAGTTTTGTAAAAAAGACTCTAAAGGTGCCAAAAGAGGATATTCTTGTCTCTTCCTAATCTTTGAGTAACGATCTTCAATGACATATGTATGTTGATCAAATAAAATATTTTCCCATCGTAATGTTAATGCCTCATTCAGCCTTCTGCCAAAATATATAAAGAGCATAATTCCTTTGTATTTTTCAATCTCATAATTTTGTATAGCCTCATATAATTTAAAGCGTTTTTCATCAGATAATTGAAAATCTACAGTGTTATCAAAAGATGGTAATGTAACTTTCATTGCAGGATTAGATACAACAATATCTATATCCATCGCATATTTGAATAGAGGTCTTAAAAGTTGCTTGATAGTTTGTGCAGTGCGTGGCTTATGCCCACTTCTTAAAATTGCATTAACGATGTTTTGAATATCAGTAGTGCGTATTTTATCAATTGCCATATAGCCGATTGCAGGGCTAATCCATTTATCATATGATTTTTTCATA
>Ga0265295_1005384_pt1 | contig 16325 bp, 10 predicted proteins | sample Munlansysbiofilm_FD_192503 | JGI IMG/M metagenome (GOLD analysis project Ga0265295, IMG submission 192503) | Leachate microbial communities from a municipal landfill in Southern Ontario, Canada - Methane capture system biofilm | ecosystem: Engineered > Solid waste > Landfill > Unclassified ... | reverse complement strand
AATTATTTTGTGAGATTCAACATCGAGTTGTTCGTTTTTAGTTTTCAATTACTATCCTCCATATTTTTTGGTTTTTGTAGTTCAGCATATGAATTATCCATATTTATTCATATTTGTCAATAAAAAATGATTTTTTTATTTTTTTAGACTCTCCACTAGTATTGATAGATAAATTAAGGCATTAAATTAATGTAAAAAAACTCTCTTTTGTGTCTTATTGATTTGCGTAAATTAATGTAACTACATACAATAAAATCAATTAAAAATTTATATACTGGTGTCATCAAATTCATATGAACAGTTATATTTCATAATGCTTTCGTTCAATGCTCCAATCTCTTCTATTAACTTAAGAATTTTATTTCTGATTTCATTCGTTGGATTAGATGCATAGACATTATTTAAATTGTTCAACTCCTGTTGGAGTTTTTCTCTTTTTCTTAACCATTCCTAACACTCCATTGTATATCATATAGTTATTCCCTTTTTCGATTGTTTAATTTATAAAATGTATATATTATTTCTTTCATTTAGTACATTTTTTTAAACCATTCCCAAGTGCTAGAAATTATTTGAATTCTTTTTTAGTTATTTACTTGAGAAAATTTTTTTGTTCTCTTTAATTCTTTGAAAATGTCTAAAATTTGGTTTGCCTTTTCTTGAGATTCAATGAGTACGCCAATTTCGATATTACTAATCATTCCATGATATGATAAATTTGCAGATGAAATAAATACTCTTTTCTGATCAACCACTAGAGTTTTAGCATGTAATGAAGCCATATCATCGCCTTCAACTCCTGAATAGTTAAATACTTTAAAGAATGATTTGTTCTTGATGTCAATATCATTAAATACTTGCTTCATATCTTCATAATTATTTAGAAATAATTCTACTGAAACACCTTGCTTGCTTTTTTGATTGATTAAGTTTAGCAATTCATCAAAATGGTCAGATATTGAGTACCCAGTCAAGGTTATACTTCTTTGAGCTGACATAATTGCTTCTTTTAGGACAGGATACGTCTTTCGGTTTTTTAACTTAAATGATACAGGAGTGGTTGAAACAATTTCAACTGAGTCTCCTTTATTTTTATCAACCAAACGTGAAATAATCATTGTTAAATCATCAATTTTTGCTTCGCTAAGTGTGCAAAAATGTTCTCTTAAAATAGAATTAAGCGACTTGTCATCAATCTCTTCAGTTAACAAAATTTCCAATATTTCGTCTGCTATGATATCTGTTTTTAAACTACTATTTCGCATAACTCACCAATCAATTCTCTAAAAAAGCTATTTTCTTCTTTTCCATCCAATGGAGCAACATAACTTCTATCTAGTAATCTGTTTCCATTTTCACATGCAGTTTCGGATATCATTGCACAAGAATGACAAGCTGAGCCATTAAGAGTGTCTACATCAATATCATGGTTAGTGCATTCGGGATCAGCTGTACACATGAGTGAATTTTCTAGCACTGCTTTAAGAAGTTTTTTAAAATTATCTTCAGTTCCAAGTTCAACAAGGCCTCCCAATGAACCATCCTTGTCAGAGCTTCCTGTATACAGAAGAATTCCATGCATTGTGGGACTACTATAAATACGTTCTTTGATTGCTGAAGATGAATATCCTGATTGAAGCGACATTTCTTTTATTAGTAAGTGTGCAAAAGTATGAAGTAAAACATACTTAGCATCTCTTTCCTTAGAATTCTGCCAACCCTTTTTATCGCAATAATCTTTAAAGAGTATCTTGTATTGTTCTGAGGTTCTTTTAACACTTTCAATCTCCATCCACTTTTCAATCGATTTATCGTTAAATTCAATAAATATTCCTTCTCCATTAACTTCTACACCCGGTAACCAATTATCTTTAGGTTTTGATAATTTAACGATTTTGTTTAGTTTATCAACTTCAGGTTCTGGTGGATCAATCCTCATAAAACCTTGTAATACCATCACTTCTCTTAATCTTTCAATTCTTATAATTCTATTAAAGTATTTTTTTAGATAAGTTGGTACTATTTCTTCGAGTGCTTTAAAGAAACGATAGTCTTTCTTGTAATCTAGATCTGCATGATTAACAAAAGCTTTATATTCCATCTCTTTTATTTCAATAAATTCCCTTATTTTTTCTTCTCTGACTCTGATTGCATTATCAAACTCTGATCTACTATATTTCTCCTTAAAGAACTTTTCGTACACTCTATCAAAAACATCACCATAACCTAATTCTTCCATTTCTTTCATTTTGGGGTAGTGTTCATCTAGAAGAATGTGCAATGGATTTGTCCAAGGTGGTATTGAAATAGCACTTCTAATAACTGGAAAATATATATTTGATGCCCCCCGCTGTGCTGGATATATCTCTGTGCTTGCACAATGTTCGTTTTTTGATTTAGGTCTATGTGGGTGATGTCCAGTACATTTAAACCCATTTTGAATAAATTCATCTTTATCAAGAGATCCTGCCATCGATCGTTTTTTTCCACATTTAACACACTCAACTACCATTTCGCTCAAAGATGATGAAAGACCGGTAGAGTATAGTTTTAAATCGCCATGACAGTTATTTTTACCTTTATGAACCCACCAATCCCATGGGAAGTCATCTAAATGCCCCTCTTTACAGGCTATAACAAATCTTGCTGGGTATGCTTTATAACCACAGTCAGGACAGGTTGCTCCTTGTCTTAGATATGTTGTTAAATCAAACTTTGGATTTCGTATATCAAATAATCGATTACACTTTGTGTTAGAACATACATGATAATATGGAAAGGAAGTAACTGGTAAATCATCTCCATAAGACGTTCTAGGTGATCTGAAATGTGTAACTCCAAAATATGATGCTAGTCTACCATCATTGATGATTCTTCCAGCTTCACCCCAATAGTTTATATCCAATACAGTAACTGAATCTTTTACGGCATCATGAATAGCCCCTGGGCCAAATGTAGTTATGAGCTGATTTGGTCTCATCTCTCCTATTTTATTAGGATTGTATATTTTATTCATTACCATGTTATTTTACCTCATAGTAAAACAGAGTTGATGCTGTTTCAACTTCTCTCATTGAGTTTAAAGTGGGTTTTTCTTTAGTGGTACTAATTTCACCATAATAATTAATGAGGCGGTTATATTTAGTAGTTTCTGCAACAAAATAATATAATTTTTCTTTACTTACTTTTTGTAGCATCTTCCAATCATCGACAAATTGTTGAAGTTCTCTAATAACGTCAGGTTGCAGTTTTGGAGAAACTTTAGAAACTCGTTTGGATATTTTTGATATGATTGTATCAATCTCTGCAGGATTTATTTCAGATATTTTGTTAGCTGCCTCATTTTCAGCCAAATCAGGAACAGTTAATCTTGCCAGTGCTATAAATAAAGCATGTAGAACCCTATCTCTTGCTCTTGCAGAAAATGGTGTGGCTGTAGTACCTTCTACAAATCGATAAATTTGAGAATGATATCCTTTAAAATTTTCGTAATGTGAAAGGTCTCTTGGACGATATGGGCTATAAATGGTAACGACTAAACCTGGATGAGCACGCCCTATTCTACTCGTAGTTTGGATATATTCAGAACTTTGCTTAGGTTGACCAAATACACACATTAATCCTAGTCTATCTATGTCTAGACCGACTGAAATCATATTAGTAGCAATTGCAACATCAACAAAATCCTTATTACCATTGTCCTTATCTTTTTTAGTTACTTCCAAATCTTTTAGGAGTCCAGCGATTTGGTCAGTTCTCATTCTTGACGTTATTTCACGAGATCTAAAATATCTTTCTTTGGAGTGATTGTAATGCTTCTTGATCCATTTGATTCTTTTCAGTATGTCATCTTGAAGCAATCTAACTGTGCCACCTAATTCTCTTATTGAGTTAAAATATCCAATGAGTGTATAATATGGATCAATATAATCTGCATATTTAGGATTCTCACTCAATTCAAGTGCTTTTTGAATCAAAATAGCATAAACTCGCAATTCTGTAGTCTTCATGGATTTACCGCTTGCACAAATACCGACGTATTTCCTAAATGGATTTATCTCAACCGGTATTTCTTTTGTGAAATAACTATCTTGAACATCAAGACCATTAGCTGGAAACTGAATAGCATTTTTTCTTCCATATAATGCTCTTATTTGGCTTTCTGCATTTCTAATTGTGGCAGTTGAAACAACGTATTTTGGTGCTACTATTTTGCTGTCTAACTCGATTGAACATAGTTCTTCAATTGCAGCTTCATATGCACCATAAATGGTGCCTAAGGGACCCGTAATTAAGTGTAACTCATCCTGTACAATCAATTCAGGTGGGAAGAAGGGCTTAATTGATGTAACTCTTACTTTTTCAACACCATTATGATACCCACTATGCTTTTGACCCATAGCGATATATCCATGAGAAGGACAATATCTATCTACACGACCAAATAAAGAATTGCACGATGGATCCCAAGGTAATCTAGCAAATTTATCAACTGTTGCAATAACAACTGTCGGACATTTTCGATAAATCTGTTCATCAACTAAATATACTGGTATAGCCTTTGGTTTAGGTGCATATTTAAAAAACATACAATGTTCATCGCTGCAGAAAATATCAATAGATTCCTTTGAATCATCAAGATATATACTGTCAGAATCTAATGGTTTACCACAGTATGGGCATGTAATTAATTGTTTTATTAGTCTATTTTTTGATGAAATTTGTCTATCAGGAGTATCATCTGCATCTTTAAGTTCAGCATATCTGTTAGGTGTTACACCACCTCCAACATAAAATCCAACTGAAAATGGTTCATTTCCAAATTTGGAATTACCTTTATCAATGTATTTTTGACGAATGAACTCAGCTGCAATAACCATCTTAGTTAATCTATCTCGTTGTTGTGTTGTCAGTAATCTCAGGGTATATCTTAGTATAATCGTTACGCCACCATCTTTGTTGTAATCACCAATGTTATTTGATAATCTTCTGTATCCCATTAAGAATGACATCAACCCTAAATATGCTTCAGTTTTACCGCCACCAGTCGGGAAATACAGCAAATCGACATATTTTCTAAACTCTGAATTGTAGTCTGTTATGCTCTCAATATTAATTAAAATGAATGCAATCTGGAAAGCTCTCCAATGACTATTGTCTTTAGCAATCTCTTCACCTAAATTACATTGAATCCCGCTTCCGTATTTTTTCGAAAACGCTGTTATTGATCTTTGTAAAAACATACATTGATTCATAAAATAGAACGCTTCAAGAGCATTTTGGTTTGACTCTAAAACTTCAATTCCTTTAAGCATTCTATAGGATTGAGTTTCGCATAAAGCCAATACTTCATGAGCTTTTGCTTTGAAACTTGGGATATTAGCTTTCTCAGAGTGATGAAGACCAATAATCCATTCTTGATATGATTTATGAAGTACCTTAAGACGTTTAATTGTTTCAGTCTTGTTTTGTGGTTTCATCATAAACTTCATTGAAAAATAGTCATGTGGTATATCTTCTAAAGTTGGACTTACACTAGGTAGTTCATGTTCTGGAATAAATTGTGTATAGATTTTTTGGCACTTACCATTTATAGATATCCAATTTGTTGCACATCCGTGACCATGAGAAAATATTGGCTTACTTTCATAAAGATACTCGTCATTTAGCTCAGTTTTTCTACAGAGATATTCAGGTATGAAGGAATGACTTTCATCTAGTGAAACAGATAAATCAACTTGAAACATAATACTATTTGTCATTTCAGGATTAGGCTTTCTATGATTCGATACTGTCACAGAAACTAGTTTATAACCGTTTTTTAATGAATATTGGGTCATTTTAAACATGATATTTTCAAAGAAGATTTTATCAACTGAATCATCAAAATCAGACAGATTCAGCTCTTTTGATTTGTTTTTATCAAATTGAAGGTTAAAATTTTTTTCTCTTTGAAATCTTTGGTACACTTTTAAGGACTTCTCTTTGCCAGCTTTATCTTCTACCATTTTTTTCTCAATAAAGTAATCTCCCCATCTAACGTTTAAATTGAATGAGTTAGTTTCATCTTTCAAATAGAAACTTATACCTAAAGAAGACTGCTGTTTATACTTCACAGCATATCTATCTTCGTTATCTTCTTCTCCTAAAGAATCAGCTTCACCAGAATCTAATGCTAAATCCTCTTGGTCATCAAACTCTATTTCGCTTTCCTTATCAATTGGATGAAGAATTCCAGTTAAGTAACTCAACTCAGGATTTTCATCTAACACTTCATCGTCCTCTAGTCTTGGTCCGACCAAGTCTTTTCTCAACGCTTCAACAATTTCTTGTCTTAATTCATTTTGAATTGTTCTGCTCATCATCAATCCTCCATGTCATTCGGATTGGATGATAAACTTAGAATAGTGTTTAGTGAATCTCCAATTTGAATGTGTTTATCGGAAATTAATCGATACTTCCATTTTTTCGAATCAGCATCAACGATAGATGCATATTTGCACCATAACTCCCCTTCGACCTTTTTAAGTAGTACTTCTTTATTATTTAACTCGCGTTCTTCTTTCACTTCAATCATATACTTAGCATCAACAGTTTCAACCAAGAAATCAGGATTGTATTGTGATCCTGCTGAGTAATAAATGCCTAATTGGTTTAATGGTGGTTTAATCCATCTGATAACTCTTTCATCACTTTCTAATACAACTGATAGCCTTCTTTCAGCATCACTGTCAAATCCATTTTTCTCATAATAGGATTTTTTATATCCAGTATACAAATACTTTCTAATATTTATCTTGTCAGTAATTTCTTTATGCAGACTAACTTCACCTAATGGTTTGATGTTCTTCAGTTGCTTCCCAAAAACAATGGATGCCTTCTTAATTTGATAAGTAAATGTGGTTTCACTCTTAATTGCAGAATTAACTTGCTGTCTAATGTCTTCTAGAATCAGTGAAGCATACTTCCTAACGATTTGTTTTTTATGCTGATCATCTCCACCAATTTCAATTAAATATTGGTCAACAATATCAAGTATATAATCCGCATCATTACTATCAAACTCTGTTATGTTATCAATCATCAAACAAGCTAATGTATTAGCCGGATTTGGGTCTTCTAGAATTTCTGCATCAATTGATTCTAAAAGCGTATTATTTGCAATATTAAATCTCTCTATCTGAGATTCTTCAATAATGAAATCAATACTTTTCTTTATTTCAATTTGTACCAGTTCTACTTTTGTGGTTGGTTGAATATATATTTTAGGAACACTTATCGCTCTAGCCTGGTATTTTTTGACTTTTTCAACGAATGCTGTCTTATCAAGAATCGGTCCTTTTTGTTCTGCGATTGTTGTAAGTTCTTGTGTTGTTGGTTCCTGAATCAATATGGCTTTTTGATTGAAATTGAATAAGTCAATTTGACTGTTTTGTTTAGGTAAATCTTTTTTCTGACTAAAGCCGACGGTTTTCAAGTATTCTCTATACAATTTATCTATGACAACTGGATCTTCTAAATTTTCTTTAACTACCTTATTATTATCCTCATCAAAACGAAATAAATCATCAAATAAAGAGGGTTGTATATTTCCAAAATCAGGTTCAATTACAACCTGTTTAGTTTCTTCAATTGGTTTTTCATCTAAATCTCTTGTTTTAAAGATTGGATTAGCTTTGAGTTCTTCAACTATTTCTCTGTAGTGCTCATGAGCGACGATATCAAGCGTGTCAATATTCTCTTCTCCAGTGATTTGACCAAAGGGTAGTCTAAGACCTCTACCAATCGTTTGCATTGCTAAGATTTCGCTTTTCGCTGCATTAAGGGGAATGATTGTGAACAAGTTATTGACATCCCAACCTTCTTTTAGTTTATATACATGTAAGACAATCTCAACTGGATTATCTTGCTTTTCAATAGTTAAGAGTTTATAAATGATATCTTCATTGGTTTCACTGCTGCCAGTTTGACCCGAATGAACTTCAATAACTTTATTATTATATTTACCGTCAAAAAAATCTTTAGACTCAATTTTTTGTCTAACCTTGTTGGCATGATTTGTATCTTTACATGCTACAAGGACAATTGGCTTCACATAATTTAGGTTGTTATCATTGCAGTACTTAAGTATTGTTAATTTTCTATTTTCATGAAGTGTAACACCATCTTTAAGTTTCATTTCTTCAATATCTTCATCAGAGTAACCAGATATATTTGTTCGACCATTCATAACAGGAATCTTTAAATATTTCCCAGCACCTTTGGCTAAATCATAAGAATAGATAACATTGCTATTAGATTTTGGAGTTGCGGTAAATTCTAGTCCTAATATTGGTTTTAAATAGTCAATCGCCTTTAATGATTGAGGTGCATAGTATCGATGAGCCTCATCCATCAAAATGACTAAATCATCAAAATTGCTTAGTACATCAGCAAAAGATTTTCCGAGAGTTTCTTTATATGAGTGAAACTTAAATGTCTTATCTGTCTTAGGTGTAAATATTTTCCCGATGTTAAAAATAAAAATCTCTATTTCATTGTGATATTCGTGTTTAAGTAGGCTGTTAAAATCATCGTTATATCTTAAATAGTTTTCACCATCATATACCTTTGGTCTTGAGCCTAATTCAGCTTCTAGACCTTTAAAAAGGTATTTAGAGTGTTCTGGTTGACTCTCTTTGCGAAGCTTCTCATAAATAGTGTCCCCCGGTGCAAGAATAAAGAAATGGCGGTAGCCTTTTGTTTTGTATAAATAATATATAGATGCACCCATTAGTCTAGTTTTACCAATCCCTGTGGCCATCTCAAAACAAAAAGAAGGGAATGAGAACTCATCAGTGACTTTAAGTTTTCTTGGATTTTCGCATAATCTACTAGCAACTTCCAGAGATTTTTCCTTGATAGATAATCTATCAGAGTCATTAGTTGAGTGAGATTTGAAGTTTACCTCTGATGAAATCGCATCTAAAATAGATAAAGCTTCAATTTGGGGGTCTCTTAGGCTCATTGCATATGATATTTTTTTAACTATGCTATTCATCATCTTACCTCACTTTCAAAATCGTACTTTTCAAGCAAATCTTTAGGTATTCTCTTAACTTCAATGTTATCTGGAAGTTTTAAATTGGATTGGATTTTGGTTCCATAGATAATAACAGAATCATTTTCACTCAATTCTTTTGCTATGTTGTTAATATATTCACCTGTAATTAGTTCGGATGAAATGTGAATAAATCTACTTTCACTACTTCTTCCATGCATTTCACCTTCTGGTTGATATTTGAATCCTTCTATTTTGCAGATTGCTTCACAAAGCATTTCAAATGAATATTCATTGTTAACTTGATAAATTGGTAAAATTTCATGTCTAACTAGAAGGGATGGAGCTAATTCATAAAATCTATATCCTCCACCGCCAATCCAATTATTACCTTTTGAAATGCCTCCCTGTTCACCGTCAATTACTTTATCCATTCTGAGTTTACAGTGCGTGTATACGTGATTCCCAAGTTCAATTCCAATCCAATTCCGTTTCATCTTATGTGCAACTGCAGTCGTAGTTCCAGATCCCAAAAAAGAGTCCAATACATAATCACCTTCATTTGAAGCAATTGTTATTATTCGCTCTATCAATTTCTCTGATTTAGGAGTATCAAAAACATCATCTATAAACAACGCTTTAATCTCTCTTTTTGCTTGTTGACTATCTCCAACCTCTTCTCGAGTCCACCAAGTCATTGGAGTAATTCCACTTTTAACTTCAGATAAAAATCTTTTAATTCGGGGAGTATTATTCCCATTTTCCCCAAACCATATTCTATTATCATCAATATATTCTTGAAATTTTTGTCTGTTCAATCTACTCGAATATCCAGCTGGAGGGGTGATGATTCTTCCAGAAGGGGTAATAATTTCAAATACGTTACTTTCAATCCTCGGTCCAACCCATAAGTTATCTGATTGCCATAATCCTCTTGGATCATTATCGGGATTTTTATATCTAGCTAATGCAGCTTCATGTCGTGGAAGTTTGTTTAATTCAAAACCAGATGAATAATTCTTCGCATAAACCAATATCGTATCATGAGCTCTAGATAGAGTTTTCTTTAAATTAATCGGAGCATAAGATCTTTGCCATACGATTTCATCTATAAAATTTGCTCTACCAAATATCTCATCACAAAGAACTTTTAAGTAATGGCTTTCATCAGCATCTATACTTATCCATAGCGTCCCTTCATCCGCCAAAAGATTTCTGAGAATTTCTAGTCGTGATTTCATCAATCCTAACCAAATGCTATGTTCAATTCCATCATCATAGTGTGTAAAAGCACTACCGGTGTTATACGGTGGATCTATATAAACACATTTAATATTTCCTGCAAAATCATTTTCGAGAGCTTTTAGTGCCAATAAATTATCCCCATGAATTAGCATGTTTTTTGTCAATGTATCCTTACTAATATTGGATTTACTATTATCTTCGATTAATATCCTAGGTTCAATTTTTACTAAATCATTTTTGCCAACCCATGTTAATTCCAATTTCCCTGTTTTTGTCATAATCAAACCTCCTAGAATCTAATAACAACATTCGGTATTAATGTTAAGTTTAATTCGAAATTCTTTTTAAATTCTTCATGCTTTTGTGATGCTTGTAAATCAATCTTCTGTTTCTCAATAAACATCTTTTCATCTCTGTTTTTTAATTTAACTGTTTTATTGTCAATCAGTTTTTGAATATCCATTTTTTCTTTAAAGAATCTTGATGCTTCCTTTTTATATTTCAGTTCTTCGATTTCTTTTCTTAATTCATCACTTTCGATATCATACAAATTTTTTTGGCTATTAGCCCAGTTAAATAATCTTTTCCGATTTACAGCTATAATTGACGCACTCTCATTCTTATAGTCTTCATTCAGTTTAATTAGTGCATTATCATAACAATGCCTTATATTTGATAATATATCCTTACTAGAATCGATATTTTTAAAGCATTCAATTGGAACTTTTTTAAATGCTTGAACAATCTCTCTAGTATCTGTAGACAAAACTTCTCCATTAATATTACACAAGCATAAGGTAGCCATCACATGTTCATTTGAGTTTATTAGTGATCCCACAAAAACATAGCCATGTTCAATATCTGGATTATATTCAAAATGAAGATGAAAATTCTCAATTTCTAAAACAGTTCCAGGTTGCATATGCGATACACCTTCAGTAAGTTTTGCCCATGTTTCTAATTGCTTGTAATAACTACTTAGTTTTTGAGCTTCTTTACTTAAATGTTGTTTTTTCTCATCCGAAGTAACCGTTAACAGTATATTTTTTAGTTCTCTACCCTTTTTATTTCTCTTAGCGTTAATTTCTCGTTCTAATTTATCAAAGGCGACTCTAAATTCATACGCACTTCTGCACTTATCATATATTTCAAGGATTTTTCTTTCAAAACTCGACCCTGACTCTAAAAGACCTAGTGCATCGTCGCTCGCACCAAACACACCTTTGAATAGGTTGAATTTTGTATCTAAAATTTCATATACTCTTCTATCGGCTTCATTTTGTGAATTTAGTAGATTAAAAACATAGACATCACGTTTTTGACCAAAACGATGGCATCTACCAATTCTCTGTTCAATTTTCATTGGATTCCAAGGTAAATCATAATTGATGACTGTATCACAAAATTGTAGATTCAATCCTTCACTTGCGACATCGGTTGCAATTAATATCTTCGCATTATCTCTAAACTCTTCGACCATTGCTTGTTTTAAGTCAACACCTGGATTATTAGTTACTCTCTTTTGATTTCTTGCTCTCCAAGCATTATACAAGATTTTATTTGTAGGATCACTTACTTCACCATTAAACAGTAATATCCCATCAAAGCCTGCTTTCTCTAATGTATTAACAAGATATCTTTGAGTTCTTTTAGATTCAGTGAATATTAATGCCTTATTAGGATAACCTTTTTCCGCTTGTAAGTCGAATGCAAAACGAAGGGCTTCAATCACGGCTTTTGATTTTGAGTTTTCATTTATTTTTGATGCTATTTCGATGATTTGTTCTACTGCTGATAACTCATTATCAATTTCTCTTCTATATTTTTCTCTTTCAATTTGTTCGATATCTTCTTCTTCAACTTCTTCTGATTCATCATCATCTGAGTCAATTAAATCAAAGAAATCTTTTAAACTTACTTGGGCATTCTCAATTTTAGTGTTTTGTTTTAATATTAATAATCTCTCTTTTAATCTCTCAAATGTTTCAACTACTGCAAAACTCGATGATGCTAGTAGCTTTCTTACAACCATTTTTACTAGTCCATTGTTTTGGATTGTAATTGCATATAAGACAGGGCGTTGAAGATATTCATTTGTAAGTTTATATAAAATTGCTTCCTCTTTACTTAATTCAAAGTCTATTAAAAAACATTCTCTATTACTAAACTGTAAGTATTCGGCGATATCTTTTCTAAGTGTCCTATGTAAAATCGGTTTTAATTCTTCTTTTAATCCAGAGTAATCTTCTGTTTTAACATAGTACATATCAAATGTTTTCTCACTGACAAATATCTTCTCATCAATATACTGAGATAAGGCGAATAGTTCTCTTAGGTTATTTTGTAGAGGTGTAGCAGTTAGTAATAGTTTAGGAACATTTTTTGTAACATTGAATAGCTTCTGTGGCATTTTTGTACCATTACCTAAGTTTCTTAATCTGTGTGCCTCATCAAAAACAAAACAATCCCAAACAACATCTGAGAATTTTTTGATAAACCATGGTGCCATACCGTATTGAATGATAACAACTACTGGATCTTTCTTTTTGAAATAATGATTCCACAAATCGAAATCTCTATAATTAACAGCATATTTGCTTTCTGGTATATAACTATCAATATTAAATTTTTCTAATAGCTCATCTTGCCATTGTTTTCTTAGTGGAGGTGGAACAACTATCATAACCCTTTTTGCATTATTGGAAAGTAGGTATTTTAGAACTAATCCTGCTTCAATGGTTTTACCTAAACCTACTTCATCCGCAAGGATAATCCCTCCTGTTTTTAGCGCCTTTAAAGATGCTAAAAAAGCCTCTATTTGATGAGGTGTTTTTTCAATATTTAAATCCTCTAAATAGCTATAGGGTGATTTTTTTAGTTCTATTAGTTTATTTAAACCATACTGCTGTAATAGTGGGTTAGACATCTACTTGCTTCCCTTCATTCATAAGTTGCACTTTTAATGCGTTAGCAATCCCCTCTGCCATTAAAGGTGGTACAGCGTTCCCAATTTGGATGAATGATGAAGTTCTGCTACCCTCAAAGAAATAATTATCAGGAAATGATTGGATTCGAGCTGCTTCTCGAACTGTGATTGATCTAGCTTGATTTTTATCATAGTGTATATAATAATGCCCATCTTTTGATATATGTGCTAATATCGTGTGGCAGCAAGGTGATTTTGAAGGAACAACTTTGAATCTATCAACAAAATCTTTTTCATTTTTGTGAGTTTTTAGCTCAACAGGCAATTCTGAATATTTCAATCGTCTATCTTGATTCCAATTATCAATTGCGATTTGATAAATGATTTTATCTCGATCATTAACGGGTCTTGCAATGTGTTGAGTTAAGACATCATTTTTATCTCTAAGATATTTTGCAACATAATCATGGATTTTATCTGATGCATATATGTTTGATGTCTCACCAGCATTTATTTTTGGTAAATCATTTAATATATCGGATAATATCCAGTTCGGAACCATTTGCTGAAAATTAGGATATTGATATTTAGTTCCCTTTTTCCATCCAATAATGATAATTCGTTTGCGTTCTTGAGAAACACCAAAATCTTTTGAATTGAGTTGCTTATAGTCAATTTGGTATCCAGCCAAATCAAAAATTAATCTAATATCATCCCAATGTTTTCCACCATCCGCTGAAAGTATCCCAACCACATTTTCAAATACAAATAATTTAGGCTTATATCTCTTTAGTACCTCACAATAAAGTTTATAAAGATATTTTCTTTCATCATCGTTGTTGTCGCCATTTTGTTTAGCAAGTGCAATTTTTCGTTGTTTAGCTCTTCCGGCCAATGAGTAAGCTTGACATGGTGGACCTCCAACAACTAGATCCACTGTAGCATCGGCTTTTAATCTGTCAATAATTTCAAATAATTGAGGCATATTATTCTCTGACATTTTGAATTTAATAGCTGTATTCAAAATTTTTTCAGGAATACTTTTGTAAAGTTCTTCCCGTGTGATATTTCTTCTCAGATAATCATAATACATTTTAAGGTTATTAACATTCTTCAAGTAATAGTATGCAAGTCTTGTTTTGATAGTATCAATTGCATCCTGATTCATTTCAACGTGTGCTATTGCATCAAAACCTGCTCTGAAAAAACCCTCAGAAAATCCCCCTGATCCAGCGAAAATATCAATATATTTCACGAATATGTTCTCCTTCCGGTAAAATTAAATGTAACAAATAACTTTAATTAGTGAATGAGAACCCAAATGCCTTTGGGAGATAGTTCTGCAGGCAAAATTTTCCCTTTTTTCCTAAGTGAGGTAGCTGCCCACCTTATATCATATTGCCAAGTAAAGTACAAATCACCAGATTTCTCAAGTTCATCTGCGTAATTGTTCCAAACCCATTTGCAGATTTCAATAATAGATCCTTGATTTCCCATTTTATGAAGTGCAATACATAAAATATTCTCTAAATCAATCTTATTTGCCATTTTTTTATCCCCCTATATAAGTACTTTATGTTCTATTATACCGCTTGCAATTTAACAAGTCATAGATATTTTTCTTCTTTCCTCATCACAGGAAACACAATCAACAACACAACCAACAACCCATAAAACCATGCATCTACCGGTTCAACTTCTACAACCTCAATCGCTTTTTGACTCACTAAACTATTAATTCTATCCAACTCAATATCATTAGCCTTAATGTTATAAAAGTTTTGATCCATATAAATCACAACATAATGTTCATCATCTACCCTGCTTCTTCTAACCACTCGTGAAGGATACACTTCAATACCTTCAATACGTTCTAATGAACTTTCAATTTCTGCCCAAGACGAAACCTGGTGCCAATTAGCCACCAGTAATTTGCCATCTTTTATTGTTAACATGCGGTAATCGATAAGCGCTATGGTCGTTATGACAAAAAATAGCACTATCTTGATGATCTTCAAACGCATTTTAACCCTCTTTACTTTTTACCTCTTATATATTGTTCTGGGTATACCAATTCAACACCGAGTTTAGGTGCTTCATTAATGACTAAATAAGGATTACTTAAAAGTTCTCTTCCAATATAGACAAAGTCAGCTTTATCTGATGATACTGCTAGTTCAGCCATTCTAAGATCAGTGATTAATCCACCACCAATAACAGGAAGACCTGTTAACTCTTTCACTTTTCTAGCTAACTCTAATTGATATCCAGGATATGCTTTAATCTTAACTAAGACATTACCACCTGATGAGACATCAATCATATCTAACCCTAAATCTTTAACAAAATTAATCGCTTCACTGATCGTTTCAGGTGTCACACCTTCTTCAACATATTCATAAGCTGAAACTCTTAAAGCTAACATCTTTTCTTTTGGCCAGTACTTCACAACTTCTTCCATGACTTCTTTTAAGAAGACTTTGCCATCTTGATATTTATCAGTTCTCTTATTTGAAATTGGTGATAAGAATTGAAAAATCAAATAACCATGAGCTCCATGAATTTCTAATAAATCATAACCTGCTTCATCAGCACGTCTTGCTGCTTGTCCAAAGGATTTAACAACTTCTTTAATATCATCTAATGTCATTTCTTCAGGTGTTTGATAGTCTTTTGAATAAGCAATTTTAGAAGGACCGACAGGTCTTTCTACTTTTGCTTTACGTCCAGCATGATTAATCTGTATACCAGCAATCGCACCATAATTCTTAATTGTTTTAACGATATGTTTCAAACCTTCAACGTGATCATCACTCCAAATACCTAAGTCATTGGTTGTAATTCTTCCTTCAGGTAGAACAGCTGTTGCTTCTTGAATGATTAATCCAACACCACCAATAGCTCTTGTTCCATAGTGAATGATATGAAAATCATTGACGGTACCATCATCCTTTGCACTATACATACACATAGGTGGCATGACCACTCGATTTTTAAAGGTGTAATTTTTTAATTGATAAGCTTCAAATAACATAAAAAAGCCCGCCTTTCTTTGGATGAAATCTTAATTTCATTGTACCACGAAAGAGGGCTTTTAAAGAATTTTCTTTAATT
>Ga0265295_1005383_pt1 | contig 16328 bp, 22 predicted proteins | sample Munlansysbiofilm_FD_192503 | JGI IMG/M metagenome (GOLD analysis project Ga0265295, IMG submission 192503) | Leachate microbial communities from a municipal landfill in Southern Ontario, Canada - Methane capture system biofilm | ecosystem: Engineered > Solid waste > Landfill > Unclassified ... | reverse complement strand
TCAAAAGAATTTCAAAAATCTCATCTGCTTGATCTTGAGTAATTGGTTCAATTAAACCCCTTCCCCAAAGTGGTTCTGTAACATCGTAAAACTTGAACTGATAAATCTTTATGAAATCATTCTTATAGTGTGGCTCAACAAAATCTCTATCAGGATCTGTTATTTGAATAAGAATGGAATTCCTAGCTTCTAGTCTATGAACACCATCCTTAATATTAATCATGGATTGATTTTCAATTTTTGGCATTAGCAAACATCTCCACTATCAAATTTATAATCATATTCAGTTTCTTGTTTTGCTCTAAGGTCTTGAAAATCTTTTCTTCCAATGGAAAACTCTCTTTTACATAACTTTATAATAATTGGTCCAAACTTATCATATTTCATATAGTCTTCGGGATCTATGAATAATGGGCAATGATCACCACATTCTTTGAATTGGTGATAACAACATGTCTGAGTTTTGTAATCATATTTTCTAAAAATTTCAAGGTTTCCTGTAGGTGAAATTCTTACTTTCATTATCCATCTCCTTCTGGTTGATCTTCAATGTTGTAACAGAACCCAACATAACACCCAGATTCTACCATGTCAAGAATTTCATTAAGTTCATCGTAATCATTGGGAAGATCATAAAACTTAGGATTCACAAGAAGCCTCGTACTTTTCCTTATAGATTTCAAGCATAACAATTACATTGATCATGTGAATGTTTTCATACTGGCCACCCATGTAGTCATCTACATACTTTACACAACATTCCCTAAGAATAGAATCATTCTCAAAGAATCCAGTCTCCTGAAGTTTTACATATTCCTTGATACAAATGTTCTTATCTTCTTCCGGCATTTCAGAAACATACTTTGAAATAAGCATTTCTTTATCCTTAGTTATATTGTTGTTTTGTTAAGTTCAAATTATAAAAGTTCTCACTTTTTGTAAACAAAATTTTTGAAAAATAAACTTAATGAAATTAGCTACTTATAAGAAAACAAGAAAAACTCATGAAAACCTATATAAATATACACGATTTTTCATGAGTTTTTAAATAATCTCTCTAAGTTACTGATTTAATTGAATTAAATGAACAAAGTCAATATTTCTAAGTTATTGAAATAATTACACATTTCTAATATCGACGTTTTTTGGAATATTTTCATATTCATCAATCAAGGTGTCAATCTGATCTATAGCTTCTGTCCAATTTTTATTGGAAATGTTATATTTGATAGAGACAAGACTATCTACCAAATCACCATATAGATAGTTTCCCAATCTTTTACTAAGTTGATTTATAAACTTATCTCTTCGAAGAATGTCAGCTGAAAACTCAGTTGTAAATCTCACCATTAATCTATAGCGATTAAGATCTATATGATCGTATGAAATAGTTTCACAATCCATCTTCCAATCATTGGGGAGCTTTAAATACCTCTCCCTATAGCTTGAATCAAGTAAAACTTCTAAATGTTTAAGAATGTTCATTTGGGTCTCCTAACAAGATCCATCGCATGCTTTGTGGCCACACGTTTTACATGAAATTGGCGACCATGCACAACCATATGCTGACTCTCCATCTATAGTCTCAATTCCACAATCTGGGCAAGTCCCATTTACGTCTGATGAAACAGACCACCACCCATCACAACATCCTGGCTCACGTAAAATCATTAATCTTCTCCTTTTTTGAAAAGTTTACTGCAAAATTCTTCCCAGTCAACCCCATTCTTTTCCATTTGAAACTTTGTTCCTGCATAGAGTCGAATAAGAGCTTTCATTGGAATATGGAAATTTGTTTCAGATTCATCTGTAAAATCTACACCATACGACATTGGAGAAAATCGTATAACATCTTCTAAAAAAAGTCTGTTCTTATAGCTCTTCATTATTTTCTCCATTAAAGGCGTATGGCTCAGTTACTCCAACATAATAGAGATCAACATTCTTCTCCATAACATTAACCATAAAAGTAAGCAATTCATACATTTCAGTTCCATAACTTTTAGTAAGATCTTCAACTATAAGACTATCATGAAACAATTTCTTAATGTAGACATCTGGATAGCTCATTGGAGCTACATTATAGTGGGAATCAATATACACAAAGAAAAAATCATCAATTGGAGTAAACCCTTCATGGTTTTCAAGCAAAGAAAACAATTCCAACTGGTTAGCAGTGGAAACAACATCTTCATAAGTAAACATTTTAAACTCCCTTCTTTTCGTTAAGAGAAATTTCAACAAATTCATTACACTTATTAGCAATCTCTAAAGCTCTTTCCTTAGTTTTAAATCCTGACTTAATGTGTGGCTTAAAAGGTCCTTCTCCAGAAGTACAAACATATCTCCAAGGAGCAGAAGTCTTCATTGGGGAAGGATCTCTTTCTACGTAAAATGTCTGTTTCATGATTTCTTCCTTGGTTAGTGTTGATCAATTGAGTTTAGATTAACAAAAACCAAGGATCATGTAAACCATTAAAAGAAAAAATTCAAAGTTTCTGCGTTTAAATCTAAAAGTGGAAGTTTATTGCATGGTTCAAGTAACATACTAATTTTCTTAATAAAAAACTTTTCAATCATCTTTTCAACATCTGGTTGAACACACTTCAGTTCTTTTGGGTACTTAGATGAATAAGTAAGAGTTTCAAACCCATAAGAATTTGGAAGCAAGTAAATAACTTTACTCTTTTCACCTTCAGTAATTTCTTGATACTTATCTTGAAGATTGAACTTACTAATAAGAACTTGATGTGCATAGACCCCCTTCACATGTCATGGAGCACCCTTCAATGGACCATCTTTCCCAATATATTTGTTAATATTGTTAACACCTATGTTAGCTGAAATATCTTCGATTGGAAGATCTCTAATGGCTTTTTTATATTCTATGATTTTTCCTCTAATGATAGAATCTTCTTCATTCTTAAGAATTTTTGACATCACATCTTTTAACATGGCTTTGATTGGTTTGGATGTCTCGGATCTGATAATATCAAGGCCTGTCACTTTAATCTTGTCTACTGTCTTACCTTCCTCATTAATAACCCAACAACCATACTTCTTTTTTTGAACTAAAAGAACAGAAGGACAAACAATTTCCTGTTTCCAATTGATAGCATATTCTTTTTCTTGAGAAGCAAAATGCTGATTTTGAATTACATTGAAAGAATAATCATTAATAACACCCTCAATTTCTTTACACAATTTAAGAATGAAGTTTACTTTTTCTTTATTTGATTGAAGAGAGTTGAACTTCTCTCTAAGATATTGATTTGATTGAATATATTCACCCATGCCCAAAAACAAACTATCCGTATCAGAATATTTAATAAAATCAATACCTTGCGATTCACATTTGCTATTTAAATGAGAATTTAAAAAGTTTATAGAATCTTTAAGTATATGTCTTCCACAAGATGTTACTGCTTCTGCAATTCTAAGATTGTACATTCTAAAATATGGAGTTGAAAGAGCACCATAAAGTGAATTTAATATGCCAACCTTTACTCCTAATTGTAATGTTTCAAGTTCTGCAATCTTATTTTTATCACCATCTTCTTTCTTCAATTGCAGCATTCTATCTTTAGCATCTTTTCTCATTTTAAAGAAGGTTTTTTCAATAATAGTTACAACCCCGGGTTTAGTATTTTTAAACACGGATCCATTTGGAGCAATGGAGAATGTTCCTTTTTTAAGCAGTGTATTGAAGACTTTCAATTCTTTACCATCTAATACTTTAACTTCCTTATCGGGACTTTCCAAGGAGATTTTTGGAAATTCACGTTTGGTAGTATACTCAATAACTTCATGCTCTTGTAAATTAACAATACAACCAAAGTATGTTTCTGGACTCATGTTTAGAGTAATTATATTGAATGGATACATTGAAGTAACGTCAAAGTCTACAACTCACTGATGAAGACCCCGCTGTGGTTCCTTAACAAACGCCGCTTCGAATCATTCAGTCTTACCACCTTTAAGCTTAGGAGCGCATAGATTGTTTCTTCTATAATAAGTTAAGAAAATACCTTCAAGAACATTGGTGACTTTATCATAGAATTTCATTGGACATCTTGAAATCATACTAATGGTCTGAATAAGATGAATATACTTAAGTTTCTTTTCAAGCTTATAGATTAGTTTAACGTCCTGAATATTGTAATCTATGTATCTTTCCCAATCATTTTCAAAAAGCTCTTTTAGAGTGCCATCATACTCAAGCTTTCTTTCTTTAAGTTCAGAAGAAGCAATTTCATCAAGCTTATAAGATTCAGGATTAGTTCTTGTATAACCTTTATAAACTTGCATATAATCAAGAACTGAGATTCCAGCAAAGTCAAAATTCATTCCGGTTCCATCTTTCTTTTCCCAAACAGAACAGTCCATAATTGGTGAGAACTTTTTGAAAATCTTATTAGAATCTCCAAAGAGCTTTTTACATCTAAAGTAAAGATAGGGAATATCGAATCCTGAAATATTTCACCCTGTGAGAATATCAATATCTGCATCTTTATACATGAAGTTGAAAAAAGATGTTAGAAGAATTTCCTCAGTTGCACAGTAGATATAGTTCTTCTTATGCTTTCCAAGATATGGTTTGATTCCCCAAGTAGTACAAACGTTGTTAATGTCGATTGAGATGGCAGTTACAACACCTTCAGCTTCTTCAGGAATCGGAAAGCCCTTCTCGATATGACACTCTATGTCAAGGCTTCCAATTCTTAGATCTGGTCTATAAAGTGAATCATCAGGAATTCCATAATATCTTTCAGCAAGAAACTGAAGTTCTGGCTTTACATGATCTTCATACTTCTTAATAGTTTTATCTTCATTGAATGTTTTATATTTTTGATAGTTTTGAAACTCTAGTTTCTTAACAGGAACATCATCAATACTTTTGACTGATCCTTCTTTATCAGGGACAAAAATATATGGAACTCAGTCAATTTCAGTAAACATTCGTTCACCATTGATTGTTTCCCATAGATTGATCTTATTTGATCTATAATCAAAATGCACATTTCTAAACATATTAATCTCCTATAAAGAATGGTTGAAAAAATAATCTTAATCTTCTCAACCATTCTTGTAAACAATTTATTCAAAAAGTTCGAAGATGAGATTGTTCTTAGCAAATCCCTCATCTATGCACTGTTTCACATTATTTTGTTTCACAAAGTTAGAATTACTTAGCTTAAGTTCACCATTAACAAATTTCTTACATTCATTAACCCAATCTCTAGCAGTACACGTCGGGACGTTCTGACAAATATGATTACTATTGGTAATTGGGTTTAGAAGTTCCATATCATTGGGCATTCCCATTAGATGCATAAGTTCTCTAATAGTATAAAATCTATCTTCTGTTGGATGAAGAATCTTATTCATATTTTTACCAATGATTGCGTTAACTTCATCACCAATATAGAATAGTGAGTTATCCCAATACCCGCCGCCAGAATCGGTTTTAAGTTTTATATGTTCTGCAAACTTCTTTCCTTTTAGAATATTGTTTTTATCACAATACTCAATATAACTATCTAATTTGTTATCATTAACAATAAGCTGTCATGCAGTTCTAGATTCTGTTTTGAGCATTGTAGATCTAAAATCTTTACCATATTCTTCAAGCATATATTTGTAATGAATATCATCATCTAAATTAGAAACACAATCTTCAAAACAAATACACTCTTCAGGAATTTCATTTAAGTAGCTTGTTAAACCACAATTATCTCTTTTGTAATAGTTTAGAAATGGACCAACATCAGATTTTCAAAAGAAGCAAAATGTTCTATGACGATGTTGTGGAATCCCATGAAGAAACGTATCTGTCTTCATAAGTGTCATTGAATATCTATATTTTTTAGCAATTTGAAATAAAGTATCTGCTACTTTACTTCCGGACTTAGTATATAGTGCCGGCGCATTTTCGAAGACAAAGCACTTTGGTGAAAGATCTTTCAAAACAAATTTTGTGATATTATACATATTATCATTCTGTACTGCATCAGCGCCTCTAGTCTTACTTGTATTTGCTAAGGAGAGCCCAGAGCAAACTGGAACACCAATTACAATATCTACATCTTTAAAGTCTTCATTATCATCTTCAGATTTGAAAGTTGTGTATGAAGAATCCATTAGCTTATAAGGAACATTTACACCCTGATCTTTAAGATACTTTAAAAGATGTTCTTCGTTTGGTGGTCCTTGAGAAATAATACAATAAGGCCAAGAATCTAAAGCATTCTTAGCTCCAATTAACATACCACCAATCAGAGGCTGAACTGCGATTCATTTCATAGTTTAATCTTTAAAGAATTCATCAACAACATTGTGCTTGATAAGCTTCTTCAAATCTACTCCTTCCTTGATTTGTTTTTTGATTCTGATCCAATCAATTCGAGCATTGGTAAGCCCCTTTCTATTAACAAGCTTAGATAAAGGGTATCCCCATTTATTGACAAATTTGTTACTATTTCTTTCACACCTTAGTTGAAGATTATTGTTCTCAATAGTAGATAATCCAGCTTTCAAAGCTATTGTAGAATAGCCCATAGGAATTAGAGAAGGAAGACTTTTATTAACAGTAAACTGAAGATTCATATCAAAATCTTCCCAGCCACTGTTTTCATCATACTTAAGATCATGATCACTCATAAACTTAACGTTAAGATGAATGTTCTGGATACAGCTATATCCACGTCTAACTGTTTCGTTATTCTTAAATGGAGTAACTACTCAAATAAAAGAACTTTCAATCAATGGAGCGCTCATCTTAAGATCAAACTTTTTGATGCAGTATTCCCAAACTAAGAAAGCTGAATTGAAGCAAAGATTATGTTTTTTATTCTTTTCAACTCCTGAATTTGTAGCTCCAAGTGTTGGTAAGAAATAGTTATTACAATCATCTTCAATCATGAAAATATTCTCATATCCATTCTCTTTAGCAAAGTTTATGATGTAGTTTCTCTTTCCTACTAGAGTAGAATTAAACTCATCAGGAACCATAAAGATCATTTTCACTTCTTCAAACTTACTTAAAAACTCATATCTATCTTTCTGATCTTCATATACAAAGACAAAAATTTCCCTGTTAATAGTTTGTTTGGCTTCTAACTGCTTTACAAGATCAACAATAAACTTGCTTCGTTTTTTGTCGTAAAGATGTGAAAGAACACAAATAGGAATGTTTGAATATTTTTCACTATTAGCTAGAACTTCTTTCACATCTTCTTCAATCTGTTTATAAACACCTTCACTATCATAAGACTCTAAATCTTTCACAAACTAACCTCCAAAGTAGTTTAACCAATATGCAGATTCTTCATACTCTTCAGGAGTTCCAAAAGAATAATAACCCTCTACTAAACATGTTCCAACATTCAGTCCTTTATCAATACAATAGTTTATTGCTTCATCAATATAATATTCTTTTGCTTCAATGTCTTTCTTTTTTAGAAACTCTTCAATTAGAGCAATAAACTTCGATGTATTTTTAACATAGAAAGATCCAATTAGCATATAAGATTCTTTAATATCTTCATTTTCAATTGGCTTCTTAATGGAGACTTTCTTTAGCACTGACCCATATTGATCAATCCAACTAAAACTATATGGGTTATTTATTGATGTAACATGATTTTGAGTAGCAAAAACAATAACATCATAATCTTTTTCAATACTAACAAATTCATCTGTATAATAGTTGCAAAGAACATCACACGATGTTATTAGAGACTTTTCATGATTTAGATTAATATCTTTGATTCCCTCAAAGAAGGAATATGCTGGACCAACATTATTCGGTTTGACAAAAGAATACTCAAGATCTTTATCATAGGACAAGAATTTTTTATAGTCATCAGCAGTAATGAACAACTTATGTTGATCTGGCATATACTTCTTTTGAATAAGATAGACCATAGAATCATTGATAGTAAGAAAAGACTTTTGAATTGGATACCCAGCATCTTTAAATCTTTTGCTTCTTCCAGCCATAAGAGTAATATGATTAATCTTTTCAAATTCATTAAACTTGGAAAGCTTTTCAAACCTAGTAAACTGCTTCTCAACATATCTAAAATCTTCGGGGGTTCCAAGTTGAAGAAATGTAGATGTGTTAACAAAGGACTTTACAACTAAAGAATCCTGAATAAGAAGATTGTATACTAATGATACATAATATTCATTGTTAAGAGAAATATCTTTTTCAATAAGCATATTAAAGTACTTTTCAATAATTTCAATGTTCTTAAAGTAATACAAACCACAAGAATGATGAGCTTGAAATTTATTTCCAATACATGTCTTTTCAAAAATCTTTAGAACGTTATTTTTTTCATCTACAATAGATGTAGCATACACATTCTTTTCAGGAATAAGATGTGGATGATATCCAGTGTAAGAAACAATACAACCATCTAAACAAGAAACATACTCTTTAAATTCTTTATAATCAAACTTTTGAAAGTAATCACAGTATGAAATACAAATTCCATCTTGTATAGTTAAATGCTCTTTAATGAAATCAAGACTTTTTACAACAGCGCCCACTGGGCCATGAGATGGATAAGCAATACTATTAAAGAAACATTTAAAAGAATAGTTAGATCTTACATATGATTCAATATCTTTTCGATTTTCTTCATTACATATAAAGATGAAGTTATCATTCTTTGCATCAAACATACTAATAACATAATCAATAATCTTTTTATTATTGATGTTAATCAGAGGTTTTGTTTCTTCGAATCCAGCATCTAAAAATCTTTTTCCGATTCCAGAACATGGAATGATTATATTCATTACTTCAACTCCATTCTATACTTTTCATCTTCACAATTTTTAAGCTTTAAAATATCCTTATAAGAAAGATAATCTGGACTTAGACCAAGAGACGTCATCAATCCTAATATAGCATAATGGTGAAGAAAGATTTCGTCATTCGTCTCTAAGATAACTTCATCGGGAGAAAAGAATCCTCTAAAAGACATTGTCATAAAATGCCCTTTGATAGTTGTGTAGATTTCTTCAACTCTTTCAAAAGTATCAGCATGAATGATAACACCATGGTTCTTTAGAAAGAAAACTTCAACTGAATCATCAATCACTGCTTCAAGTGCCTCTCCTGGTTGACAATAATCTATAACTTTGAAAGTAAACTTATCTGTGTCATAATCAAAGTTTTTTGAACAAAGATGAACATTAACGTAAATTGGATGATAATGTAATACAAGCTTATTTAGCTTAAGATGAAACTTATACTCCATAGATGGCTTCTTAGGGAACCATTTTAAAGACTTCATATCTATACATGTAGACTCTCCAGACCTCTTTAGATCAACACCAGAGGGCTTAATATCCATGAATTGAAGAGTCTTCATAGAGATATTACATCCAGAAGCTGGTGAATCCAGAATATTTGAAATTAATGCTCTTAGCTTATCATAGTCACTATTCATACATATTCTCCCTTAACATAGTAAAAACATCTTCAATATTTTTCTTAAACTCATCAAGTGATTCATAAGTCATATTTAATTGAATATAATCTGGATCATCGTAAAAGTAAATACCATTATTGATTAGAATGTTTTCAAGCTTATAGAAATCTGATTTACTAAAAAGAATCTTTAGACGATTCTCAAACACAGTTAAAATGATATTGGCTTCAGATTTTTGAACTTCAATATACTTTTTGTAGTCATCTTCTCGAGCTTTAATGGATTCTAAAATCTCATCAATTTTCTTATTGCGTTCTCGTATATCTCTTTTGATCTTTTGATTATCACTATTCTCATTTTCAATAAAGATAGAGAACTTAAAGAACTTTTTAATCTCTTGATTATAGAAGGAATGAAGTCCTTCAAGAATAAGATTATTGTTATATTTAAAAATCTGTTTCTTATCAAATTTACCTGAAGAGTGATTGTAGTTAGAAACTAGAATATCATTCCTGAAATAGAGATTATTAACATGGTCATACATTAGATCTAAGTCATTGGCAGAAACATCATAGTGAGTAACTTTCTTCCACATTGGATCTTTTCTTTCATACTTATGATAGTTATCTCCATATAGAATAGAAGAACCAAAGACTTTCTTTAAGACTGAGGAAAGAGTTGTTTTACCACACCCAGACTTTCCAGAAATAGCAATGAATGTATTATTACAGTTATATGGAAGATAATCTATTCCTATATTTTCAGTATTATCTTCTTCAGAATCTCCAATCATTAGAATATCTTTCTTATCTACTTGAAGTTTTTCAATGCAATAATCAAAAATTCTGATATTAGGCTTTTCAATATCAATATCTTCAGATGTTACTATATGATCAAAAAGATCTAATACATTTGCTCTTTGAAGCTTTGTGATTTGTTGAACGCCATAAAAGTTAGAAATAGCACAAATCTTAATGTTATGTTTTTTACAATGAAGAAGAAGTTTCTTTATTGAAGAATCTACTAATAGAGAATTAAGAAAATGATATTCATAATCTTGAATCATGTTTATTAACATTGAGTAATTATAGTTCTTTTTCTCAAGTATTCTTTTAAAGTAAAGTTCTTTTCTATGACAGTTTACACCCTTTACAAATTCCTTAACTTCATTTTTTGCAATATCATATTCTTCTAAATTAAAATCATATCTATTGCAAAGAAATTTCATTGCTTTATCATGAGAATGACTATAATTTAAAATTGTGTTATCAATATCAATAAGTAACGCTTTTTTGTTTTCAATGTATTTCTTAAAGTTTAACATAGAAAATCCCATTTAGTAGAGATTTTCGTACACACATGAATCATGCTTGAAAATCCTAAAGCTTTAACAGAAGTAACAAGAGCATCAATCTTATCAGACTTATGAAGTTCTGGAGACACGAATATAAGTTCATACCCAGCATAGATAAGATTAGTTACATATGAATAATCAAAATATGGAGATCCAAAAGTATCTACCCAAACATACTTAGAATCTTGAAGCAATGATTGAGAAGGATATTCAAAGTTAGAATATCTAATTATAAAGTTATTTCTACCGTTCTTTTTGTGTCGAACAATATCTGGAATTTGTGAATCAAGAAAGCAATAGTTCTTGATTCCAAATTTTTCCATTAGATCAATACATGGCTCTTCGCAAAGGGAAGATTTGATATTTAGAATCAGAAGCTTATGATCGTAAAAGTTTAAATAATCTTCAAGAAATAGATACTGTCTATTTGGAAGATCATGAGTTATTATAAGTTTATTGAATTTATCTGATCACCTAATGTCTACTTCAATTCCTTTATCTTTGTTTGTAGATTTAAGTTCTTCAATACTATTGATGCGATGCTGTATGATCATTCATAGCTCCTTTGTATGTCACGTTTGGTGTTATTTATGATTTTTAGATAGAACTTCTATCCACTTCATGTTAACTTCTTGTGATTTTTTAGTTTTGGGCGCACACACTAAAATTATCTGATGGGAGAAATGTCTGCATAAAAAAGCTCCATTGGTTTGTTAAAAAATTAACTATAACCAATGGAGCTTAGAAAGTAAACAAAAATCTATTTAGTTTTTCCATGCCCACATATGAGTTTGAGAGGGCAATGCCTTTTCATTTTTTACTGTTGAACACCAAGCTTTTCGAACATCCATTCTCAAAGGAAGAACTCTTTTTGTGAGTCCCATCTTATCAAGATTCTTCTTGATCTCTTTAAACTCATCATAAGAAATCTTAAACTCATCCTTCAACTTTTCTTCTTTGAACTCATACTCAAAACATTTTTTGTAATATCTTGGTTCGAATCCAATGATGATTGCCAAAGCAGCAAATTCCTTAGTTGAGAGAGCTTCTACTTTTTCCTGGATAGTCATAATATTCTCCAAAGTTTAATGTTTCCGTTAAGAAAAAGATTAATCAAAACTTTGGAGAATGTAAACAATTATTTATCTAATTTTATAAAGGCGGCCCTTTCTAACTCTTTCACATTCCTTTTCTAAACTTTTAATGTCTTTAACCACTTCAGGATCTAATTCTTTATAAAGTGGAGCAAATAACATAAGCTTCTTTTCAAATTCAAAAATTAAATCGTTAAGAAACTTATATCTATCTTCAGCTTCATTGATTTCATTAGATGTGGATTCATCAAGATCTTCTTTTAAAAATCCGCCCTTATCAACATGGAATTTACCTTTAGTGTTCCCTTGTTTATCTTTAGCATTCCACATTTTGTCAGATTCACCTTCAGAATCTGTTGCTGGCTTAATAACTAGTCCCATTGTCTTTGCTTGTTTTTCCCATGAAGACTTGTCTTTCTTAGTGAATTTAAGCCCAGCAGCTTCATCAAGATCTTCTGTAACTAAAATGGTCATTCTCTTCTTTGTTTTTGTATCTCTAATAGTTACATGCTTACCAACTTTAACATCTTCTTCTTTGTTATTTTGAAAACTTTTTTACAAATTGAGAAGCATCAGAATCATTTTGAATATTTTTATAATCACGACGTTTTTCTGCTGCCTTAGTTGGCGCATAATAAACATTTCCTATAAACATCTTTTTGGTATTTACATCTGAGCTATCAATATGCTCATAATTTTTAAGACTATCTCCATTTTTCTTACTTGAATAGTAAATTTGAGCATATAGTGGTGTTTTAAAATCATCAAACTCAACAAAAAAATGAGAAAGTTTTCTCCCAAGCACTTTACCATTTAACCCTTTCAAAAATTTTGGTGCGTCATCAACAGCACTCATCTTTACAACTTCAGACTCATTCAAATATTCTTCAATCTTTTCAATCAGATTCATCTACTTTACCTTCCTTAATATAGTTTCTCCACCATTCTCTGTACGAACATAGAATGGACGATTAATTTGGCTATTTCTTGCATACTGATAAACTGAAGAATCCTCAGGAGCAGAAATCTTTCGTCTATCATCTTTTGCAGTTGCCCATGTATTATAATCAACATCAAACACAGGAAAACTATCAGTTCCATATTCAACAGTATCATCAGCAAAAACACCACTTACATCTGTCTCAACATTACTCATCTTTAATTTCCCCTTTTATATCTACCAAACTATCAGACACACTTTGACCCTTAAAAACCTTCTTAACGAAATTATACTTGTTTCTTGACAAAATTGGAGAAGCAAGTTTGTATCTCTTTAATTCTCCTAACACATTTCTACTCTGTAGTAAATCTAAAATTTTCTCTCTATCTTCGGAAAGTTTAATATATTCACTAGACTCTTCATCTGTTGATTTTCGTCTTTCTTCAAGTCTTTCCAAAAGATAAAGAACTGTAAAATCAAAAAATTCGTTTAGATCTGTTCTAATCTTCATTATTTATTCCTTTGAGGTTACTCAACACTTCTCTTAAAATTTTTGCTTCTTCTGGCTTCACCCATGACCGATAGATTTTACTGCGAATATTTGAATTTAGTCAATCATCAGATTCAAGAACTCCAAGATGATATTGACTCATCTCTTCAAGATAGTTTAAACACCCCTTAGAAGATGCTCATCCAAGAATTTCCTTTGTAAAATCATCTGTTCCACCGGCTTCTTTAATTCACTCTTTAATCTGAGGAGAACTAGACCAATAAGTTAATCAATCACTGGCGGTTCTAGTTTTTTTCTTTTTTCCTTTTACTACTTTAGAAGAAGCTTTAGTTAAAAGTTTTCTACCAATATATCGTTTACCAGTAGATTTTTGTGTTATCATGTAAATAAATCCCATTGCATTATCAATAGGAATATCATCTTCAGATAGAATCTCTTTACCTTTAAAGGTTCAATTACTCATCTTATTTCCTTTAATAGTTGTTTAAACTATTTATAGAAATGAGAAAGGGAGCATTTAGCTCCCTAGATTTATGAAATTTTTAATTTCGTCTTGCTTTTCGATTTAAGCTCTTTTGGAAACTTAAAGAAAAGAACACCTGCTTTGTACTCAACAATGATGTCTTCTTCTGTATAAGATTCATGAACTAAAAAATTGGTAGTGAAATCAAAATGTGATCCATAAACTTCTTTTTCACCATCTACGTAAATTCTCCCATTCTTAAAAGTTACTGTTAGATCTTCTTTTTCAAAATAGGGAACTTCCATACTATAAACATGAAACTTCTCATCCTTAAGATATGTAAGTTTATGAGCAGCATTAACATTACCAAAAATATCATCAAAACTACCTTTGTATGTGAACATACGTTCCTCCTAAAAAATTAATTTTCTATAAAATAATCATTGATTTTCAAATGTAAAGGGGAGACAAAATGTCTCCCCATGTTTATAAGTTATTGAGATAATTACTAGAAGTTTTCTAGTTCAGCTAGAAGCGATTCTTCGTCAAGATCGTCAGTCTCTTCCTTCTTACATTCTACTTCCTTTTCAGGTTCCTTTGTAGAAGGCTTAGATTCTTCCTTTGGAATTTCAGCCTTAGGAGTTTCCTTCTTTTCAGTCTTAGTTTCATTCTCGTATTTCTCAAAATCGCGAGCAATAAGATCCCAAAACATTTCATCCTTCATAGCCTTAATAAGATCAGCCATCGACTTCTTACTCTTAACTAGATACTCATTGAGATCTACACGAGTTTCCATGAGCTTTTCAATTTCTTCATCAGTACCAATTGCGCTTGGTCGGCGAGCAAAAGTACTCATTGAATATTCAGGGAAACTCTGGTTCTGACCACCAGACTGTGTTCCTACCTTAATAATGAAGTTATAACCATCTTCACCCGGATCAAAGATTGCAGCTCCAAGCCCATTGCGAGTATCCTTAATTTCTTCAGCAAGCTTCTGTTCGAGCTTAGAAGGAAATTCATAAAGAAGAACTTTTCCTTCCTGCTTAGAATCGTCATCTGCTGGCTTACCGGCATCTCGAGGATCATAAGCAACGAACACATTGGAAACAAACTTTTCTTTACGCTTTAGCTTACGAGCTTCAGTCTTATCATTTTCAGATCCCTGAAAAAGCTTATTAACTACTGCGCAAATAGGACATGGGTTATTGAAATCGTGTGTCTTAGGACACTGCATGTAAACCCACTTCTCACCCATCTTCCACATGTGATAAAAAATCTTCTGATAAAACCCCTTAGTTGGATCTGGAAGAAACCGAACTTCATAAGTCTTTGGATTATCAGAAGGACCCTTTTCAAGAGCCTTTCATTTCTTATCTAAGAATGCGCCACCAGAAGCCGGCTGTGTTTCATTCTTTTTTTCCTCTACGAATTCCTTGAACAAATCTTTGGTAACTCATTTCGACATAATTTCTTTCTCCTTTCTATTTTGTTTTAATTCTAAAGCACACTGTCTTCATACTAAATGTTAACTCATATGTTATGTCTTCCTCCTATCTCTGCTATTTATAGATTTATTATAAGAAACTTAGAAAGATTTGTAAACGAAGTCTACACCCACTTTTCAAGTTCTAGATAATCGTAAGGTGTAATTCCTCTATCCAAATCAAAAACAATATCTGCTTCTTCTGGAGTTTCAACTTCTTCACCATTTCTAGAAGAAATATGTAAGGAAATCAAAGATCCCAAACTTAGAGATTTCTTTTGAATCATGCTCTTAAACATAGCAAGCTGATTATATCCAGGTTTGCCAATAGTATAACAACCACCAGTTGTTGGATTGCCATTCATATCCACGAAACAAACAGTTTTTTCAACAAGATCAAAAACCACTGGAGTATACATCATAGAATTTCCAGTTAGATCAATATATTGAGACACAGTTCTTGGATCATAGATTTCATTACTCTTTGGCTTTTCTCTTTCCATCCATCCAACACAACACTTTTCAAGCTTGTCAAAAGTTTGACCTGCATATACAAATATATGCATACCAATGTATCTAACACCAAAATCAAGAGCTTTCTTTAGATCAATGTCTACGAACTCACTAGCTCCTGGGCGTTCAGCCATTACTATATCCCCACTATGTTGAGAAAATGCATTGCTTGTTTGTCTAAAAGAACATTCACCAATCCTTCTAAAATTCTTATCCAAAAAAGAAGCGGAAAGGTCAAGATCTCGTCCAATCCAATGCATGAACATTCTCAAAGTGTTATCACACTTGAAAGGAACTTTACATCCCCTTGAAACAATCTTCTTTCCAGGAGTAACGTTTCTAAGCCCATTATTTATGGTTGCTTTGTATAGCGATTTATCCACGTATACTTTACCTAGTGGCTCAAGAGTTGAAAATCTCTTAAACAATGATGTTAAGATATATTGTTCAACAACGTTTTTATACATCCTAAGCAATGGAGGATATTCATTAGTCTTCTCAGATACCCAATGCTTTGTCTTCAT
>Ga0265295_1005382_pt1 | contig 16332 bp, 19 predicted proteins | sample Munlansysbiofilm_FD_192503 | JGI IMG/M metagenome (GOLD analysis project Ga0265295, IMG submission 192503) | Leachate microbial communities from a municipal landfill in Southern Ontario, Canada - Methane capture system biofilm | ecosystem: Engineered > Solid waste > Landfill > Unclassified ... | reverse complement strand
CCTCGGGATATTCATGACCCGGCCAGCCTGCCACTGATCTATGAGTATCCCGAGGCGATGATTGAGGCTCAGGCCTATCTCGACCCCGCCAACTTCTACATCACCAACCCCAACATGGGGCGGTCAGTCTTCCTAAACTGGCTGGTCGATGAACTTCAAAAGGTCATCAACGCCACCGGCGGCGAGCTTCAGGTCTTTCTCTCGAAGCACCTTAACGTCGAGATCGGTCTTCGCTTGGCGCAGGATCGCTGGGCCGGAGCAGACCACTGGCCAGGCGCGGCCGACGAAACGCTGACGCTGAATGAGCTGCTGGCCCGATCAGAGGTGGTGGTCGGCGGCGTTGACGGCGGCGGACTGGACGACTTGATGGGGCTAGGCCTCATCGGTCGGTGCAGAGAGACGCGGGACTGGCTGTCATGGTCACGAGCCTGGGCCCACGACGACGTGCTCCAACGGCGGCAGGACATCGCGACCCAGTTGCGGGAGTTCGAGGCAGACGGAGATCTGGTCATCTGTGATGATCCGCTTCAGCCCATCCGAGAGGCGGCAGACATCCTGGAGCAAGTTTTTGTCGCCGGCTTGTTCCCTGAGAAGTACGGCATCGGCCTGGACCCCTTCGGAATCGCCGCCCTGATTGACGAGCTAGCGGTTCGGAAAATTGAGGGCGACCTGCTCTCGTCCATTCGTCAGGGATCGGCGTTGTCGCCTGCTTCCTGGGGGTTGGAGATCAAGTTGAAGAACCGAACGTTTCGCCACGGCGGGCGTCGGATGATGAGCTGGTGTGTCGGGAACGCCAAGGCTCAGGTCCGCGGCGGTGCCGTGCTGATCACGAAGGAAAGCGCCGGGCGGGCCAAGATTGACCCCCTCGTTGCCCAGTTCAACGCGGCCATGCTGATGAGCCGCAATCCGGAAGCGCGTGGGCCGTCCGTTTACTCATCACGCGGCGCGCTCGTTCTCTGAAGGAGGGGCAATGGCCTTTTGGTCCAAATGGCTGGCCCCGTCACAAGCGGCGGCGCCAGCACCAGCGCCGCGCGCAGAAATCGGCGATGGCGGCATCATCATTCAGTCGGCCGAAGACCTGGAGGTAGCACTTCGCAACGGAGGCTTGACGGCTTCCGGCGCAGCGGTGTCTGCGGGATCGGCAATGCGCGTTGGTGCAGTATTCGCGTGCGTCCGCCTTATCTCGGGCGGCGTCGCGAACCTGCCGCTGCATATCAAGCGCCGGGTTGGGCCGCAGGTCCGCGAAGATGCATCGGACCATGCGTTGTGGGACGTGCTGCGCCGTAAGCCCAACCGGTGGCAGTCGGCATCGACCTTCCGCAGGATGATGCAGGCGAACTTGCTGCTGCGAGGCAACGCCTATGCCCAGATCGTCCGGTCGCGCGGACGGGTCATCGCGCTGAACCCGCTGCACCCGGATCGGGTCGAATGCACTCAGCGAGACGATTTGTCGTTGCGCTATGTCTACACACGCCGCGACGGCGGTCGGGTCGAAATCCAGCAGGATGACATGTTCCATGTCATCGGCCTGACGCTGGATGGGATCACTGGCGTTTCGGTCATCACCTACGCGCGCGAGACGATCGGTCTGGCGTTGTCGCAGGAGCAGCATGGGGCCTCTACGTTCAAGAACGGCGCCCGCGTCGGAGGCATCCTTTCGCACCCCGGAAAGCTGGGCGAAGAGGGGATCAAGAACCTTCGCGAAAGCCTGGATCACTTCAGGGCGGGCGGAGCCCGTGAGGGCCGGGATCTGATCACCGAAGAGGGCATGACCTACACGCGCATGGCCCTGACGGCTGAGGATGCGCAGTGGATCGAGAGCCGTAAATTCAGCCGCGCCGACATCGCCATGTTCTTCGGCGTCCCGCCGCACATGATCGGTGACACCGAGAAGTCGACGAGCTGGGGCACGGGCATCGAACACCAGTCGATTGGGTTCGTGACATGGACGCTGGAAGATCACCTGACTGCTTGGGAAGACGCCATCGGCCTGCGTCTGGTGAAAGACGACGAGCCGGATATCTACGCCCGCTTCAACCGGGCGGCCATCGTCAAGGGCGACATCAAGGCCCGCTGGGAAGCCTACACCAAGGCCCTGCAGTGGGGTGTCTACTGCCCTGATGACGTGCTGGCGCTGGAGGACATGAACCCCAGAGCTGACGGCCTGGGCGGCCAATATTACGACCCGCCGAACACGGCAGGCGGGCAACCGAAACCTGACAACGGAGGGACGGATGAGCCTTCGAAAGCTGCCTGAGGCAAAGGCGTTTCAGCGCCCGGCCAACTTCCAGTGGGATGCGCCGTCTGACGTTCTGGCAAAGTGGGCGGATACGCCCCAGGCCGCCGAGGCCGACGACCCGAACACCATCAGCATCTACGACGTGATCGGTGAGGACCTTTGGTACGGCGGGGGTTTCACGGCGGCGCGTATGGCGTCCGCCCTGCGCTCGATCGGCCCCAAGGACGTGACGGTGAAGGTGAGCTCGCCCGGCGGCGACATGTTCGAAGGCATCGCCATCTACAACCTGCTGCGGGATCACCCCGCCAAGGTGACGATCGAGGTCATGGGGTGGGCGGCTTCGGCCGCATCCATCATTGCGATGGCCGGTGATGAAATCCGTATGGGCCTGGGCACCTTCATGATGGTGCACAACGCCTGGGGCGGCGTGATCGGCAATCGGCACGACATGACCGAGGGCGCGGCGCTGTTCGAACAGTTCGACGCCGCCATTGCAGATATCTACGAAGCGCGCACCGGCATGAAGCGCAGCGAGATCGTCGACCTCATGGACGCTGAGACGTTCATGGGACCCAGCGAGGCGGTGAAAAATGGCTTTGCTGACGACGTGGACAACAGCCTGAAGGCTTCCGCCTCGGCTCCTGATCGTCCCGCCGCCCACGCCAAGCGCCGTATGGATGCTTTGCTTGCCAAGCAGGGCGTACCCCGCACCGAGCGACGCAAGATGCTCAGTGAAGTCTCCGGCACGCAAGACGCTGCCGAACCGGCCACGCACGACGCTGGCCCCTCCGTCGCCGCGCTTCAGCGGCTCATCGACACCATCCAGGCCTAAGGAGGGCCAGGCAATGAACATGCAACACACCCGCGCTCGCGGTCTCGTCGCCGCGCGCGCAGACGCAACGGGAGCCGCCAAGGTTCTGGCGGACCTGACCAAGGCTTTCGAAGACTTCAAGGTCGAGAACAACAAGGAACTGGCCGACCTGAAGAAGGGCCAGGCTGATGTCGTTCAGACCGAGAAGGTCGATCGCATCAACGCCGAGGTGGAAAAGCTCGGTAAGGACCTGGACACCATCAACGCGGCCATCGCTGCCGGCAAGATCGGCGGCGCTGTTCAGGAAGATCCGGACAAGGTGGCGCACGCCACGGCCTTCGACCGCTTCTTCCGCAGGGGCGTCGACAACGGCCTGCACGACCTCGAGGTCAAGGCAGCGCTCCGGACCAGCTCGGACACGGACGGCGGTTATCTGGTCCCGGAGGAGACCGAGGCCGGTATCGATCGCGTGCTGGGGACGGTATCAACCATCCGCTCTCTGGCCCGTGTCGTTTCCATCTCGGGCGACACGTACAAGAAGTTGATCAACGTCGGCGGCGCCACCTCTGGCTGGGTCGGTGAAGAAGAGGATCGTCCGGAAACGGCGACCCCGACCCTGCGCGAGATCGCGGTCAACGCGAAGGAGCTTTACGCCAATCCGGCCATCACACAGACCGCACTCGATGACTCGCGCATCGACATCGCGGCCTGGCTGGCGGACGAGGTCAGCATCGAGTTCGCTGAGCAGGAAGGCGCAGCGTTTGCGACCGGCGATGGCGTGAAGCGGCCGCGCGGCCTGTTCGCTTACGACAAGGTGGCCAACGCGGCCTATTCTTGGGGCAAGATGGGCTACGTGGCATCGGGCAAGGCTGGCGGCTTCGCGGAAGCGTCGACCACGGCTAATCCCGCTGATGCGCTGATCGACCTCTACTATGCGCTGAAGTCTGGCTACCGGAACGGCGCGTCGTGGCTGATGTCGGACCGCACGATGAGTCAGGTCCGCAAGTTCAAGGACCCCGAGGGCGCCTATATCTGGGCCCCGCCTTCTGGCTCGGCCGAGGTCGCGACCATTCTGGGCAAGCCGGTCCACAACGACGACAACGTCGCGGGGGTCTCGGCAGGCTCTTTCCCGATCGCATTCGGCGATTTCAATCGCGGTTATCTGATCGTGGATCGCTTCGGCATCCGCGTCGTGCGCGACCCTTACACCAAGACGCCCTACGTCCTGTTCAAGACGAACAAGCGCGTTGGTGGCGGCGTGGTGAACTTCGAAGCGATCAAGCTGCTGAAGATCGGCGCGAACTGATCGTGACCGGGCGGCTTCGGTCGCCCGGTTCTCCCTGACATCGGAAAAAGGAGCACGGTCATGAAGGACCTGCACACCCACATCGCGCCGGTCATCGCCGTCGCGCCCGCCGTCCTAGCGGCTACCGCCACATCGGCGGCTATCGACCTGCAAGGCTTCAACTCGGCCACGGTCGTTATCGCCACCGGCGCTATCGCTGGAGACGGCGCCTTCTCGGTCAAGATCCAGCACAGCGACACCACGACCGCCGGTGATTTCACCGACGTGCCGGACAATGGCGTGCTGGGCGAAACACCCGCCGCGCTGGCGGCCGACGCGACCTATAAGCTGGGCTACGTCGGCGGCTCGGCCGGCCACAAACGCTATCTGCGCGTCGTCGTGACCAAGGATGGCGGAACGTCGCTGGCCGCTTCGGCCGTGGTCGTTCGCGGTCACGCTGCTGATACCCCGGCCTAAGTCATGATGACCGTCGTCGACGGCTTGTTCTCGTTGGAGGAAGCCAAGCAGCACCTGAGCGTCGAGCATGGCGACGACGACGGTCTCATCAAGATTTACGCGGACGCAGCCGTTTCGGCGGCCCTGGGATACGCATCGCGACCTGCCGTTCCGGATGACCCGAAGGCTGTTGCGGTATTCAAGGCAGCGGCGCTGCTGATGCTGGGCGACCTCTACGCCACCCGAGAAACTGAGCGGGACACCGGGGACATCGCCGCGATTGCCGTTCCGATGTCTGCTCGCTTCCTGCTCAACCCCTGGCGCCTTTTGAGCGTCTGAGGAGACCCGCCATGCGCGTTCGTTTTTTGAAAGATCGCTTCTGGACGCCGCCCGAGGATCGACGCCTGACCGTGGCCTACAGGGCCGGGATGGAAGAGACCGTGAAGCGGTCGTGGGGCGAGCAGATGGTCCGTGAGGGCGTAGCTATCGAGATCGAGGCTCCGCGGCGCGAGACTGACGAACCCGGTTCGACACCTGCGCCCAAACGGACGAAGGCGACTATCTGATGGGCGTCGGCGCGGGCGATCTGCGTGATCGGTGGACTTTCCAGCAGCGCAGCGTTGACGCCAACGGCGCCCGTCGCGGACCTTGGGAAGAGGGCTTCAGCGTCAGCGCCAAGGCGACCTGGCTGATCGGGTCCGAGGCAGTCATGCAGGATCGCCTGACCGGCCGGCAGCCGGTTGTTCTGACGATCCGGGATTCCAGCATGTCGCGCCAGATCACGCCGGGCTGGCGCGCGCTTGATGCTCGTCGGCCGGGTCGTGTGGCGAACATTACGGCTGTTTCGCCGTCGAAGACGCGCGGCTTCCTCGACGTGCTGGCGGTCATCGGCGTGGCGCAAGGCTGATGAGCCGCCCCCTGACGGCGGCGGGCCGCGCGCATCTGAAGAAGCGGATGATGAAGCTGCCCGAACAGATGCGCGTGCGGGTGGATGCGTCGCTTTCTGGTTCGGCTGATGCGCTGGTCGACGCAATCAAGGCGGCGGCGCCGGTTCGTAAAGGGCCAGGTGGCGGAGGGCTTCGCGACTCAATCCGCAAGGTGCCGCTAGAGGACGGACAGATCGGCTATCGGATCGTTGGCGGCGAGCGGGGGAAGGGCAAGAAGGGCTGGTATCTGCGGTTCGTTGAGTACGGAACGAAGGCGTCGCCCGGAAGCCAGGGGGCGCTTTACAAGCGGCAGAAGGGGAAGTGGCGTGGTGCTCGGCGACGGGATAAGCGCGCCCATGCCGCCACGCCCGCCCAGCCGTTCTTCTGGCCGACCTATCGCCGCATGAAAGCCCGCATCCGTGCCGCGCGGACACGAGCCCTTAAGCGCGGGGCGCAGGAGGCGAAATGATCGACGAAGCCTTCGACGCCACGCAGGAGCAATTGCTTCGGAACAGTCAGGCGCTGGCCGCCGCCATGGGTGGCCGGGTCCGGTTGTACGGGCTGTCGGCGCCCAATGATGCGCCCTTCCCGCACATCATCCACGGCGAGAACCAAATCCTTCCGGACGGCGACGATTGCCGCGAGGCGTACGAGATCTATTCAACCCTGTACGTCTGGACGCGCGATGATGAACAAGGCCCGGCCGTGACGCTGGCGCAGGCCAAGAGCGTCGGCGGCCTGGTCCGTTCGCTGCTGGATATCGCCCTGCCCATTCCCGGTTTTCGCACGGTCGAGCACCGCGTTGAGAGCACCCGCTACATGCCTGACGGTGACGGCCTGAGCGCCCTCGGCGTCATCGAGCACCGCTATTGGGTCGAAGCCTCGGCCTGATGCCCCGACCGCCCAGCGCGGTCTTCTTCCTCACAATCGAAAAGGAGGCCGAGCCATGGCTCTGGTCAAAACCACGCGCTGGTCCGAACTGGTGCTGAAAGTAGGCGACGGCAAATCGCCGGAACAGTTCAAGCCGCTGTGCACGATCAATGCGGCGCGCGGCATCAACTTCAACGCCAACACGACCGAGGACTCGATCCCGGACTGTGACGACCTGCAGAAGCTGCAATGGCTGATCCGCGAAAAGGTCAGCTTGTCGGTGGATGTTACCGGCGCCGGCAAGGTCGACAAGAAGGACGTCAAGCCGCTGGTCGACTGGCAGCAGTCGCCCGAAACCCGCAACTGCATCGTGGTGTTGGACGACGCCGACCCCGACAACGTCATCGAGTTCCTGGGCGCATATCACCTGACCACGTTCAGCATGGCGGGCGATCCGGGATCGCCAACCGTCACCGGTGACATCGCCCTGCAATCCAGCGGCGCTGTCACGGCGACCTACGGCGCCAACGTCGGCGGCGCGTAATGGACGGGACCGCTCTTCTGATCCGGCCTTTCGGTGGCGAGGAGCGGGCCTTCCGCCTCGACATCGATCGGCTGCGGGCGTTGCAGGAGAAAAGCGACGCCGGGCCGGTCGAACTGATCCGACGCATCGAGGCGTCAGCCTGGCGTGTCGATGACCTGCGCGAGCCAATCTTTCAGGGCCTGGTCGGAGGCGGGGCGACGCAGTTGGAGGCGACCGTTCTCGTTCGCGACAACTTCGACCGCCAGTCGCGCGGCTACGCCCAGTTCACGCAGTTGGCCTATGACATCCTGACCGCCGCAGTCTTCGGGCCTGAGGACGAACCCTTGGGGGAGCCGGAGGGAGCGAAGCCGACCCGCTCCCGCGCAGCAAAATCAGGTTCGGGTCCATCATCGGCGCAGCGGCCGTCCTCGGGTGGACGGCGCGCGACGTCGGCCAAATGAGCCTGTGGGAGTTCGGCCAGGCGATGGAAGGCTATGCCGAGGCTCACGGCGGTGAAGCCAAGCCGTCGGCGCCAACGGATGACCGGCACGCTGAACTGTTGGCGAAATACGCCTGAGGCCGTAGCCTTCGCCGATCAATGATCGGGGGGGAGGCGAATGACAGAAGAAGAGTTTGCTGCTCTGGATATGAGGGCTGCGCAATCAGCGCTCCTGGCAATGAGTGTTTCGGCCAGGCCGCCGTTCGTGGCGGCTTATAAGCAGGCCAGAGGGATCGACCTCACGATTTCCTCTCGACAAGAAAGCGCTGTCGGTACGCTATCAGGCGTTGCGTGGTTGCTTATCATTGGCGGCGTCATCTGTAGCGCGGCCGCATTCTATTATGACGTTGGAATAGCCGTCGCCGGTTCGTATGGCTTGGGCGACCGCGTCGCTAACGTCGACCGGATCGCGATCCGCAACATGATCTTGGCATGTGGTCTGACATCTGTTGTTTCTGGCTGGGTGCTCGTGGCTGCGGGCCTCGTTGTAAAGGCTCTGCGTCAACGGCTTTAGCCTGATCGCGCAGGTCAGATGGAATAGAGGGCGGTCCTAACGGATCGCCCTTTTTCATTGGGTGGTACATGGCCGAAGAAGAGATTTTCTCCGTCGTTCTCGACGCCCGGATGGCTGCGTTCGAGAAGCAGATGATCCAGGCGGCTAACAAGACCGACCAGAACCTGAACCGCATCGAAAAGAAGATGGCGCACGCGAACAATCGTCTGCGCAAAGGTCTGACTTTCGGTGGGTTGGACGCGCGGGGAGAGCGGGCCTTCAAGGATCTGGAGCGGCGTTTCGCCGGGCTGCGTGGAACTGCGCTTGGGGGCCTTGCTGCTCTTGGTGTTGGGTTCGGTGGCGCTGAGTTGGTCCGATCGCTGCGTGAGGAAGAAGAAGCGGCTCGCCGCCTTGGCGCTGTTCTGAAATCGACGGGCCACGCGGCCGGTCTATCTCAGCAGGAAATCGCACAATGGGCTGATGCGCTCGAGGTAAAGACCGGCCGTTCAGCGGCAGAAATTCAGACCGTCGCTGCTCAGCTGGCGACCTTCACCAGCATCGGCAGGAATGAGTTTCTAAAGACCATAGAGGTCGCCGATGATCTGGCGGCGACGTTCGGTGGCGACTTGCAGTCAAACCTAGACGCGGTCGCCCGAGCGCTGGATGACCCGATCAAAGGTTTCGGCAATCTGCAGAAGCGCGGTTTCGCCCTCGCCGATGCCGAGCTGAAGCGTGTGAAGGCGCACCTTGCGGCCGGCGAGTCCGCCAAGGCTCAGGGCATCATCCTTGAAAACTTGTCCAAGCAGGTGAGCGGTGCCGCTGAGGCGACCAATCAGGGCCTCACCAAGGCGCTCAACGATCTGAAAAAGGCTGCGAGCGACGCCTTCAAAACTCTGGCTGATAAGGGGGGCGCGGACGCGGCCACAGCGGCAATCGAGAGCGTGACACAGGGTGTGCACCTTCTGGAGAAAAACATAGGTGCACTGGTCACGGTGTCCAAAGCAGCCGGGGTCTTCTTCGCTGTCCAGTGGCTCGCGTCGATGGCGCTTGCGGAGAAGGGGCTGATCAGGACGGCGTTCGCTGCGCTCCGTGCTAAAGGCGCTGTTGAAGCGTTGAATGTGGTGCTGCGCGCCAACCCAGCACTCATCGTCGCTGCGACAGTAGCTGCACTGTCGTTCGCGATGTTTGAACAACACCGTCGCACTCAAGAGCTGGAAGCCTCGACCAAGCGCTACAATGATCTGGTCAAAGAGCATGACCAGATTCTGGCCCAGGTGGCGAAGAACACGAAGGCCGTTGGTGAGGCTTCGGCGGGCGCGGTGGGCGGGATCGACGCCATGTGCGAGGCGGTGGATCGTGCCGCTGATGCCATGTGGACGCTGGCTGATGCTCAGAAAGAGGTCCTGCGCACCAACATCATGAGGCAGATCGAGGACAACCACGAGCAAATCGCCGGTCTGTCGAAGCGGTCAATCATGGACAATGTACAGCTGGCCGGTGACATCCTGGGCGGCAATGGATCGGCAGCGGCCTATCGCGAAGCTGATCGTCGCCAGGCTGTTCGTCAGCTTGAACAGCAGAATGCCGATCTGATGTCGCGGGTCATGGGCATATCGCTAGATCCCGACGGTGGTCTTCGTCGCCGTGATCAGGCCACCACTGACGTCGAGTACACTCCTAAAGCCGACAAGAGCGCCGCCAAGGCCGCCGAGCACCGCAAGCGCCTGCTGGAGGACCTGAAGGCCCAGACTGCGCTGGAAGTGGCTCAGCTGGATGAGCAGGTCGCCAAGGTCCGCGAGTTGGAGCGCGAAGCCGAGATCACGGCGCGTATCCGGTCGCTGAAAGACGCAGGTTTCAAGGCCACGCAGGCGCAGGCCATTTCGAGCGAAGTCCAGACGAAACTGGACGAAGCCCGCGCGCGAGCCATGGAGCGCGAAGAAGGTCTGTTGCAGCGCAGCTGGGACCTGGATATTGCGCGTCTGGATGAAAGCTGGGCAACGGTCCGCGCCATCGAGGAAGAAGTCGAGAAGCGAGAACTGGTGGCAGCGCTGGCCAAAGTTTCCACGACGGAAGCTGAGGCGCAGAGCAAAGCCGAAAGCATGTTGGCCGCCATCCAGTCGGCCCGCGTCGATGCTGCAAAACGCGGCCTCGATCTGGCTCGCGAGGAACATCGGTTAGCTGTCGCCCAACTGAGCGGCAATCGCCAGCTGACCAAGGAACTTCAGGATCAGGCGGCTATCCGGGATCGTACTAGCCGGTATCAGCAGGAGTTCCGCCTAAACAAGCCCGAAGCCGAACACCGGGCGACCGAAGAGGTCACTCGCGAGCGGGCTGCGGCGACCTATGGCGAGCATCGCGAGTTGTTCGCCTCGGCCTTCAGCGACGGCATCCGGGCAGCGATGGCGGGCGACCTGCATGGCTTCCTGTCCAACCAGTTCGGCAACTTCGCCGATAAGATGATGCAGAAGGCCGGGGAACAGCTTTTCGACAGCATTTTCGGCGGCGTCAGCGCCGTTACGGAAGGTGCGGCGCAGGGTGCTGCTGTCGCGACGGCGGCGGCGCCTGGACTAATCGCTTCAGGGGCATCCTCTGGCGCAGCCCTCGCCGCGTCGGCCGGGCCTGCTCTGATTGCGGCGGGTGCTGCTGCTGGGCAAGCGTACGCCCTGGCGGCCAATGCGTCGAAGGCGTTCTCATTCCTGCCCGGTTTCTCAGCCGGCGGATATACAGGGCCGGGCGGAGTGAGCCAGCCGAGGGGCGTGGTCCACGCGGGCGAGGTGGTCTTTAGTCAGCGAGATGTGGCCCGGCACGGCGGACCTGGCGCTGTCGAAGCCATGCGCAAAGGCATGCCGGGATACGCCAACGGTGGCTTCGTTGGGAGGTCAGTGCTGCCGGGTGTCAACGCGGCGATGAACCGGGTTCAGGGCGCCGGGCGCCAACCCATCGTGGTCGAGCAGCATCTGCACAATGACTTCAAGGGGGCTGTCATGACCGATGAGCTGTTGCGCGACATGGACCGCAAGGCGGCGATGGCGCAGGCGGGTGCGGTGGCGCAGGTCGCCAGCGCCTCGGCCGAGCAGCAGCGCAAATCGCGATACCGGACGCGGGGGACGTAATGGCGCAGCTGATCCTGCCTGCCCTGCCACGTCAGACCGACTATCAGGAAGTCCAGATCGCGGCCGGAACAACGCAGCGACCGGCCTGGGGCGGACCGCTGCTGCCGCTGGCGCGGACCGGCGACCGCTGGGCCTTCGACGTGTCGATCCCAGCAATGGCTGCTGCGACCTGCGGGGCCAAGGTCAAGCTGATCCTCGCCAAGGGCAAGATCAACACGGTCATCATGGCCATTCGCGAACCGGGTTCGCCTGTTCGCGATTACGGATCGCCACACGTGGCGCTGGGCGGCCAGCAGGGCACGTCGTTGAACGTAGTCGGTCTGAAGCCCGGCGTCGTCATTCCCAACGGCAAGTGGATGAACCTTGTGATCAACGGGCGCCACTATCTGTATCTGGTCGACGGCGAGGTCACGGCGGACGGCAACGGCGACGCCATACTGAAGCTGTGGCCCATGATCCGGCGCAGCGCGCCGCTGAACGCGCCCATCCGGCTGGCTGATCCGGTGATCGAGGGCTTCGTCACCATCGAAGGCGGGGTCTCCATCAAGGACTTCGCGCACGTCGGCACGGCCGCCATCAACTTCCGCATCGAAGAGCAAGAGTAGGTTCCAATGGATCCGATCCTGAAAGCCGCGCTGGGGCAACCGGCGCGGACGTTTACGGCTGTGCGCGCTGAACTGCCGGACGGCGAGATCACGCACACCCTGTGCCTGCTGAACGGCGGGCAGGCTGTCGTGGGTGGGGAAACCTATCTGGGCCTCGATGACCGTTTCGGCGCCATCGACAAGATCAGCTCGATCAGCGACGGCGTGTCGAGCGAGGCCACGACGGTGAACATGACCCTGAGCACGGCGACGGCCGGGGCGATTGAGGTTCTGGCGAACCCGAGGACGCAGGGCGCGCCGATCACCATCACCCAAGGCGTCATCGATACGGATACCGGCGGCGTCGTCGGCACCGAACTGCTGTTCAGGGGCGAGATCAACTATTCGGTCCTGGTTGCGGACGAAGAGATGCGCGCGGTCCGGGTCGAACTGATCACCGAAGAAGCCCGCGCGCTTGAACCGAACGATGAGCGGCGGTTGAGCCACGCCTTTCATCAGTCGGTCTGGCCCGGCGAGCTGGGGCTGATCCATGCGACCGGCGTGACGCAAAAGGACTTCTGGCGGGTGCGCAAGCCCGCCGTCTCCTACAGCGGCGGGAACGGCCTGATCGGCGGCGGCGGGGGCGGCAACCACAACTATGGCCTGACGAGCCTGTTGTTCTGATGAAGCCGGAAGTCATCCGCCGCGAAGCGGCCGTGCGCGCCTGCAAGGCCCGGTTCGAGGGCCGGGCGCTGGTCTGGGGGTCGGCCGACTGCGTGAAGCTGATCGCCTGCTTGATGCACAAGCTGGGGGTGGCCATGCCCCTGCTGAAGGGCGTTCGCTATCGCTCCGAACTTGGGGCGGCCAAGGCGATGAAGGCGCTGGGCTTCGCCGATCTGGTCGAAGCTGTCGATGCGCTGGACCTGGTGCGGATCGCGCCGTCGATGGCGTGGCCGGGCGACATCATCGCCGGGCGTGGCGCCGAAGACGGCCCGTTCCGGTTCGCCCTGTCCGTCGTTCACGAATACGGCGCAAAACGGACGCTGGCTTTCGGTCCGACGCCGGACGGTCAGGTCATCTGCGGCGTGGGAACGCCCGATCTTTCGCACCCCGATATTGTCGCCTGGAGGGTCGCCTGATGGCAGCAATGGCTGCGGCCGCTTGGGCCTTTGTGAAGAGCGCGATTGCAGCTGTGGCGGCGGGAACGGCGACGGCCGGGCAGATCGCGACCGTCGTGGCCGTCAACGTCGCAGGTTCCGTGGCCCTGTCCGCCGTCGGCGCCGTGCTGATGAAGCCGAACGTCGGCGGGCGTTCGCCGGGCGAATGGCTGGCTGATCCCAACGCAGGCATTCCGTTCGCCATCGGCGACCGGATCGGCGCGGCGGGAAACATCGTCTATAAAAACACCTACGGTAAGGACAACGAATACAAGTCCATCGTCATTGTCCATTCCGGCGCTGGCCCCATCGGCGGCTATCTGGGTTTTACGGCTGACCGCGAGCCTATCGTCTTTTCCGGCGAGGCGGCGACCGGCCGTTACGGCGGCGAAATGTGGATGCAGCGGCGCCTGGGCGAACAGCCTGACACGGCCCTGACATCGCCCGCCGCCATCACCTATCAGAAGCTGCCGGATTGGGGGCCGAACCACAGGCTGTCGGGCAAGGCGGCGTCCATGTGGACGCTGCGGATGGACTCCAAGTTCAGCGTCTATCCGCAGGGCGAGCCAGCGCCGATCACCATCATGCGCGGGATCAAGGGATATGATCACCGCTATGACAGCACCATGCCGGGCGGGTCGGGGCCGTGCCGTCTGAACGACCGATCCACCTACCGCGTCATCACCAATCCGATCATCGCCGATCTGAACTGGTGCCTTGGCCTGAGGGAGAACGGCAAGGTGGTCGGCGGGCTGGGCGTGTCGTCGGCCGGGATCGATTGGTCCGCCTATACGGTCGCGGCCAATGTCGCCGACATCAACCGCTGGACGCTGGCCGCCTATCCGAGATCCGATGAGGCGAAGTCGGAAGTCCGGGCCGCCTTCCTGCAGGCGGGCGGCGCCGTCATCAGCCGTCGGGCCGGTCTGGTCAGCTGCGTTTCGCGCGGGGCACCGAAGGTCCCGGTCATGCGCATCTCGGCAGCGGATACCGCTGGACCCATTGAACTGGACACGGCGGCCAACGTCCTGAACCGCTACAACACCATGACGCCGCGTTATCTGAGCGAGGCGCATGAGTGGCAGTTGGCGCCCGCCTCGCCGGTTTCATCCAGCGTCTATGTGGAAGAGGACCGGGGGCGGGTTCGCTCGGACCAGCGCGACTATCCCTATGTCGACAATGCCAAGCAGGCGGCAGAGTTGTGCGCCCTGGACATCGCCCATAGCCGTGAGGGGATCGGCGGGCGCTGGCCGCTGAAGCCCTATTGCCGCGACATCGAGCCGGGCGACACCTTCACCGTCGATGAGCCGGGGCTGCTGATCGACAACATGGACATGCTGGCGCTGGACCGGGATTACGATCCAGCGACGGACACCTACTATGTGGTGTTCGTGTCGGAAACGCCGGGCAAGGTGCCGTGGGCGTTGGGCCAGCAGGCCAATCCCTCGCCGACGCCTTCTCTGTCTGCGCGCCATGATCTGAACGCGCCGCATCCGGACGCGTGGGATGTGGTCATCGTTCCGCCCTCGCCGGAAGGCGTTTCGACGCCGGGCGCCGAGGTGGTCATCGACATCGACAACGTCCGCGCCGAAGATCTGATCGTCGAGATCGGACCGTCGCGTGACGGGCCGTGGCGCATCGCAAAGACCGTCAGCATCGTTGATGGCCAGCTGCGCATCCCCGTCAATGAACTGACGGCGGGCGAGGTGTTCTGGGTCGCGCTGAGTTACCGTTCGGCCGACGACGGGCCGTCGCCCAAAACGATCAAGGGGCCGTTTGAGGCGGGCAAGCTGATCGCGGGCGGCATCACGGACGGCGCTGCTGAGAAGGTCGTGCGCGATGTGCTGGCGCAGATCGATGACATAGCGGCAGGGACAGAGGCTGCGGAACAGGTCGCTGAACTCGTTCTGGAGACCATCCTCAACGAGAACGACGCCCTGGTGAAGGAAGCCAAGGAGCGAGGCGAGGGGATCGCAATCGCCTATCAGGGCGCGGTCCAGCACGCTGACAGCAAGATCGCTGAAGCCACCTACACCATGGCCACCATCGCCATGCTCAACGACGCCCAGGCAGCGACGCTGAACCAGTCGAAGTCCTACACAGATGGGCGCGTCGCGACAGCGATGAACATGGTCTACACCAAGGCCGAGGTAGATGGCGGGCGGGCGATCACGCTTCAGGAAGCCAAGTCCTATTCCGATGCGAAGGCTCAGGAGGCCTCGCTACTCTACGCGACCAAGGCCGAGCGGGAGAATGGCGACGCGGCGACCTATGCGTCGATGAAGTCGTATGTCGACGCCTATAAGGTCGAGGCCAACCTGACCTTCGCGGCACAGTCGAGCCTGAACGGCGTCTCTGCAACGGCCGCGCTCGCGCTGTCCACCGCGCAATCCGCCGACGGAAAGCTGAATGAGGCGCGGGTCCGCATCGTCGCATCCTCTTCAGGCGGTCAGCCAGCACTTGCAGAGTTCTATTCAGCGAACGGTGAAGGGTCGCGCATCCTGCTCGGCGCAGACCAAATTGGGTTCGTCACCGGGGCGCAACGTAAACCCATTCTGACGCTCTCCGATGGGGAGGCTGCCATCAACGGCAATCTGGTCGTCACAGGCTCCATTCGAAGTAACGCGATCACGAAGGGAGCCAGCGCGGCCAGCGCTGTTGAGACGAACGTCGGCGTCAACGCTTGGACCGACCTTCTGCAGGTCTCGATGGTGAGCGGTGGGGGCGAAGTGTCGATTGATTTCGGCGCCCAAGTCTCAGCTGTGAACGCTGGGGGGCTGAACGCACTCATCCAAGTTCGCTTCCTCCGCGACGGGTTCGTGCTGGACACCATGCCGGTCATGGACCTCCTGGGGGCGCAGACAATCTATGTGCAGGGCAGTCAGGACCCTTTCCAGACCTACGTCCAGATCAACACCGTCGTCTCTAGCTACATCCACCCCTTCACGGTGGATGTCGGGGCAGCGGCAGGTGCTCACACCTGGAAAGTTCAGCTTCATTCGGCGGCCGGGGCGACTGTTGGGGCCAAGAAGATGCGCCTGCTGGAGACCAAGAGATGAGCCGGGTCTTTTTTTTCGTGGTCGATACCGCGGGCGTGATCCTGCGGACGGGAACCTGCGTGGAGGACGACGCGCCTCTGCAAGGGGAAACTGTCGTGGTCTCAGATTGCGACCTTGGCATCACCGGGGCGACGCACCGCTTTGACGCCCTGACCCAGACATTCCATCCAATTTCGGAGGCCTGACCATGGCGCTTACAGATGCCCAATGGTCCGCTGCACAGGTCGGCATCAATGCCCGTCTGAACGCCGGATCGATCACCGAATCCCAGGCGATCGCTGAGTTGACCGCCGCGACCGAGGACTGGCCAACCCGTACAC